>ENA-UOUJ01000480-UOUJ01000480.1-activated-sludge-metagenome-genome-assembly--contig:-NODE-480-length-27001-cov-9.327655_pt1 | contig 27001 bp, 18 predicted proteins | sample MGYA00249839_ERZ747224 | MGnify/ENA primary metagenome ERZ747224 (study PRJEB28782, sample SAMN03220277) | activated sludge metagenome | biome: wastewater; feature: sewage sludge; material... | reverse complement strand
CGCGCCTCAGTGCCCCTTGCCCGCCAGCCGGTCCATCGCGGCGTAGAGCAGGCCCGAGAACAGGAAGGTGACGTGGATGCCCACCATCCAGCCGAGCTGGCGATCGGTGAGGTTGTGGGCGTTCATGAAGGCCTTCAGCAGCTCGATCCCCGAAATCGCCACGATCGAGCCGATCAGCTTGAGCTTCAGGTCGGAGAAGCCGATGTGCCCCATCCACTCCGGGCGGTCGCGGTGGGTGTGCAGGTCTTCCATCTTGGAGACGAAGTTCTCGTAGCCGCTGAAGATGATGATGATCAGCAGGTTCATGATCAGCGCCACGTCGACCAGCGAGAGCACGCCGATGATCAGCTCGCTGCCCGAGGCACTCCAGATCTGCGCGAACAGTCCGAACAGCTCCTTGCCGAACTTCACCAGCAGCAACACCATCGCCAGAACCAGGCCGAAATACACCGGCGCCATCAGCCAGCGGCTGGTGAACAACACGTGCTCGAACGAGCTCTCCACCCGCTTCATCGCATTGCCCTCCTCGCTCGGTCGATCAGACATGGCAAAGCCCCTCGAGAACTGCGCGCACGCGCACCATGGACTCCTGCAACACCAGCTCGATATCGTCGAAGTGGATGCCATGCGCGCTTGAGGAACGCCCGGCGGCGTAATTCACCACGACCCCGATCGCCGCGTAGGGCAGTTCGAGCTCGCGCGCGAGCGCCGCCTCGGGCATGCCAGTCATGCCGACGATGTCGCAGCCGTCGCGCTCGAGGCGGTCGATCTCGGCCGCAGTCTCCAGGCGCGGCCCCTGGGTGCTCGCATACACGCCGCCATCCACCGCGCTGTCGCCGGCCGCGCCGATCGCCGCGAGCAGGCGGCGGCGCAGGGCGTCGTCGTAGGGCTCGGTGAAGTCGATGTGGCGCACCGGCGTGTCGCCACCCTCGAAGAAGGTGCTATTGCGCCCCCAGGTGTAGTCGATGATCTGGCTCGGCACGATGAGCGTGCCCGGCGCGAGATCGGCGCGGATGCCGCCTACCGAGGCCACCGACACGATGCCGGTGACCTTCGCTTGCTTGAGCGCCCAGATATTGGCGCGGTAGTTGACCAGATGCGGCGGGATGGTGTGGCCGTAGCCGTGGCGGGCGAGGAAGACGACCGGTTCGTTGCAGACCCGGCCGAAGGCGAGCGCGCCGGAGGGCTCGCCGTAGGGCGTGCGCACGACTTCGCGGCGCTCGATCTCCATGTTCGACAGTTGGGTGAGTCCGCTGCCGCCGATGATCGCGAGCATGGTGAAGAACCTCTGTTGGCTGGGCGCGCGATTCTAACATGCCACCCAGAAAACCATGCTGCGCCGCCGCAGCACGTGCTAGAATCCGAGCCCTTTCAAAGACTTCCCGCCCCCTCATGTCCCGCGCCATCCGCAACATCGCCATCATCGCCCACGTCGACCACGGCAAGACCACCCTCGTCGACCAACTGCTGCGCCAGTCCGGCACCTTCCGCGAAAATCAGCAGGTCGCCGAGCGCGTCATGGACTCGGGGGACATCGAGAAGGAACGCGGCATCACGATCCTGTCGAAGAACTGCGCTATCCAGTACGGCGAAACGCACATCAACATCGTCGACACCCCGGGCCACGCCGACTTCGGCGGCGAGGTCGAGCGCGTGCTGTCGATGGTCGACAGCGTGCTGCTGCTGGTCGATGCGGTCGAGGGGCCGATGCCGCAGACCCGCTTCGTGACCCGCAAGGCGCTCGCCCTCGGCCTCAAGCCGATCGTGGTCATCAACAAGATCGACCGCCCGGGCGCGCGCCCGGACTGGGTGATCAACCACACCTTCGATCTCTTCGACAAGCTCGGCGCTACCGAAGAGCAGCTCGACTTCCCGGTCATCTATGCCTCGGGCCTGAACGGCTTCGCGGTGATCAACGAGGGCGACGAGCGCACCGACATGCGCCCGCTGTTCGAAGCCATCCTCGAGCACGTGCCCGCACCTGAAGTGGACGCCGACGGTCCGCTGCAGATCCAGGTCTGCTCGCTCGACTACTCGACCTACATGGGCCAGCTCGGCATCGGTCGCATCAAGCGTGGCCGCGTGCGTCCGAACCAGGAAGTCGTCGTCATGTACGGCGAGGAAAACCGTGGCAAGGGCAAGGTCAGTCAGATCCTCACCTTCGAAGGCCTGGAACGCAAACCGTCTGAATTGGCCGAAGCCGGCGACATCGTGCTGATCGCGGGCATCCAGCAGGTCAACATCGGCGTCACGCTGTGCGACCCCGAGTGCCTCGAGGGCATGAAGCCGATTGCGGTCGACGAGCCGACGCTGACCATGAACTTCATGGTCAATACCTCGCCGCTGGCCGGTCGCGAAGGCAAGTACGTCACTAGCCGCCAGATCCGCGAGCGCCTGGAAAAGGAGCTGCTCAAGAACGTCGCACTGCGCGTGACCTACACCGGCGACTCGGACGTTTTCGAGGTCGCGGGCCGTGGCGAGCTGCACCTGACCATCCTGCTCGAGAACATGCGCCGCGAAGGCTACGAGCTGGCCGTCGGTCGCCCGCGCGTGGTGTATAAGGAAATCGATGGCGTGAAGTGCGAGCCTTACGAGATGCTCACGGTCGACGTCGAGGAAGACCACCAGGGCGGCGTGATGGAAGAGCTCGGCCGCCGCCGTGGAGAACTGCAGGACATGCAGCCGGACGGCAAAGGCCGCGTGCGCCTCGAGTACCGCATTCCGGCCCGCGGCCTGATCGGCTTCCAGGGCGAGTTCCTCACCATGACGCGCGGTACCGGCCTCGCCAGCCACGTCTTCGACGACTATGGTCCGATGGCCGGCGCGATGGCCGAGCGCCGCAACGGTGTGCTGATCTCGCAGAACGATGGCGAAGCGGTGGCCTACGCGCTGTGGAACCTGCAGGACCGTGGCCGCATGTTCGTGAGCCCGGGCGAAGCGCTGTACGAAGGCATGATCATCGGCATCCACACCCGTGACAACGACCTGGTCGTCAACCCGATCAAGGGCAAGCAGCTCACCAACGTGCGCGCCTCCGGCACCGACGAGGCCGTGCGCCTGATCACGCCGATCGCGCTGACGCTGGAGTCCGCGATCGAGTTCATCGCCGACGACGAGCTCGTGGAGATCACGCCCAAGAACATCCGGCTGCGCAAGCGTCACCTCAAGGAAACCGACCGCAAGCGCGCCGCAAAGGCGGAAGGCTGAAGTCCGACTGAAGCCCGCCTGCCCACTCGAACGCCCTGCACGGCCCCTGTGCGGGGCGTTTTTCCATCTGCGCCTGCGCGACGCTCGTCACACGCGCCGTGCGCGGTTTGCAAACGCCCGCTTTCCTGCTATCACGGAAGTACAACGAATGAACGGAGCGCGCACCGCGGACACGCGGTAAAGCGCGCCCGGAACCGACAGAGAGCTTCGCTGCGTAAGGCGCAGCGCGCGGGTGTGGTCGTGCCCGTTGCCCTGCACCGCGTGTCCCTGCGGGTGTCCCGATGCGGGTGCCTTCGTCCCTGCCGATCCAACGGAGCAGGAGAACGAACATGATGCGCCTATCATCGCAGGTGTTATTGGTGGCCATTGTCTTCATCGCCGCCATGCTCGCCCCGCTCGTCCCGCGGGCCTTTGCCGAGGCTCCCGCCGCCCCGCCCGCGTCGACGCCAGCGAAGGTTCATGCCCAGGACCTCCCTTACTACGAGGCGTGTGCGCGTCAAGGGCTGAACGCGTCCGAATGCGCCGGACGCTTGATCTGGTTCAAGGCCACCGCCGGCAACGAGCGCTTCCACACCTATGTGTTCCAGCAGCGGGTTGGAGTGCTGATCGACTGGTTCCGCGTGCTGCGCAGCGATGAGCGCGGCGATCGCTTCCGCGCCTGGGGCATCATCAACGACCCGGCCTGCTGCGTACCCGGCAGCCCCGACTGCCCGGCGAAGAGCCTGGACGAGACCTACGGCTTCGACTGGTGTCCCGGCGACGAGGAACTCCTCCCGCATGTCGGGCGTGAGGGCTACCGCGATCCGGCCTGCGACTTCCGTGATGCGCCGCTCGCGGCCGGCGATGTGCATGGTCCCGCCGATCAGCGCCACGACGCCTGCGACCTGCGTTTTGGCACCTCCACCGGCGCCCTCGGCATCCGCAAGTTTCCTAACCCGCGCTTTAACCGCGACGCGTGGCTGAAACTCAACGGCAGCACCGCCACCTGGGAAGGCTACAATCGACCGATCGCCGCCGCCGGCGGACACGGCGAGGCGGCCCGCTCCCACCTCCAGGACGGCGCGATCGAGCCGCCCTTCCTCATCGGCACCTCCTGCGGTTCCTGCCACATCGCCTTCGATCCGCTCAACCCGCCTGCAGATCCGGCGCGCCCGGCGTGGGAGAACATCAAGGGCCTGGTCGGCAATCAATACACCCGTGTCTCCGAGATCATGGTCTCGGGCATGGCGTCGAACACGCTCGAATGGCAAATGTTCGCCCATGCCAGACCGGGCACCAGCGACACCTCGGCGATTCCGACCGACCAGGTGAACAATCCCGGCACGATCAACGCGCTGATCAACCTCGCCAAGCGCCCGGCCTTCGCCAACGAGTCCGTGATCAAGTGGCGCAAGACGACCGCCTGCGCCAAGGGCGCGGACGAGGCCAAGTGCTGGTGCGAGCCGGGCCGCGACGGCAAGTGCTGGGAGAAGTCGCTGCAGAAGGAAGCCGTGCATCACATCCTCAAGGGCGGCGAAGACTCGATCGGTGCGCTCGAGGCCATCCAGCGCGTCTACTTCAACATCGGCTCGTGTTCGGAACAGTGTTGGGTGAATCACCTCGCCGACCTGCGTCAGCTCGACCCGCAGCAACGCGGCTTTGGCCAGACGCCCTTCGACATCGGCCAGTGCCGGCGGGACTGCCCGAACTTCCGCGCCGTAGAGGATCGCCTCGCAAACATCCTCGACTTCTTCATGTCGGCCGAAGGTCACGCCACGGACCTGCGCGTGGCACGTGAGAACACGCTGCGCGCCGCCGATCCCGGCGCGCGCTACACCGACCAGGACCTGATCGCAGATCTCGAACGACAGTTCGGCGCAGGCGCGGTCGCCCGCGGGCGCGAAGTGTTCACCAACGGCTGCGCGCGTTGCCACTCGAGTCAGCCCGAGGCCGCGACCGGACAGCTTGCCGGCCTCGACTTCCACAGGCTCGACCTCACGGCGGGCCTGCGCGAGGACTGGCTGGGCAACGATGGCCCCACTGCGGTGTCCGAGGTCGGTACCTTCCGCTGCCGCGCCCTGCATTCGAACCACATGGCCGGCCACGTCTGGCAGGAGTACGGCTCGGAGACCCTGCGCGCCCAGCCACCCGACCCCAACGTGAAGGAGCCGGGCGACGGTGGTCGCGGCTACTACCGCAACCTCTCGCTGGTGAACCTGTGGGCGCACGCCCCCTTCCTGCACAACAACGCACTCGGGCCCGAGCTCTGCGGCAAGCCGCAGAACGCCGCCAACGATTTCTATGCCCGGCGTCCGCGCTACGTCGATGCGAGTAATGTCAAGCTGCTGCCTGCCGAGCGCCAGCCCGCCTGCTTCGAGTACGACCCCAGCGTCGAGGCCCGCTTCAAGCTGTACACGCTGTCGATGCAGGCACTGCTCAATCCCGCGCAGCGCATCCCGAAGGTGACGCTGCTCAATGAGGACGTGACCCTGCGCGTCGGCCCGCGGCTGTGGGACGGCACCGAAAAGGAACGCCTGCTCGGCTTCGAGCTGACCATCCCGAGCGAGATCGACGGACGCGGCGTCACCGCCGGCACGCTGGGCAACTTCCAGCACAAGGCCTTCATCGTCGACCTGGTACGCGCCAAGACCGCAGCTGGCGAGCTCGAGCGCAGCCTGAACGCGCGCCTGGGCAAGGAGACCGGCAAGAAGGTGCTCGCCGACCTCAAGGCAGTCGCCAAGGAAGTGGCCGGCAAGCCGAACGGCCTGGTCGAGGCCCTGCGCGCGCGCCCCTACCTGATCAAGCAGGTGTACAGCAGTTGCACTGCCGAGGTCGAGAACGAGGGCCACCGCTTCGGCGAGGACTTGTCCGAGGCCGACAAGAACGCGCTGATCGCCTTCCTCGCCACGCTTTGAGCCGGGAGACTTCACCATGACAAGGATCTCGCACTGGCCCCGCCGGGCAATCACCGCCTGCATGCTCGCCGCCATCACCCTTTCCGGATGCGGATTGTTCGACGACGACGAGGACGATCCGCCGCAGATCGCCTTCGCCCCGCATGCCGAGGGCTATGCCGGCAAGCCCGATTTCGCCGGGCTCGAGCATCGCCATCCGCTATCGACCGCCGACCTGTACAAGATCACGCCGCAGAACATCGCCCGCCTCGATCAGGAGCAGGTCGACCAGATCTATGCGCGCCTGAGCGCCGGACCAATCCCCGACGGCGCCTTCGACGGCGACCTGTTCTTCCCGCGCGGCGGCAGCGGCAAGCTGCGCCTGTCCGAGATCGCCGGCGGCGGGCTGAAGGGGCTGCTGGTCAACGTGGCGGGGAGCAAGCTCGACCTGATTGGCGAGGTGTTGTGGCAGGGCAAGGTGTTCTACCGCAGCGAGCGCCTGCTGCGTAACCGCATCGAGGACCTCACCACCTTGCGCAAGCTCGGCCTCGTCGAGGAAAGCGCGGACGCACCGCTGCACAAGTTGAGGATCGGCGGCAAGGACCAGTGGCTGCTGTTCCCGGCGAAGCTCTACTGCGGACAGAGCCTGCTCGACGGCCGGCGCGAATCCATCATCATCGACTATGCCTTCACCGACGAACTGCCGGGCTACCGGCGCATGCCCGACCTGCTCGCCGGACGCAACGGCTTCGCGATCCGCGACGAGATCCGCATGGTCTATCCCGGCTTCTACCTCGGCCGGGCCTACATGGACCGGGCCTTCGTGGTGAATTTCGTGCTCTACAACGCGAAGATGATCGCCGCCGGCCGGGACGCCTTCATGACGACCGGGCAAATCCAGCAGGACTGCTGGGGCGGCACTCAGCAGCGTCTGATCGCCGCGGCGGCAGGCGGTGGCTGAGGACGAGCCGTGCGTGGTTTTCCGGGCATCGGCAGCATCCGCGGCCCGGAAGATCACGCGGGGGAACGCGCATGCGCCTGCATCGCCTCCTCGCCAGTCCCGGCCCCGGCGCGATCTCCGGCCGACGCTACGACCTGCTCTCGCGCAGCATGCTTCCGCTGCTGCTGGGCGTGCTGTTCGGCTGTGCGCTTGCGCTTCCCGCCGTTGCCGCAGACGTCGACCGCACGGCCTCACCATACGGCCGTTCGCTGTTCGATCGCCTGCTCGAGCACGAGGCGGACGGCGCACCGCAGGTGCCCTTCCCCTTCCCGGCCCTGCTGCAGCGCGTGCGAGCGCAACTCGATGGCGAACACCCGGGTGGAGGACTGGCGATCGTGCTCATCCCGCTCGGGCGCTCGCTGCAGCGCCACGCCGCCGGTGACGTCGACGCCTTCCGCTTTCCGCGCGTGGTGGCCGCGGTCACCGGCGAACCAGCGGCCGATGCGCCCGCCGGACACCTCTACCTGAGGGACCGGCTGTATCTGGCTCACCACGAGCGCGCCGAGGCGCTCGAGGTGATCAGCTACAACGAGGACGAGGGCCGCTTCGAGTTCCAACTCGTGCTCGACTATCGCGCCGGGGCGACACCGCGGGTGGTGCCCGCCAACCGTATGCTCTGCCTCGCCTGCCACCAGAACGGGGCGCCGATCTTCTCCCGTCCGTCGTGGGACGAGACCAGCGCCAGCCCGCCTGTCGCCGCGCGCCTCGCCGCCACTGGCCTCGACTATCAGGGCCTGCCCTGGCGTCACGGCGTCGATGTGCCCGAAGCGATCGACGCCGCGACCGCACGCGCGAATCGCCTCGCCGTCACCCAGCGCCTGTGGCAGGAGGGCTGTGCACTGGCCACCGTGCAGGTCAGTGTCGACTGCCGAGCGCAAGCCCTGCTGCAGGCGCTGCGCCAGCGGCTCATCGGCGCTGCGGGGACCGTACCGAGCGCGGAAACGACCCACCGCCTGATTGCACCGCTGCTGGCCAGCTGGCAGGTGCGCTGGCCCGACGGCATCGTCATTCCCAATCCGCAAGTACCCAACCGCCAACCCTTCGCCGGCATCGAGGGCGGCATTGCGCCCCCTGCCGACGCCGAGCTCGCACGTTATGCCGACATTCCCGCAGCCTTCGATCCGCTCGCGCTGCGTGGGCCGCTGGAACACTGGCGCGGACGCAACGCCGCCGATGTGACGCGCTTCGTCCACCTGCTCGGCGAGCTGTTCTCGCGCGCCGACCTTGTGCGCATCGAGCGCGCCCTCGTACGCATGCCACCGCCCGCAGCGCGGGAGATCGAGCTGACCTGCACCGTGCGCCGGGCCGCGAACGCAAGCCGGCTCGACCTCGACTGTGCCGGCGGCGACGAGGTCCGCCTGCAGGCGCGCATCGCGCTCGAGGGACACCGCGCTACCGACGGAGTCCTTGATCGCCTCGAGCTGCCCAAGTCGCCCGCCCACTCCGGGGTGGCGCTGTCACCCATCAGGAACCACGACGACACTCCCGGCGCGTCCATGCGTTTCGCGCTCACCGCCAGGCAGGGCGGCCCGATTCGCGCCAGCAGCGGGGAAGCCATCACTACGCTGCGACTTGGCACTGGGAGCGCCAACGAGGACCTGACGACGGATGCGGACGCGGCCGCAACGGTCGCGGCAAACCTGGAACTCGTCGACGACCTCGCGCCGCTCGGGCGCGTTGTGGAAACCCTCGCGCAAGCAAACCTCGCCGGCCAGGACGATGCGCTGACGGGCGGCCCGGCGCGCCGGACGGCCCTGCTCGCACCGCTGCTGCGCGCACTCGGCGATGACGTTCCCGCCCCTCCCGCCGCGGCAGCGCCTCCGCCCACACGAACGGCCGACGTCGCCCCGCTGCGCTCGATGCACTGGCCCACCGACCTGCAGCCCTTTCTGCGCCAGTGCAGCCAGTGCCACGCCGAGGACACCGCCTTCCCGCCCGGCTTCCTGCATGGCGACGAATCGCTGGTGCGCGCCCAACTCGCGGCCTGTGCGCAACGCATGCTCTACCGGCTGGCGATGAACCGGCTGCCGCCCTCCGCCCGCCCGAAGACCCCGATGCCGCCGCCCGCCGCCGTGCATGCCGCCGCTTTCCTGCAATCGTCCGACCTGACCGCGATGCGCGAGCTGCTGCAAGGCCTGCTGCAAGCGCGCGGCGCGCCCGGCAACGACGTACTCGACCACCCCTACGCCACGCTCGCTCCCTGCCGCATCCCGACCGAGTGATCAGCGCCCCGACACCGCATCGCACTGCAGCTCCGAGGTCACCGTGAACACGCCCGAGTCCGCCCCCCGCACGCATCGCACCCGCCTCGCGCGCACGCTGCTTCGTCTCCTCGTGCTGCTGCCCTGGCTGCTGATCCTGTTCGGCGGCAGCTATGCACTGGTGCGCTTCCTGCCCGACGAGCCGGTCGCTTATCCCGACCCGGTGGAGCACTTCAAGTACGGCTCGACCGGCGGCGAGCGCGAGTCGGGTTTCCCGTACCGGATCTGGCAGGCCTTGCCGACCGTGTGCGCCGAGCACTTGCCCGGCCCCGGTTACGCGTCGCTCGGTTTCATCTTCGAGGACGGCCGCGACCTGCCGGTGGGCGTGTCGAAGCGCCGCCACCTCGGCATCGATCGCGTCTTCCTCAACTGCGCTGCCTGCCACACCGGCCTCGTTCGCGACACGCCCGCTGCGCCGGCGCGCCTGGTCGTCGGCATGCCCGCCCATCGCTTCGACATCCGTGCCTTCCAGCGCTTCTTCTTCGAATGTGCCGCCGGGCCGCACTTCTCGCGCGAGTTCATCGTGCCCGAGATCGAGCGCCTGGGCGGCGAACTCGGGCTCATCGACCGCTACCTCGTCTATCCGGTGGCGATCGCACTGATGCGCGAACGCCTGCTGATGTTGCGCGGACGCTTCGGCTTCGTGTTCGATCAGCCGCCGTGGGGGCCGGGGCGGGTCGACACCTTCAACGCCGCGAAGGTGCTGTTCAACTTTCCAGTGGCGCAACTGCCTGCCCACGAGCGCCTCGGCGCCTCGGACTTTCCATCGATCTGGAACCAGCGCAAGCGCATGCAACGCGACGACGGCGAGCGCATGGAACTGCACTGGGACGGCAACAACACCCACACCGAGGAGCGCAACAAGAGCGCGGCCTTCGGCACCGGCACCACGCCACCGACCATCGACCTGGCTGCCATCGCCCGCGTCGAGACCTGGCTGCTCGACCTCGCCCCACCCGCCTGGCCGCTCCCGGTCGACACTGCCCTCGCCGCACGCGGCGCGGTTCTCTACGCACATTATTGCGCCGACTGCCACGGTGCCAGCGGCAGCGGCTTCGCCGGTTCGAAGGTGGGCCACGTCACGCCGATCGCGCAGATTGCCACCGACCGCGCGCGGCTCGATTCCTACACCCGCGATCTGGCGCTCAATCAGGCCACCCTCTACGCCGGTTATCCGCATCGTTTCCAGCATTTCCGCAAGACGTGGGGCTACGCCAACATGCCGCTCGATGGCATCTGGCTGCGCGCGCCCTACCTGCACAACGGCGCCGTGCCCACCCTTCGCGATCTGCTCGAACCGTCCACCGAGCGCCCACGCTGCTTCGTGCGCGGCAGCACGCTGATCGACCCGGTGCGCGTCGGCTTCGCCAGCGCCGCCGACCCCGCACAGTGCGGCGCAAACACCAGCACGCCCGGCAACATGGCGGATCGCTTCCTGTTCGACACCACGCTGCCGGGCAACGGCAACGCCGGTCACGAGGGCCCGGCCTATGGCACCGATCTGCCGGCTGCGGACAAGGATGCGCTGGTCGAGTACCTGAAGACCTTCTGATGCGAGGAGTGCCGTCATGAAATCCGCCCCCTGCACGAATCCGGGGCCGCGCCCGGCCCAGTTCCTTGCCCGGCGCCGCAGCCTGCTGGTCGGGCTGCTGGTGCTGCTCGCACTCGGCGCCGCCGGCGGCGCCTTCGCCTGGTACAAGTTCTTCCGCGAGGAGCCGCAGCCCGAATGGATCACCCGCGATCCCGACATGCGCTTCAAGTACGGCTCGATCGGCGCCGAGCGCGATGCCGGCATCCCCTACTGGATCTTCTACGTGCTGCCGCGGATGTTTCCCGAGAAGCTGCCGGGGCCCGGCGGCTACGCCGCGTTCGGCGTGGTGTGGGAAGAAGGCCAGGAGCTTCCGGTCGGCTTCTCGAAGAAGGTGGTGGGCTTTCCGCGCGTGGCCAACAACTGCGCGTCCTGCCACACCACGAGCTATCGCACGCAGGCCGATGCGGCGCCGGTATTCGTGCCGACCGGGCCCAACCACACGCTCAACCTGTGGGCCTTCTTCCGCTTCCTGGTCGACTGCGCCAAGGACCCACGCTTCAACGCCGACAACCTGATGGCCGAGATCAAGCTGGTCACCGAGCTGTCCTTCATCGACCGCCTGCTCTATCGCTTCGTGATCATCCCGATCACGCGCAAACGCCTGCTCGAGCGCGAACAGCAGTTCGCCTGGCTGTACCGCGACGACTTTCCGCCCTGGGGCCGCGGCCGCGACGACGCGATGAACCTGACCAAGTACTTCATGATCCGCTGGCCGATGGACGACAGTTTCGGCCCCACCGACATGCCCTCGCTGTGGAACCTCGGCAAGTACCGCGCCGATCAGGGCATGCGCATGAACTTCGCCGGCGACAGCCACGACGCGTATTCGGTGGTGATCGACTCCGCGCTCGGCCTGCTCGGCGCGCCGCCCAAGGACAACGCCGAGTTCCTCGGCGAGGTGCGCTGGCTCATCGAGTATGTGTCGGCGAAACGCGCGCCGCCCTATCCGTTCGCGATCGATACGGCCGCTGCGTCGCGCGGCAAGCAGGTGTTCGCGTCGACCTGCGCCGGCTGCCACGCCTCGGCGCGCACCGGGACGGTGATCCCGCTCGCAGAGGTCGGCACCAGTCCGGAGCGCGTCGGCACCTGGAACGAGCGCGCGGCGCGCGAGGCGAATGCGGTGGTGGCCGGGATGGGCATCGAGCGCCCGGGCCTGGTCGAGGCGCCGCTGACCGGCTACGTCGCGGCCTTCCTCGACGGCATCTGGCTGCGCGCGCCCTATCTGCACAACGGCTCGGTGCCGACCCTGCGCGACCTGCTCGAACCGCCCGTGCAGCGCCCCGCGAGCTTCTGGCGCGGCTACGACGTCTACGATCCGGACCGGGTCGGCTTCGTCAGCAGCGGTGCCGAAGCCGAGCGCAGCGGCACCCGGCACGAGGTATCCGCCCGGGGTGGCGGCAACCAGGGCCATGTCTTCGGCACCGCGCTTCCGGCCGCGGACAAGGCAGACTTGCTCGAATATCTGAAGACCTTGTGAAAAGGGGCGGCCCGCAGGCCGCCCCCTCGATGCGCGAACCGGTCACGCAATCAGCTCGTGGGCAGCGCCCGTGCCCTCACTTTGCGCCCTTGGCGGGCTTGCCCTCGGCACCGAAGCGTCCGGCGAGGTAAGCCGCGAAGTCGGCGCCGGTCTCCGGGTGGCGCAGGCCGAACTCGATTGTCGCCTTCAGGTAGCCGAGCTTCGAGCCGCAGTCATAGCGCACACCGTTGAACTGATAGGCCAGCACCGCCTCTTCCTTGAGCAGCGAGGCGATCGCGTCGGTGAGCTGGTATTCGCCACCGGCGCCCGGCTTGAGGGCACGGATGTGGTCGAAGATGCGCGGCGTCAGGATGTAGCGCCCGACCACCGCCTGGGTCGTCGGCGCCTCCTCGGGCTTCGGCTTCTCGACGATGCCGGTCATGCGCTGCACCTGGCCCTTGTCGGACTCGGTGCTGACGATGCCGTAGCTGCGGGTTTCCTCGCGCGGCACGTTCATGGTGCCGAGCACCGAGCAGCGGTGGTAGTTGTACACATCGACCATCTGCTTCAGGACAGGCGTGCCGTCCTTGTTGTCGAGCAGGTCGTCCGCGAGGATCACCGCGAAGGCTTCATCGCTGACCACGTGACTCGCGCACTGCACGGCGTGCCCAAGACCGAGCGCCTCCGACTGGCGGATGTAGATGCAGTTGACGCCCTTGGGCACCGTCTTGCGCACGATCTCGAGCAGTTCCTTCTTGCCGCGCGCCTCGAGCTCGGTCTCGAGCTCGTAGGCCTTGTCGAAGTGGTCCTCGATCGAGCGCTTGGTGCGACCGGTGATGAAGATCATGTCGGTGATGCCCGCGGCCACCGCCTCTTCGACCGCGTACTGGATCAGCGGCTTGTCGACGATCGGCAGCATCTCCTTCGGGCTCGCCTTGGTGGCGGGCAGGAAGCGCGTTCCCATGCCGGCAACGGGGAAAATCGCCTTGGTGACTTTCTTCATTTTTATTGCTCTCCCATGAATTGAGGGTGTTGCGACGCAGCAGCGGGCGCGATCATGCGCCAAGCCCGCGCCCGCTGCATCAAGCGTTTGTATCCGATTCGTTCAGCAGCGCGCGCAGTCCGTCCTCGTCGAGGATGGCGAGCCCGAGCGCCTGCGCCTTGTCGAGCTTGGAGCCGGCATCGGCACCGACGACCACGTAGTGCGTCTTCTTCGACACCGAGCCGGCGACCTTGCCGCCCTGGGCTTCGATCCACGCCTTGGCCTCGTCGCGGCTCAGCGTCGGCAGCGTGCCGGTGACCACGAAGGTCTTGCCCGCGAGCGCACCGGCCACCGTGCCCTGCGGCTCGCCCTCGGCCCAGTGCACACCGGCGGCGCGCAGCTGTTCGATCACTTCGCGATTGTGCGGCTCGGCGAAGAACTCGGCGATGCACTCCGCCACGATCGGCCCCACGTCGGGCACCTGCTGCAGCGCATCGACGTCGGCTGCGACCAGCGCGTCGAGATTGCCGAAGTGGCGTGCCAGATCACGCGCGGTGGCCTCGCCGACGTTGCGGATGCCGAGCGCGAAGATGAAGCGGGCCAGCGTGGTGCTGCGGCTCTTTTCGATCGCCATCAGCAGGTTCTGCGCCGACTTCTCGCCCATGCGCTCGAGGTTGGCGAGCGCGAGCACGCCGAGGCGGTACAGATCGACCGGCGTCTTCACGATCGCCGCATCGACGAGCTGGTCGACCAGCTTGTCGCCCAGGCCCTCGATGTCCATCGCGCGCCGGCTGGCAAAATGCAGCAGTGCCTGCTTGCGCTGCGCCGGGCAGAACAACCCGCCGGTACAGCGCGCCACCGCCTCGTCCTCGCCACGCACCACGTGCGAGCCGCACACCGGGCAGGTGGGAAACTTGTCCAGCAGCACGAAGCGCGGCGGCTCGCCGCTGCGGCGCTCCAGCACCGGCGCGACGACTTCGGGGATCACGTCGCCGGCGCGGCGCACGATCACCCAGTCGCCGATGCGCACGTCCTTGCGGTCGATCTCGTCCTGGTTGTGCAGCGTGGCGTTGGTGACGGTGACGCCGCCGACGAAGACCGGCTCCAGGCGCGCCACCGGGGTCAGCGCGCCGGTACGGCCGACCTGCACCTCGATGTCGCGCAGCAGCGTGACCGCCTCCTGCGCCGGATACTTGTGCGCCACCGCCCAGCGCGGCTCGCGGGTGACGAAACCGAGGCGCTGCTGCAGCGCGAGCGTGTCGACCTTGTACACCACGCCGTCGATGTCGAAGGGCAGCGTGTCGCGCAGCGCGCCCACGCTTTCATGGAACGCCGCCAGCCCGGCCGCGCCACACACCTGCGCGCGGTGCTCGCACACCGGCAGGCCGAAGGCCGCGAGCGCGTCGAGCACCTCGGTGTGGGTCGCGGGCAGCGCCCAGCCGGCGACGTCGCCCAGTCCGTAGGCGAAGAAGGACAGCGGCCGGCGCGCGGCGATGCCGGGGTCGAGCTGGCGGATGCTGCCGGCGGCGGCGTTGCGCGGATTGACGAAGATCTTCTCGCCGGCCTCGGCCTGGCGCGCGTTGAGGCGCTCGAAGTCGTCCCGGCGCAGGTAGATCTCGCCACGCACCTCCAGCACCGGCGGCGCATCGCCGAGCAGGCGCAGCGGGATCGCCTTCACCGTGCGCACGTTGGCGGTGACGTCCTCGCCGGTCTCACCATCGCCGCGCGTCGCGGCCTGCACGAGCACGCCGTCCTCGTAACGCAGGCTGATCGCGAGGCCGTCGAACTTGAGCTCGGCGGCATAGGCCACCGCCGCGTCCTCCTCCTTCAGGCCGAGCGCGCGGCGCACGCGCGCATCGAACGCGAACGCCCCGCTCGCCTCGGTGTCGGTCTCGGTGGAGATCGACAGCATCGGCACGCGGTGGCGCACGGCTGCGAACTGCGCGAGCGGCCTGCCGCCCACGCGCTGCGTCGGCGAGTCGGCGCTGCGCAGCGCCGGATGCGCCTTCTCGATCACCTGCAGCTCGCGAAACAGGCGGTCGTACTCGGCGTCGGGAATCGTCGGCGCGTCGAGCACGTAGTAGGCATGGTCGTGGCGCGCGATCTCCGCGCGCAGGGTCGCCGCGCGTGCGGCGGCGTCGGCCGCGGCGTCGCCGCGGCCGTTATCGTTGAACGGGTCCATCACAAGGAGAAGAGGCGCAGTGCGAGCGGGCTGCCGGCGGGGATGTCGTGGTCCGCCATGCGGATCTGGAACTGGCCGATCTGGCTGCGGATGATCGCCGCCGCCTCGGCGCCGAAGGGCGCGCGGTTGTCGTCGACCACGTCGCCGCCGAGCTCGCCGGCGAGCGTGGTCGCCATCCTCATCATGCGGTCGAAGGCGGCACCGCCATTGCTCACCCGCGGCACGTCGATCACCAGGGTCAGCCCGCGCGTGACCAGGCCCTTGAGGCTCTCGGGGGAGAAGCGGCCGGACTCGAGGTTGGCCACGGTGAACACGCTGTGCTCGCCATCGACCATGTGATAAGCCCCGTCGCTACCCAGGCGCAGGCCGTGCTTCTCGGCCACAGCGTGGATCGCGCGGCCCTCGAACTGGCCGTCGCGGGAAACGACGTTGATGCCGATCTGCACGTCGACGTCGGCGCAGAAGCGGTCGAGCTCGGTGGCGTTGCGCAGGGTCTCGCCGCGCGGCGGCAGGGCCGGCGGCAGGCTCATCAAGGCGTCGGCCACGCGCTGAACGCCGCCGGAGAAGCGCATGAAATCGGTCTCGCCGATCGAGCCCTGGCGGTTGACCAGTTGCAGTGCGGCGCAGAACCAGTGGCAGGCGCCAGTGCTGTCGGGGCCGATGGGCTGCCATACATTTTCGGCGTCGTTGAAGCCGAACCAGTACACCGGCTTGCCCAGCCCGGCGAGCTGCTCGGCCTGGATCGCCCAGATGCGGCCGACCTCGAGCGCCTCGATCGTCTCGAGGCGGATCACGCAGTCCGCGCGCGGGTCGAGCAGACGCGGCAGCTCCGGCGCACTACGCTTCACCGGCGCCTCGCTGAATCGGCGCGGCTCGTCGTCTGCGCCGCCAATGCCGGGTTCGCGACGCTCGCCCGCAGAGGGTTCCTCGCGCGGCTCGAGGAGCACGTCACGGTGATCGGACTTGAATGCCCGCTCGGCCTCGCGCCGATGACGCCGCTCCTGCCATTTGTTGTAGCCCACCACCAGCACCACTGCGGCGATGCCGGCACCGATCAGCGCGATCTGAAGTTCGCTGTCCATTTGGATCCCAGAATTGCTCCGTGTAGCTTGTCCTGCGTCACGCTGCGGCCGGGTCGGCCAGGCGCAGCGCCTCTTCGATATCCACTTCCACCACCCGTGACACGCCCTGCTCCTGCATCGTCACCCCGACCAGCTGCTGCGCGAACTCCATCGTGATCTTGCTGTGGCTGATGAAGATGAACTGCGTCTGCGCGGACATGCGCTTGACCATGTTCGCATAGCGCTCGGTGTTCGTGTCGTCCAGCGGCGCATCCACCTCGTCCAGCATGCAGAACGGGGCCGGATTGAGCTGGAACATCGAGAACACCAGCGCGATCGCGGTGAGCGCCTTCTCCCCGCCCGAGAGCAGGTGGATCGACGCGTTCTTCTTGCCCGGCGGCTGGGCGACGATCTGGATGCCGGCGTCGAGGATCTCCTCGCCGGTCAGGACCAGCTCCGCCCGCCCCCCGCCGAACAGCTGCGGAAACAGGGCGCCGAACTGCCGATTGACCGTATTGTAAGTGTCCTGAAGCTGCTCGCGGGTCTCGCGGTCGATGCGGCGGATGGCATCCTCCAGCGTGTCGATGGCCTGCAGCAGGTCCTCGGTCTGCGCGTCGAGGTAGCCCTTGCGCTCGGAGGCGGTCGCAAGCTCGTCGAGTGCGGCGAGATTGACCGCGCCGAGTTCGGCGATCTCCCGCGCCAGGCGGGCGACCTCGCGCTGCAGCGCCGACTCCTTGGGGTCGGTTGCCAACAGGGGCGCGAGCTTCGCCTCGTCCGCGCGAGCTTCGACGAGTCGCTCCTCGAACTGGGCAACCGCGAGCTCGGCGGCCTGCAGCGCAAGGCGCAGTTCGGCCACGCGTGCGCGGATCGGCGCGGCCTCGTGCTCGGTGAGCAGACGCAGTTCCTCGACCTGCCTGAGCGCCGCGGCGGCCTCGGCGAGCGCGTCGCGGCGGGCGGCGAGCGCGGCCTCGCGGCGACCACGCAGCGCGAGCGCCTCCTGCAGCGCATCGGCGCTGCGGTGGTCGTCGGTGGCGTCGAGCTCGGCGTTGCGGGTGACGAGCTCGGCGACGATGCGTTCGAGTTGCTCGACGGCGAGCTGCTGGTTGCGCGCGATGTCCTCGAGCTTGCCCGCGCACTCGCGCTCGGAGAACCTCGCCTCCTGCAGCTCGCGCGCGGCCGACTGCTCGAGCGCGCGCGCCTCGCGCACGCCGTGCTCGCGCTCGCGCAGCAGCTCGGTGGCGGCGTCCAGGCGTTCGCGCTGGAGCTCGGCGAGCTCGGCCATGCGGGCCTGCTCGAGCTCGGCGCGGCTGAGGTGCTCGCGCTCGGCGGTCTCCAGATGGACGATGTCTTCCAGGTCGCGGGCGAGCTGCTCGCGGCGCTCGTCCGCGCGGGCGCGCGCCTGCGCGAGCTTGAGCACCTCGACCTGCTCGGTGTGCACCTGCGCCTGCAGGGCCTGCAGCTCACGGCGCAGGCCGTTGATGCGCTCCTGCAGCGCGCTCGCCGCGGTCTCGGCCACCAGCAGGGCGTCGTGCGCCAGGCGCGCCTCGTCCTCGTGCCCCTGCAGCTCGGCGGCGAGGCCCTCGATCTCGCGCTGGCGCTCGATCACGCCGTGGGTGCGCGCATCCGGGGCGTGGTGGATCAGCGCGTCGCGCGTCAGCACCTGCCCGCGCGGGCCGACGAGGCAGGTGTTCGGCGCCAGCTGCGCGCGCCGCGGCAGCCAGTCCTCCAGCCGCTCCACCGCCCACGCGCCGGCCAGGAAGTCATCCACCAGCCCGCGCAGGGCCGGATCGCGCACCACGACCAGTTGCGCAAGCGCGCGCTCGTTCGCGCCTGCCGGCGCTCCTACAGGGGAGCCCGCTTCCGCGCTGGATGCGGGGGCGACGGGAGGTGCGAAGCGGGCGGCGGAGTCGAGCGGCGAGGGGCCAAGCGGGAGGGCGATGGCGAGCGATTCGGGGGGCGTCTCGTCGAGCACCGTGTGCGCGGCCGCGAGCGCGACCGCCGCATCGGGCGAGGTGAGCGCGGACAGGCGCTCGCGCAGCACGGCCTGCACCGCCTCGTCCCAGCCCTCCTCCACCTGCAGCTGCTTCCACAGCGGCGGCAGCGTGTCGAGGCCGTGGCGCTTCAACCAGTCGCCCAGCTTGCCCTGCGACTGCACGCGTGCCTGCAGCTGCACCAGGGCGTCGCGGCGGGCGCGCAGCTCGGTGAGCCGGCGCTGCACCGCGCGCTCATGCTCCAGCGCCGCCTTCAACGCGGACTGCGCGTCGGACAGGCGCGGCTGCGCCTCGGCGAGCTCCTGCTGGCGCGCCTCCAGCTCGTCCTGCACCGCCTCCAGGCGCGCCTCGCGCTCGGCGAGCGCGCGCTCGTCCGGGCCCACGATCGCGCCGCGTTCGCTCTCCAGCCGGCCGCGGCGCTGCTGCAGGGCCTCGAGCGCACGCAGGGCGCTCGCGCGCTGCGTCTCTTCGACACGCAGCTGCTGCTCGGTCTGCGCGAGCTCGCGGCGTGCGGCCGCCATGGTCGCGTCGGCGGCGTGGCGGCCGGAGTCGAGCTCGGGCAGGCGGTCCGCGATCTCCAGGTGGCGGGCATCGGCCTGCTCGGCGCGCAGCGCGGCGTTCTCGGCGAGCGCCTGCCAGCGCTCGCGGTCGGCAGCGAGCGCCTCACGGCGCGAGGACCAGTGCCCGCGGTCGAGTTCGAGCTGCGCCAGGCGCGCCTCCAGGCGCTTGCGCGCCTCGCCGAGGTGCTGCAGCTCGGTCTCCAGGCGCGCCACCTCGGCGCTCACCGCGAAGAGGTCGTTCTGCGCCACATGCACCGCTTCCGAGGCCTCGAAGTGCGCGTCGCGCAGCGTCTCCACGCTGGCCTCGAGCTCCTGCAGGCGGGCGCTGTCGGCCTCGATGCGGCTGCTCGCCTCGTTCAGCGCCGCCGCCACGCGGGCCTGCTCGGCACGCGCCTCGTTGCGCTTGACCAGCCACAACAGCTGCTGCTTCTCGACGTGCGTCGCGTTGAGCTCGCGGTAGCGCACCGCCACCGCGGCCTGCGCCTCGAGATGCACGATGCGCTCGCCGAGCTCCATGCGGATGTCGTCGAGGCGGGCGAGGTTGTCGCGCGCGTCGCGCAGCCGGCCCTCGGTCTCCTTGCGCCGCTCGCGGTACTTGGTGACGCCGGCGGCCTCTTCGAGGAAGCCGCGGATCTCTTCCGGACGCGCCTCGATGATGCGCGAGATCATGCCCTGCTCGATGATCGCGTAGGCGCGCGGGCCCAGGCCGGTGCCGAGGAAGAGATCGATCACGTCCTTGCGGCGGACGTGCACGTTGTTGATGTAGTAGGTCGACTCGCCCGAGCGATCGAGCACGCGCTTGACCGAGATCTCCGCATAGCGCGACCACTGCCCCGCGGCCCGGCCCTCGGCGTTGTCGAAGACCAGCTCCACGCTCGCGCGCGACACCGCCTTGCGCGTGGTCGAGCCGTTGAAGATCACGTCCTGCATCGACTCGCCGCGCAGCGCGGACGCGCGCGTCTCGCCCAGCACCCAGCGCACGGCGTCGATGATGTTCGACTTGCCGCAGCCGTTGGGCCCGACCACGCCGACGAGGTTGCCGGGGGTGAGCACGGTGGTGGGGTCGACGAAGGTCTTGAAACCGGCGAGTTTGAGCTTGGAGAGACGCACAGCGGGCAGAGGGAAAAAGCCGGGTCGGGCGGGCTGGCGATCCACCCCGGTGCGCCCCGGATTTGCGGCCGGCATCATACCACCCCGCCGAAGGCATCCCGCCGGTCGAGCTCGCATCGAAACGTTACGCGGCGCGTCGGGGTAGCAACGATGCGGGCGGCGGTCGGACATCGCCCCCGCCACCCGCCATCGAGCGTCGCCATCCCCATCCGCAGGTATACTCCGGCCCCGCGTCCATAGCCGGCCAAGGAGCCCGCGTCCCGTGAATCCGAACCTCGCCCGCCTGCAGAGCTATCCCTTCGAAAAGCTGCGCGCCCTATTCGCCGGCATCGAGCCGCCTGCGCACCTCAAGCCTGTCCGGCTGTCGATCGGCGAGCCGCAGCATCCGACCCCCGGCTTCATCCGCCAGACCCTGGCCGACAACCTCGGCGGCCTGTCGAGCTACCCGGCCACGCTGGGCAGCGATGCGCTGCGCGGCGCGATCGCGCACTGGCTCGAGCGCCGCTACGGGCTGCCGAAGATCGACCCGGCCAGCCAGGTAATCCCGGTCGCGGGCACACGCGAGGCGCTGTTCGCCTTCGCGCAGTGCGTGGTCGATGGCAGCAGGCCCGCCGCCAAGGTGCTATGCCCGAACCCGTTCTACCAGATCTACGAGGGCGCGGCCCTGCTCGCCAACGCCGAGCCGATCTTCATCAACAACCTGCCCGAGAACGACTTCGGCTCGGACTTCGGCGCCATCGACGAGGCCACCTGGCGCGACATCCAGTTGGTGTACGTGTGCTCGCCGGGCAACCCCACCGGCCGACTGTTGAAACTCGACGAATGGAAGACGCTGTTCGAGCTGTCCGACCGCTACGGCTTCGTGATCGCCGCCGACGAGTGCTATTCCGAGATCTATTTCGACGACGCCGACAAGCCGATCGGCGGCCTGGAAGCGGCCTGGCGCCTGGGGCGCACCGACTTCCGCAACGTGGTGATGTTCTCCAGCCTGTCCAAGCGCTCTAACGTGCCTGGAATGCGCTCGGGCTTCGTCGCCGGCGACGCGAAGATCCTCGAGAGCTTCCTGCTCTACCGCACCTACCACGGCTGCGCGCTCAACCCCGCTGTGCAGGCCGCCTCGGTGGTGGCCTGGAACGACGAGGAGCACGTCGAGGAGAACCGCCGCCTCTACCGCGACAAGTTCGCCCGCATCACGCCCATGCTGCAGCCCTGGCTGCCGGTGTCGCTGCCCGACGCCGGCTTCTACTATTGGGTGCGCACGCCGCTGCCGGACACCGAGTTCGCCCGCCGTCTGCAGGCCGAATATAATGTGACGGTCCTGCCGGGCAGCTTCCTCGCCCGCGAAGCGCACGGGATCAATCCTGGAGCCGGCTTCGTCCGCATCGCCCTGGTGGCCGACACCCACGAGTGTGTCGAGGCCGCCGGGCGCATCATCGATTTCTGCAAAACCCTCTGAGAGAGAATTCTTACATGCACGCTCTGCAATCGATCATCGACACCGCTTTCGAGAACCGCGCCAGCCTGTCGCCTGCCTCCGCCCCCGCCGAGATCCGCAATGCCGTGGAAGAGGTCATCGCCGGCCTGGACGCCGGGACGCTGCGCGTGGCCGAGAAGAAGGACGGCCAGTGGGTGGTCAACCAGTGGATCAAGAAGGCGGTGCTGATCTCCTTCCGCCTGCGCGACAATGAGGTGGTGCAGGCCGGCGGCCTCAACTTCTTCGACAAGGTGGCGACCAAGTTCGGCGACTACACCCCCGAGCAGTTCCGCGAGGGCGGCTTCCGCGTGGTGCCGCCGGCCGTCGCGCGCAAGGGCAGCTTCATCGGCAGGAACGTGGTGCTGATGCCCTCCTACGTGAACATCGGCGCCTACGTGGATGAAGGCACGATGGTCGACACCTGGGCCACGGTGGGTTCGTGCGCGCAGATCGGCAAGAACGTGCACCTGTCGGGCGGCGTCGGCATCGGCGGCGTGCTCGAACCGGTGCAGGCCGGTCCGGTCATCATCGAGGACAACGTCTTCGTGGGCGCACGCTCGGAGGTGGTCGAGGGCGTGATCATCGAGGAGAACGCGGTGCTGTCGATGGGCGTGTACATCGGCATGAGCACCAAGATCTACGACCGCGAGACCGGCGAGGTGACCTACGGCCGCGTGCCCTCCGGCGCGGTAGTGGTGCCCGGCAGCCTGCCCTCGGCCTGCGGCAAGTACAGCCTGTATTGCGCGGTGATCGTGAAGAAGGTGGACGCGCAGACCCGCGCCAAGACCGGCATCAACGAGCTGCTGCGCGGCGCCTGACCGGGCGGGCGGAGTTCGCGCCTGGCGGCGCTCCTGCATGAACCCCGACGCATCACCCCCTGCAGGGGCGCCGCCAGGCGCGAACATCGAACCGCCAGCGCCCTGTAGGAGCGCCGCAAGGCGCGAACGGCGGCGAGGACCGCCACGCGGGTGTGCCGGATGGCGCAGCGGGTGCGGCAAGGCGGGCATCGCGCCTTGCGGCGCTCCTACAGCGTCGCGATGATGTGGACGTACCGGCGACGGCAAGAAGCGTAGGGTTGCGCGGAGCACAAGTGGCATTTTTTTGGTACGACAGGAGTCCGACGGCGTGATCTTCGACAATCTCTTCCAGTTGATGGCCGAGAAGAAAGCATCGGACATCTTCATCACTGCCGGCACCCCGATCCATATCAAGATCCAGGGCCACACCATGCCGATCAACCAGCAGGTGATGGACCCGCTGATGATCCAGCGCATGCTGCACGAGGCGATCACCCCGGCCCAGCAGGCGGTGCTCGAGCGCGATCGCGAACTCAACCTGTCCTTCGGCCGGCGCGATCTCGGCAACTTCCGCGTCAACGTCTTCTGGCAGCGCAACTCGATGGCGGTGGTGGTCCGCTTCATCCAGAGCGAGATCCCCGGCATCGACGCGCTCGGCCTGCCGCCGGTGCTCAACGACATCGTGCTCGAGAAGCGCGGCCTGGTACTGGTGGTCGGTGCGACGGGCTCCGGCAAGTCCACCACGCTCGCGGCCATGATCGACCACCGCAACCGCAACCGCAGCGGACATATCCTCACCATCGAGGATCCGATCGAGTATCTCTTCAAGCACCGCAAGTCGGTGGTCAATCAGCGCGAGGTGGGCATCGACACGCTGAGCTGGGGCGAGGCCCTGCGCAACGCCATGCGCCAGGCACCCGACTGCATCCTGATCGGCGAGATCCGCGACCGCGAGACCATGCAGGCGGCGATCTCCTACTCGCAGACCGGCCACCTGTGCCTGGCGACGCTGCATGCCAACAACGCCTACCACGCGCTCAACCGCATCGTTAACTTCTTCCCGCTGGAAAACCGCCAGCTGCTCTACCTCGACCTCGCGGTAGCGCTGCGCTGCGTGATCTCCCAGCGCCTGGTGCGCAAGCCCGACGGCAAGCGCATCCCGGCGGTCGAGATCCTCATGAACACCCGCCACATCGCCGAACTGGTCGAGCGCGGCGAACTCAACACGATCAAGGAGGCCATGGAGCAGTCGCTCGCCCAGGGTTCGCAGACCTTCGAGCAGGCGCTCTACCGCCTCCACCACGAGAACATCATCACATTGGACGAAGCGCTCGCAAACGCCGATTCGCCGAGCAACCTGCACTGGCTGATCAACAACGCGCAGATGCAGAGCGATCCGATGCTGACCGTGAATGGCAACTCCTCGATCACCGGATTCGAGGCGACCAACACCGACGGCGCCTCCTTCCAGGAGTTCACCCTGGACCTCAACAACAACTAGGCGCCCCCCCGCGGCCGCCCTCCCCCATGCAGACCAGCCTCTCCAGCACCCCCACCCTCGCGCTTGCTTGCGAGCTCATCGCCCGCGCCTCCGTCACCCCGGAGGATGCCGGCTGCCTCGAACTCATCGCCTCCCGCCTCGCCCCGCTCGGCTTCAGCCTCGAGCGCATCGACACCGGCGGTGTGTGCAACCTGTGGGCGCGGCGCGGCGACTCTGCCCCCGTGCTGTGCTTCGCCGGCCACACCGACGTCGTGCCGCCCGGGCCGGACGCCGCGTGGTCCTCACCGCCCTACGCACCGACGATCCGCGACGGGGTGTTGTACGGGCGCGGCGCAGCCGACATGAAGACCTCACTCGCCGCCTTCGTCACCGCCATCGAACGCTTCGTCGCCGCCCACCCCGACCACGCCGGCAGCATCGCGCTGCTGCTGACCTCGGACGAGGAAGGCATCGCCACCCACGGCACGGTCAAGGTCGTCGAGGCGCTGGCGGCGCGCGGCGAGCGTCTCGATTATTGCGTGGTCGGCGAGCCCACCTCGGTGAAGACGCTCGGCGACATGATCAAGAACGGGCGCCGCGGCTCGCTGTCGGGCACGATGCGGGTCAAGGGCCAGCAGGGCCACGTCGCCTACCCGCAGCTCGCGCGCAACCCGATCCACCTTTTCGCCCCGGCGCTCGCCGAGCTCGCGGCGATCGAATGGGACCAGGGCAACGAGTTCTTCCCGCCCACCACCTGGCAGGTGTCGAACCTCCACGCGGGCACCGGCGCCAACAACGTGATCCCGGGCGTGTGCGAGGTGATGTTCAACTTCCGCTTCGGCTCGGTGTCGAGCGCGGACGAGCTCAAGCGCCGCACCTGCGAGGTGCTCGACCGCCACGGTCTCGACTACGAGATCGACTGGCACCTGTCGGGAAAGCCCTTCATCACCGGCCGCGGCAAGCTGGTGGGCGCGCTGTCGAGCGCCATCCGCGAGACCCTCGGGGTCGACACCGAGCTGTCGACGACCGGCGGCACCTCCGACGGCCGCTTCATCGCCGAGATCTGCGCCGAGGTGGTCGAGTTCGGCCCGGTCAACGCGTCCATCCACAAGATCGACGAGCACATCGCGACCGACGCGATCGAACCCTTGTCGGTGGTGTACCAACGCACCTTGACCGCCCTCCTCGCCCCCGGCTCCGTTTAGGAGCGGCAGGAGCGGCGGCGGCGGCCGCGAAACGGCCGAGCAGGCGAGTGCAGTCCCTCATGATCTTCACAGCCGCATTCGAACCTGCCGGCGCTCCTGCATGAACCGTCGCGACCGATTGCGCGGACGCTGCTACGATCGGCACCACGCCTGACGCGACCGAGACGCGGCTCGCACGCCCCATCCACGAAACGAGCTCTCCATGCCCGACACACACCACGACGACGCCCTCGACCTCGACCAGAATCCAGAGCACGAGCACGAACACGAACATGGCCCGCTGGCCGAGCTCGTCACCGTGCGCGACTGGCTGCGCTATGCGGTCACCCGCTTCAACCGCAGCGGCGTGTTCTGCGGCCACGGCGTACACGACACCTTCGACGAGGCCGTATGGCTGATCCTCGGCAGCCTCGCCCTGCCGCTCGACCGACTCGAGCCTTTCATGGACGCCTGCATTCCCTCCGAGGAGCGCGTCGCGCTGCTTGAAGCGATCGAGCAGCGCGTGGACGAGCGCATCCCCACCGCCTACATCCTCGGCGAGGCATGGCTGGGCGACTTCCGCTTCACGGTCGATCCGCGCGTGATCGTGCCGCGCTCCTTCTTCGCGGAGTTGCTCGAGGACGGCTTCGCCCCGTGGGTCGAGGATCCGGAAGCGATAGGAAGCGTCCTCGACATGTGCACCGGATCGGCCTGCCTCGCGATCCTGATGGCACACGCCTTTCCCAACGCAGCGGTGACTGCGGTCGACCTGTCGGAGGACGCGCTCGACGTCGCGCGCATCAACGTGGCCGACTACGGTCTGGAGCATCGCATCGAGCTGGTGCACGGCGATGTGTTCGATGGGCTCGAAGGGCGTCGCTTCGACCTGATCCTGAGCAACCCGCCCTACGTCACCGCCGAGGCGATGGACGCGCTGCCGCCGGAATACCTGCACGAACCTCAGATGGCACTGGCCTCGGGCGAGGACGGGCTGGACGTGGTGCGTCGGCTGCTGGCCGAGGCCGCCGAGCATCTCAATCCGGGCGGCATCCTCGCCGTGGAGATCGGGCATAATCGCGGCATCGTCGAAGCCGCCTTTCCCCACCTGCCGCTCCAGTGGCTGTCCACCCGCGGTGGCGACGACATGGTATTCCTGCTGCGGCGCGAAGACCTCTAAGGTACCTCGCCGCTTCGATCGCTCCCTTCATCCTGGAACATGCGAAGCGAAAGACCGATCCTGCTGGTCGAGGACAACCCGGACGACGAGGCGCTCACGCTGCATGCGCTGTCGAGCAACCGCATCACCAGCCCGGTTGTGGTGGCACACGACGGCGTGGAGGCGGTCGAATACCTCTTCTCGACCGGCAGTCGCGCAGGGCAAGCGCTACCGCCCTTGCCCGCAGTCGTGCTGCTCGATCTCAAGCTGCCGCGCATCGACGGGCTGGAGGTGCTGCGCCGCATCCGTGCCGACCAGCGCACCGCGTTGCTGCCAGTGGTCGTGCTGACCACCTCGCGCGAACCGCTCGACCTCGCCCAGGCCTATCGCCTCGGCGCCAACAGCTACATCCGCAAGCCGGTCGATTTCGACCGCTTCGAGCGCGCGATCGGCCTGATCGGCCACTACTGGCTGGAGCTCAACGAGACCACCGAGACGGTCGCGCGCGGCGCGTACTGAAGCGCCGTGTTCGCGGCTTGCGCCGCTCCTACGGGGGGCCCGAGACGCGATGGTTTCTGCAGGAGCGCCGCGAGGCGCGAAGGCGGCGGGGGGGATCGCGGTGCGCTCCGGCGACCC
>ENA-UOUJ01000479-UOUJ01000479.1-activated-sludge-metagenome-genome-assembly--contig:-NODE-479-length-27048-cov-21.961620_pt1 | contig 27048 bp, 34 predicted proteins | sample MGYA00249839_ERZ747224 | MGnify/ENA primary metagenome ERZ747224 (study PRJEB28782, sample SAMN03220277) | activated sludge metagenome | biome: wastewater; feature: sewage sludge; material... | reverse complement strand
GCTTTAACCTGCTGTATTTGCCCCATACGCATTCCATCGTTATGAACTGAAGCATATGGTACATCGCTACCAACCAGCACACCATCATATTCAGTTCTGATAATCCGCACACTCCTGCGTAACCTGCCTGTAAGTACCAACAATGATCGGCCATTGCGCACAGGTGCCTGGCCCCATTTATTTGGGTTCTTTCGTGGCCTCCACGGCTGAAATGTGTGGCCTAAAAACCCCCTTTTATCAAAATTCTCTAATGCAAAGTTTACCGCTATATTACCGGCTTTAACCGGCAAGGTTATTAATACCTTCTTAATGTTTGCTTCCAGTGCCGATAATTGCCTATTTGCCCTTTGATTGTCCATAAAGAATTGTATATTTGTATCCCATTTCCCTGTAAAGGGACTTGGGAATCAGCAGCCCCGCCACTTGTGGTGGGGTTATGCTTTTTTATAAATCAATCTTAATTTTCCACTCTTAGTTAAAACCCATACTTCTTCAATGTTTTTAGGTTTTTCTATCTGATTTTGAATTGAGAATATTTTACGACGCAATGCATTATCAGTATCGTTAGTTTCGTCAATTATAATTCTACTGCTTTGGTCTGCTCCTTTACTAATCATGCGTGAAGCCCATTTTTTTGGGTTACTCCAGGCTTCATGTCCTTCGTGTTCATAATGCACGCCATTTCGTCTTATGTCTTGGGATTTTTTTTCATAATCAGTTCCGATTAAATGGCCATAAACCTTTTTATAATTCTTTTCATCTTCGATTGTGATTTTTGGTAAAACTTCAATATCATCTCCTTGATCTGCCCAGTACTCTGCTATCTTCATGACTTTGTTAAAGTCCGATGAGTTTCCAATATCATGCAGTGTTGATATTTTAATTTTCCCGCCATTATCAAACTCCCTGATGGTAATAAATTGGTGGTGTTTCGGCTGAAGCTTCAATGCTTTTTCCAAAACCTCTTTAGGTATATTCAGCCAATACGAATGATTCGGCGGGAATATCACCCCGGTTTGTGCCAAGTTGGTTTTAAACATATCCGGCATTTTATCCGGATATACAATGGTTGAACGATCGGTAGGTGTACGGCCATAGGTGATGCGTACCGTTGAACGGCAGGCGAAGTGGTTTGGTGGGTAATACTGCTGCCAAAAAGGATCACTGGAAGGTAGGGTTACTCCATTTAAGCTGCGGCATAAATCAGTAGTTTGCCCGTCCATCACAGCGTCGAACTCTAACATCGGGTCTCCCTGCTCTTGAATTTCAACCCACTTACTGGCCATTTGTGCCCCTGCAATGGCAGTGTTATATTCTGCGTTTAAAGCCGTTTTGGAGTACCATTTATTGATTTTATCGGCCTCAATCTTAAACTCCCGAAAGGAACGGATTTTGTTTGTTTCCGGATCAATCAATGCCTTGGTGAGATGTTGCATTTGATGCCAAGTTTTGGCACCGGCAAACGCATATACATTTGATTGCAAGTTCAAGAGCATGTTCTGGTCAGGGCTATCATACTGCAGATCTTCCACATTGTAACCGTAACCCTTAAGCACACCCTCCCATAACGTTAGGGCATATTGCAGCGTGAGCTTTCGGCCAATGCCGGGAGGCATTTGTTTGAACTTGTAGAGTTTACGAGCTATATCTGCAGATAGTTTATCCAGCTCATTATTGTCTGCATTAACGATATGGATGTGATCATCGCAGCAAGGATTATAATCACCTTGCATTATAGCCATATCATTTACTTGCAGCCCACTCAGGTAATCAATCAACCTTTGTGGGCGCGGTCGAAAAAATCAACCAAATTCATGCGGAACCTATCCATCCAGGAGAGGGTGTTTTTAATTTTCTCCTCCTCTTTGGATTCCTTCCCTGGGGTTTCAGTTTTATTGCCTTTGCCAATTGGTTCAATAAATGGCATTGCATTTTTACGCTCATCCATCTCTTTACGCCTTACTTCATAATCTGTTGGCTTTGGAACGTGGTAGGTTTCATAGAAATGATCGTCACTCACTGGTACTAAATTGGCGACTGTTTGGTCTATTATAATTCGCTGTTGTAAGGCGCTTAAATCAACCTCAGTATCCCACTTGAATTTACCGCCATCTACCGGTAGGCCGTAACTTTTGAGGATGTTCAAAAAGTGCTGAGAATTCAGTTTGTTTAGAACAAACTTCATATCACTTTTGGTAACCTCCAGTTGCTGCTTTCCGTGCTCTTTTGCCTTCGCGTTTGAGCCACCATTGTCATTGCTCGTAGTTTCGGTATTGCCCAATATAACGATAGACATTTCGTTGTTACAGGCATCTTTTAACCTGTCTTGCAACTCACCATTGGCATTGGATGTTTTACCATCCATGATTTCAAAATCTGCCTGTTTGGGAATCATCAGAGCCAGTGAGCTTCCGGCCTCATCCAATGCGGCTTTAAGTTCTGCCTTTGTCTTGATATCCGCAGCATCGTATTTACCAATCCGCACCGGTTGCCCAAAGATTTCAACGTATTGTGCCCAATCGGCAAAAGTGCCCTTTTTGTAAATGGCATACACAGAACACTGAAGCAGCAAACCAAAATTGCGAGGCTTTCCAATTATCCAAAACAGTTTGTGCTTGCCGTATTCAATTCCTTCAGATTGAGATTGATAAAAAGAAATTATCCCCTCCTCAATTTTAATGTGCTTGCGCGGAATTGACTCAACGCAGATAGTTTCGCCGGGAACAAATTCAAACCCGGTACATCCATATATTTTAGATTCCAGGAGGCCTTTGATTATATCACTGAGCACTTCGCTTTCTAAAAAATCGGCCATCCCCTCTACTTCTTTATCGTCTTTAACGAAGCGAAGCGACTTGTTTGCAACTGCGTCAATTCGTTTGCCAATAATACCGGTTAAGTGCCCATCCAGCAGTACATCTTCGTACAAATCATATAGTGCCGTTCTGTTCGGTGAGAATATTGCCTCAGCCTGCCGCAGAGCGGTTCGAAACTTACCAATATCCTTCATGCTTCGGTCAACCGATACCAGCATGAGTTGGTTTACTACAATTGAATCAGGATTTACAGCCTGTCCTTTTTCACGAATTATGGCCATTAGTAGTGATTTTTGCGTTTGGTGTTTGAGCTCCACGATATGTGACCACTTTCATCCAGTGTGGTATCAGGATTGTTTCTTAAAGGCCATTCCGGATCAACATATCCTCTTTGTACTTTGTCAAGGAATTTAATGGCATCCTCATAAGCAGTCCGGAATAACTCAAGATTTACGTTTGGATTGGCCAGCTTAATTAAGTGCCAACTGGCGATGTCTTTCACAAGCCCTTTTAAGTGCTCGTTATTGAACCCAGGTTGAAACATGACATCTAAATCAAACCGGTTCAAATAACTGCGCGCTTCTCCTTCAGCGTTTGAAATAGCCTTATTGATCAACCCATCATCTGACCGGGTAATCAGAGCGGTTATTTCAGGGTATAAATGCGTTTCAAAATCGTCTTTAACAAGTAGTGGCATTAGTATCGTTTTTTATTAAAGGGCCGCCGAAATACCTCAACTGCACCATGGGTGAGAACTGAGAATTTATCCATACATATTTTCACACCGCCCTGAACGGCATCGGGGCCATCGAGTAACTTACTGTTTGGGCCTGCAGATTTAAACTGTGCCTCTAACCTTTGCATGTGCGGATTGGCCTTTTCCTCAATATTGAATATCAACCTTCCGGTTCTATTGAGCGGCTCCAGTGTTCCTTCAATCCTGAACCATTTGTCAGGTTTAACAGTTGTGTCGGGGGTAACGAGCAAATCTCTTTTGTACACCTTTTTACTCATCTCCCAAATCAATGGCATCAAAACCTGCTCGTAAAATGGATTCTGTAGGGTGTTATTTTCAATCATAGTGAATAGTTGCTTTGCTTTTTTCGCATAATCACTAAGCACGAACAACCACTCAATGAATTTTGAGTTAGTGGTTACATCAAGGAATCCATTGTATATGTAATATTTTGTACCATCAGAGCCGATAGCAAATGCCGCTTTACTACTGTTTTGTGCCTTGCTTTTCAACGCCGGCCGGTCTTTATTCGATGGCGACGGATCAGCATATACAACGACAAATGGTAATGATTCGAGTGGTGGACATTTACCCCATGTAACTTCCGGGAATGTTGTACCCTGACGTACCGGGTTATTGAACATTTCTTGCTGTCCGGCTTCATATGACACCTTCGATAACTGGTAATCTATTTGATCCTCGCTGTTTTTTTCAGGCCAAACCGATTTGCCATTTTCATCACGGATGTTGATTATTTCACGGTAATCTGCAACCATACCTGCCCTAACGATGCAGCAGTCTTCAGCAATGATATTTCCAAGCCATATAATTAGATAAGGCTCAGCGGTGTCAACTGTAAAAAATAAGGCACGTTCAAACCAGTCCCATTTTTTATTGATGATATCAATATTCCTGCACTCCTCATCAGTGTCGAAATCATCTACGATGATGCAATCAGGCCTTATCTCATCATTGCTATTCCCACGCGGAGCATTACCGGCTCCGATGGCTTTCATGCGCACTCCACCCCGTGTGGTAAAATCTCCAGCTGACCAACTACCCGGCAATTCCTGTTTGCCATAGTCATTGATAATTCTCCTATTGCTATCCAACTGGGCTTGATACTTCGACAGGAAGGCCTCGGCAGCATCATAGGTTGATGACGTGTAAATGATGTTACGCAGTTTACCGGTAAGCACCAGGTTCAACACATCCATCATTGTGGTGGTTGTCTTTGCAAGTCCGCGCGCCCAGTTCCGCACTTCGTACCAATGCCCTTTTTGCTCAAAGTTTGTGAGCAAACGTTTAGATGCATTCAGATGGAATTGCGGGGATGGGTACTTAAAATATGAAGGGAAGTAGTATTCTTTCCACTTTTGTGGATCAGCCTCCAAGGCAGCTATACGCTTTTTTTTGTCGGAAATACTTTCAGTTAGGTCTACAGGTGTGCTCTTTCGTATTGACTCCCGAAACTTTTCCCAATCAATTAAAGCATTTTTGGTTGATAGTGCCATGTTATGTGGTTGCCATCAAGTACTCATGCCATAGTTCCACTACTTCAACTGACTTCTCCTGGCCATAAGTATGTTGTATGAATTGAATAAACTGTTTGCCGGTTTCCGATTTGTGTGCAAATGACAGCTCTGTTTGCAACTTTTTAGCCGCGTCGGCCAGTTTATTGATAATATCACCTTCTTTGGAATCGGGTACATTGAATGGCTCTTCGCGCTCCTCTATTTGAGTAAGTACATTGTCTATCTGCTTCCGTATGCGCCTGCGCTGTTGCTCAAAACCCATCCGCGCTTCTTCGCGATCAGCATCCCAATTGTATTTGCTTTTCCATTGAGAGATTGAACGCTCTGAAATACCAGTTATTTGTGAGATCACTTTTTGTTCAAACCCATTCTCAACATAAAGCGTCCATGCCAACTTCTTTTTGTTGTCAATTTCACTTTTGGTTACCGGTTTAGTTGCTTTTTTTACTGATGCCATTATGTACAAAAATGCCACATTTTACACCCTTTGAAAAAGTAATAAAACCGTGATGGTGTTTCGTATGTTGCATGACGTTGAAAGTTTGTTAACGTGCTGAAATCCTTATTTGGTAAGGCTTTCGCGAGTTTGCATTTTTACATCCTCAAGCAGCGGATTAGTAAAACAGTAACGCCATCGAACATGATCATCGTAAATAAAGCATCACAAAAAACACCCGTAATCTATATCTATGGATACATAGGTGAAGATGTAGTTTCCGGTGATTTTGTTCGTGAGTTACGCAGTCTGGAAAAGGATCATAAAGTAATTCAGATACGTTTTAACACCGGTGGAGGTTCCATATTCGATGGCATGGCCATGTATAATGCCATCAAGAGTAGCCCGGCACAAATAGACGGGTACATTGATGGGTTAGCCGCAAGCATGGGGAGCGTTCTGGCCTTGGCATGTACGAATGTTTTCATGAGTAAGTACGCAATGATTATGACCCATAAGCCCAGTGGTGCGAGTTCAGGATCATCTGCAAGTATGCGAACAACCGCGAATGTTATGGATGCCATGGAAGTGGCCATTACGAATATCTATGCAGAAAAAACCGGATTGTCTCCTGCCGCAGCTGCTGAGAAGTACCTGGGGAAAGAGGATCGGTGGATTGATGCGGATCAAGCCATGAACGAAAAAATTATTGATGGCATCTACGATGGTGATCCGGTAGATATGACCGGCATTAAAATGCGTAATCAAAAGGAAGTTGTTGGCATCTACAATTCTGCTTTAAAGTATCATTTAATCAATTCAAATATGACTGAAATTAAACTCACTGCCGAGCAGGCAGGTAAACTGCAGTTGCGCGCCGGGTATACACCGGATGAAGCTAACCTGGCAATTTCCAACCTCATTGCCAAAGCTGAAAAGGTTGATGAGCTGACCAATCAAATCAATACCATGAATGCGACAATACTGGCCGAAAAAGTAACTCGCATCCTGAATAAGGCCGTAGAAGACAAGAAAATTACGGTTGAAATGAAAGCGCAATTCGCTGAAGATTATTCCACCAATCCTGATGGCCTCGAAAAGCTCATTGGCAGCTTCCCTTCGTATGTGCCTCTTTCCCAAAAATTGAATGCCGGTGCATCTGAAAGGATTGACCAACTTAAAAACAAGAGCTGGGATGAACTGGACAAAGAAGGATTGTTGACAGAATTAAAGAACCTGGATATCGAAGCCTTCAAAGCCAAATACCTCTCGAAGTTTAACCAGGAGTGGAAAGGTTAATATTCCATTAAAAAGAAATTGGATTAGATAGCCGCACACTGCCTGATTCAAAAATTTAAACCATAATATGAAACCTCTGAAATTATTCAACGCTCTTTTTGTAGCACTTTTGTTTTCCATCTTACTTTCTATGCTTACCGGTGGCAGCCCTGTAATGTTTTTTGCAGTCATGCTGATGTTAAGCTTTATTCCAATGCCCAAGGGTGTATTGCGCATGGGCCTGAACGTTGAGATTTGGAAGAATGACATTATCGGAAACCTTTACAAGGATAACGCATTCGCTCTCCGCAGTTTTAACGCTGATCAGTTTGTACTCGCCGGACAGGTTGTGCACAGTCCTATTGCAGGAAGCAATGCCCAGGTAAAGAAGAACCTTACATCATTTCCACAGGTTGCTGTTAACCGGGCTGATTCATTTCATACCTATGCTATTGACACATTCTACTCATTGCCGCGGCAAATTCAAAAAATTGAAGAGTATGAGTTGAGCTATGACAAGCGTCAATCTGTAATGGGCGATGATCAGGCGGCATTACGTGAAGCCGCAATGGAAAACCTCCTGCTGAAATGGGCTCCGGGAGCACCGAATGTTGTTGAAACAACTGGAAGTGCTACAGCGGAAGATTTGATTGACACCACCGCAACTGGCAGCCGCAAAGTGTTTACCAAGGCTGAGTTCAAAAAGATTGCGAAGAAGGTTGCCAATACCAATATTGCCGGTCGTAAAACGGCCTTGCTCACTGCCAATCATTACCATCAATTTTTCGAATCCCTAAGCGATGCCGAAAAAACCAACTTCAACAACGTGGCTAACCTGAGCACAGGAGTAATTGGCCAGTACATGGGATGGGATGTTATTATGCGCTCCTCAGTACTGCGTTACCGCAAAGTTGCCGGAATTTGGACAGCCATTGACACACTGGCTGAGGATTTTGCAGCCGGTACAGAAGACAGCGCAGCTTCTCTGTTTTGGGTTGACAACTGCGTAGAGCGCGCCCTGGGTGAAGTGAATGTTTTTGAAGATAACAGCAACCCATTGTACTATGGAGACGTGTTCTCTCAAATGTTACGTTTGGGAGGCCGCAAGCGCAGGGATGCCGGTGTGCATGCAGTTGTTGAGGCTATCGTTTAATCTCTTGAGTTAAGATAAAAACCCCCACAGCCAGATGAGAGTGGAGTGTAGGATTTCCTGCACTCCACAATTTTAAACCTTCAAAAAATTAACGTGAAAAAACTATTTTCAATCATCGCACTTGCCACTTGTTTGACGTCTTTGCCTGAACAAAGCGTGGCCCAAAACCAAACAGAAATTGTTGTAAAATCTGCTGCTGATACATCTGTAGACGCTGACACCCTGGTGATTTCATTCACCAATATTGGCAGCAATGTAAAATCCTTTCAAGCATCTGTAAGTCGCCTGAGCGGTACTGCAGCCGGTACTGTAATCCTCCAGGGAACGGTTGACGGCAACTGGGTTACTTTAAAGGATACCATGACCTTAAGTAATCAGGCTACGAATACCAAGGTGTGGCCCATTTGTCAGACGACATATACGTCATACCGGGCCTATTATATAGCATCAGGTACACAGACCAGCAAATTGACATTTTCATACATGCGGCGACCGGACGAACCGGGGTGCTATTAGTATAAGAAGTGCGGCTATTTCTTCCTTTTCAGGTGTCCGGTTAATCCCGGACACCACCTAAAAAATGAGAATGAAAGTTGAAATATTGTTTGCTGGAGTATTCGGACTTATTGGAGGAATGATCAAGTATATAACGCTTTTGCAATCTGTAACTCCGAGTAGCTCCGTAACGAAGGCAATATACACAGCACTGCTTTGTGGCATTGCAGGTGCAGCGGGCGGAGAGTTGTACAAAGTGTTTAAGCCAAAAATTGTTAACGCGTTGAAATGCGCTCATAAAAAAATGCACAAATGGGTAAATGGTGGTTGAGTCAGATTGGTAAAACGCAAATCCGGAATGTGTTGGCAATATTAATTGTTCTTGGATGTTTTGCGCTCCTTTACATACTTCAGGTTAGAGAGATTCCCAAATCAAACAAGGATATAGTGAACATCGCTGTGGGTTTTGTATTTGGAGGTGCATTGGCGGGGGTTGTAGGCTACTACTTTGGAAACACCAAATCAAATGCAGAGCATGATAGTCCATCGAAATAAGTTTGATCGTTCCATGATGTGGTTTCGATTCTTGATTTTAATCCTGGCAGTAGTGGCTGTGTCATCCTGTGCACGCAAATTTTCTCCTGCTATTCAGGAGAATACAAGGGAAACCAAACAGGAGCACGAAACGGTTACATATACCCCGAGGGATACAACGATTGTTATCAACGTTCAAGAAGTTAAAATATCTGACAGCATCCCATGTCCTGAAGTGAAATACTCCAGGGAGGAGAAATCAAACCGTGCCAATTTAAGCGTGAATATAACTGATGGGAAGTTGGAGGTTAATTGCAAAACCGACTCATTGGTTGAACGGATCAAATGGCTCGAAGCTGAGCGGAAAAAGGAAACTACCCGTACAGTTGAAACAGTTAAAACCATAACCCTGCCTCCTAAACGCTTTATACCTAAATGGGTGTGGTGGTTACTTGGTATTAATCTATTGTATATAGGTGCCCGTGTATTGATTTGGAAATATAAAATGCCGGTGAAATTGTGAAAACCGGATACGACCATATAACACTTCAGCGCATAGAGAAGGCCCATCCAGCAGTACGGGCTGAACTGGAGTGTTTGTACTGGGCAATATGCGCAGTATTGAAAGGCCGTGCTATAATTCGATTTGCACGCGTTTTTTCAACTTGGGAAGAGCAGGCACTTATTTATGCTCAGGGCCGTACCAAGCCGGGCAAAATAGTAACCTACGCACCTGCAGGTAAATCGTACCACAATTATGGCCTTGCTGTTGATATCGTACTGTTGGTTGATAGAAATGGGGACGGGACATTTGAAAGCGCGAGTTGGGAAACCAATGTAGATTTTGACGGTGATGGCGAAGCTGACTGGATGGAGGTTGTTGATCTCTTCAAGCATTATGGTTGGGAATGGGGCGGTGATTGGGGTGGTAAGAAAAAGGACAGGCCACACTTTCAAAAAACATTTGGCCTGAAAATTAGTCAACTGTTGGAATTACACAACCAAAAAAAGTTTATTCCTGGAACAAAATACGTTAAAATAAAACAGTAACCCATGTCTAAAGAAATGATTTTAGATGCCGTTAAAGGTGTTTTAAATGAACATCCTGAATTCGATAAATTTTATGTGACCACTGATTATAAAGTGTTCACTGATGCTATTGCGGCCGTGCAACACGCCCAAGAGCTTTCGAGCGGTAATCCAACGGTTGAAACAGTAACACGTGATGAGGCCGAAGGGTTTGTTGAAAAAAAACCGGTACCTGATGAAGAACCGCCCCAAATTACTCCATTGATGACGAGCGATACATTGCCTGTTTCGGCAACTGCAACAGTAAGTTCTACTGAAACTGCACCGGAACCTAAAACTGAGGAGAAGTTAGATAAAAGCGACAAAGTTAAATAGGGAACCAAAAGTGGCGGTGGGAGACGAAAACCAATTGAACCTGTTCAGGGTTAACACGAGAAATGCTTAGCCGAATTTGAAGCTAAGTGATAATACAAAATCAATAAGCAAAAAAGTTTATGGCAAATACTCCATCAGTATCAATTACTATCAGCAAGAACAACTTGCTGCGCAACATACCAGCTATTGACGGCATTGCCGCATTTATCGGCACCGGTAGCACAGTAGGTAATCTTGATAAAATCTTCAAAGTGAACAGTCTTGAAGATGCAGTTGACCAGGGTATTACCTTGGCAGCTGAACCCGCAGCATATAAAGTGCTGCGTGAGTTTTTTCAGGAGCTTGGAGGTAACCAGGAGGTAATATTGATGCTGGTGGCCAACACGGTTACAATGACAGCCATGTTATTGCACACTGATCCTACAATGGCCGAGAAGGTAATCACTGCAGGTGAAGGTCGTATCAGCCATTTGGGAGTATTCCGTAACCCACCGGTTGGCTATGATCCCGGCGAAGATTTCTTTGATGCGGATGTGGCCACTGCAGTTACTGCAGCGAAAGCATTTGTTGATAACCAAAATACAAAGCTGCGATTCCTGAGGGTTTTGATTGAAGGCCGAATTGCCGATGAAACTGACACTACCATTTATGCTCCCAATACAGCCAGTGCCGGAGCTGCAGGTGTAGTACTTGGCGATACTGTGAGCGGTAAAGGTGCTGCCATTGGGTTGGCCCTTGGCCGCCGAATGAAGTACGCTGCACATATCAAATTGGGCAAAGTGGCCAATGGCCCGCTTACTGCCACTGCAATTTATATCGGAACAAAAACCCTGGATAATGTCACCAATCTTGACACGCTCCATGGCAAGGGGGTTATCAGTTTTGTTACATACCCCGGTAAAGCAGGCTTCTATTTCGGTATCGACAACATGGCCACCAATGACGACTTCCGGATTTTAGTGCATGGCAGTGTTATTGATGCTGCCGCTAAAGTTGCTGCAAGTGTATACATCGATGAATTAGAATCTGAAGTGGATGCTGAAGGTGATGGATCAATCAAGGAGTTGAATGCAAAGTACCTCGAAGATCGTATGCGTCAGCAGGCGTTGGTTACCCTCGGTGAGCGCATCAGCGATATCGACATTTTGGTTGATCGCTCAGTAAACATCGTAACAACCTCAAAAACGAAGATTAAAATTCGTGTGCTGCCGAAAGGTTACAACACATGGATTGAAGTTGACCTCGGGTTAACGGCTTCTATTTAATATTTAAAAGTAAAAACATATGGCTTTCAGTACCAAAGAGTGCGCCTGGGCGCAAACATCTATAAAATTGTTGGGCCGTACCATTATTGGTATCAGGGGTTTTGAATTCCAAAAAGACTTCGAAAAGGAGTACGTGTACGGTGCCGGTTCAGACCCGATTGACATTAACAATGGTAATAAGTCTTACCCCGGAAGCTTAACTCTACTCAAGTATGAAGTAGATCAATTGAATGATGCCGCTCTTGCTGCAGGTTATGAAGACATACTTGAAGTGCCACATGAAGCTGTAGTGGTTACCTGTGTTTTCAAAAAGAATGCAGCAGATCAGGCCCGAACTATCACTGCCATGGGTGTATCGTTTACAAACCTCACTCTTGGAATGCAACAGGCTGCTAAGATGACAGAAGTAAACCTGCCATTGATGGCCATGAAAACAACTATTCGTTAACCAAATCCACATAACCCACCATGGAAGAATTAAAACCACATTTGACCACATCCGAACTTCGAAAGAAAGAAGCCCTGGAAAAAGAGCAGGAACTCCTTAAAAAGTGCGAAGAGTATGCCGAACAATTGCTTGGCGGAAAAGAGGCAGTTGTTAAATTATCAAACCTGCACAAAGGTTTGTTCTATTTACCAATTGAGGATGAAGACGGCAACATTGAAAAGATGGGTATTCTTAAACCCATTGACCGCCACATTTTGAGCCACGCCACCACAAAGCTGGAGGATGATGGTTTGTATGTATTCCTGGAAGCATGCATGCGCGAATGTTGGTTAGACGGAGACGAATGCATTTTAAATGATGACGAGTACTTCTTGCCGGCAGCCAGCAAATTCAACAAGATGCTGGAAGGCAAAAAAGCAACCTTCCTAAAGCGCTCGGCGATGCGATAAAAGTTGCCGACCATGATGTGACCGGCAGGTATGAAACAATTGTGGAATATTATACCGGTCGCGACGCATCGCAATTGACAGACCGGCAACTGGCCATTAAGGTGGCACATATATATCGAATTCGAGAGCTTGAAAGAGAAGAACAGGCACTTGATAATTTGAAACTATTTACCCATGCGCGGCGTACTTGAGCTATACATAAAAATGAAGGACATGGTGTCTACCGGGTTCGCTAAAGTAAAGCGAGCCGGAAGGGACACCTTTAGTTCAATTGAGAGTAGCGTACGTAACGCGGAAGAATCGACAAAACGGTTAAAAAGAGGTAATGACATTTTAGGGCAATCTTACGATCAGTTAAGAAGGAAAGCCAGGCTTTTAGAGCATACAATTTCTACCAGTAACAGCCGAAGCCATATTCGCGCAGCAAGAGCAGAGCTTGCTGCAGTTAACCGTAGCATGAGGGGCCACGCGGGCGCACCAAGGGGCGGTGGCATGTTTGGTGGAATGTTGGGCGGTATGCGCGGCATGATGCCAATGCTTGGCCCCGCAGCCGCTATTGCCGCTATTGTGGGTGGCGGAGCAAATGTTATTGGGCAAGGCATTGAGAAATTCACAGAGTTTCAAGCCACCAATAAAAGCTTTGAAGTACTTACCGGCGATAAAAATATTGGGCAGAAGTTAAGCAAAGACCTCAATAAACTTCAGTTAGATACTATTCTTGGCCCGGAAGTATTTAAGAACGCACAAACAATGCTTGCATTTGGCATTGGTGCCGAGGAGGTAATACCGAGTTTGAAAATGCTGGGTGATGTATCGATGGGTGATGCCGAGAAAATGAAATCGCTCACCCTTGCGTTTAGCCAAATGCGGGCAACCGGTAAATTAACCGGTCAGGATTTACTGCAGATGGTAAATGCCGGGTTTAATCCGCTGGCCGAGATATCTCGCAAAACCGGCAAATCATTGTCCGAACTCAAAGATCAAATGGAGAAAGGCAATATCTCCAGTGCCATGGTAACCAAGGCATTTAAAGATGCAACATCTGAAGGTGGCAAATTCAACAATATGCTGGAGCAGATGAAGCATACCCGAAAAGGTGCTAAAGCAGCCTTGGAAGGACAAATTGAGCAGGACTTGATTACTCTTGGTGAAAAATTTGCTTTTGTTAAAGATGCAGGATTGGATTTGAAGGCAACATTTATAAGATTGATTACACCTTCGAAAAATCTTCAGGATGCGATTGTAAATGAGAAAAATTCAATCAATACACTCGTAGGTTCAATTACTGCTGTAAACCAAAACAATGATGTACGCCTTGCATTGCTGAATAAGTTAAAGGGTACATATCCTGACGTTTTTGGCTCTATTGATGTTGAAAAAATTAAAAACAAGGAATTACTTGAAATTTTGAAACAAGTCAATGGGCAATACGATAGGCGTATTGATTTAGCTCTTGCACAAAACCGTGTCAATAAACTTGAAGAACAAGGCGGTGAGCAGTTTAAACAGTTACTAAAATATACAGAAAAATACCAGGCATCAGGAGGTAAGTATTACGGGGATAAAGTACAAATATATCGAAGGGCTTATGAAACGACACAGCAGAAATTACTATCTGCTCAGTCGAATAATGAGGTTGCTCAGCTCGTAGACAGGGTAAAGAGTGTGAGTGAATTCATTGCTGACCCCACTAAAATGAAAGGGCTGAAAGCTGCACAACAAAGTGAACTGATGAATTTGCAGAAGGGTTTTGCTTCCGGAAAGAGATCAATAGCTGATTTGGAGAGAGCTGAATCAATTATCAGCCCATCGAAAATCACAACAAATACACCGACCGGCGGTACCGGTGATGGAGGGAATGGTAAAAGTACTGACAGAGCCATTGCAGGTTCCGGGCCGCGCATCATCAATATTCACGGTGTAAAATTCATGGACAAACTGGAATTGCATACAACAAACCTGGGTGAAGGTAGTGAGGCAATCCGTGCGCATTTAGAGGAGATGTTTTTGCGTGTGCTTAACTCAGGGGCACGTGTACAAGATAATTAATGAAGTTATGGCCAATTTGCTCTTTGACATTGAAAGTTTGTATCGTCAACAGTTCGGCTCAATGCCTTACAAAATTGGCAATGTAGCGGTATCAGATGGCAATGATGCTGAGGTATATAAACTGGCTCAGGATCAGTTTAAAAAACCATTCCTCACATCCAATTTGAAAACAACCGATTTGATGGGCGTTGAAGTATGGATGCCCACATACTTTGATGAGCTCCCTGAAGAGATTGGCAATAATGGTAGGTTGTTTCTCCCATACGGCGTTGTTCGTGTAACCGGTAGCAGCAACATAATCAGAACACCACTTGCCGAGAGAATAGGTACTGTTAAGGAGCTGTACTCCATCGACGATTATAAAATCACTTTTAAAGGTTTTTTTATTGACAAAGAGAACAACCTGTTTCCTCAATCAGATATTGAAGCTCTAAAGAAAATTCATGAGTTGGGCCGCGCTTTCAAAATGTATAACCCTGTTACCAACATATTCCTGGAACATGAAGGTTTGATTGAACTGGAGCAAAACCGGGTAGTTATTACCTCATTTGAATTGCCTGAAGTGGAAGGTGGTCGTAACCGGGTGAGGCCATTTGTAATGCAATTGGAAAGTGATACGGTGTTTAAACTGGAGGTAGAGTAATGTTTAAAATGACCTGCGATATAAAATTTGAGGGGTATAAACCCACAAAAGCAAGTTCATTGACATGGCAACATAGCGTTGACAATATATGCTCAACTGCCAAGATAGTTATACCTACCATGAGCCTTGTAACGAATAAAGAAAAAGAGCATTCGTTTGTTGACACGGCCTTGGTTATAACTGAGGGTATGAAGGTTGAAATATATGCAGGTTATGATGGCAAGAACGATTTACAGTTTTCGGGTTTTGTAAGCCGGATAAACTTTAAAACACCATTAGAACTGGAGTGTGAAGGTTACAGTTATCAGCTGAAGCGAAAAATTATAAATAAATCGTTTGGCCGTACAACTGTTCGTGACGTTCTGAACTATTTGATTGAAGGCACTGACATTAAGTTATCAGCGAAGATGCCTGAAAAAATAGTGTTTGAACCATGTACATTCAAAAACTACACTGCTATTCAGGTGTTGGAGTGGTTAAAGGAAAAGTATTTGCTCACCGTTTTTTTTGAAGACCGTGATTTATACGTTGGATGGCTCGCAACATACAAAGGAGCAACGGTTAAGCACCGGTTAAACTGGAATGTAATTAAGGATGACTCCTTGGTATTTAACACGTACAAAGGGGCCATTGTTCAGATACAAGCTGAGAGCAGAACACCTGCTGGAGAGAAGAAAAAAAAGATATCGCAACCAGAAGGAAAACCGGGCAATGTAAAGCGCGTTACTGTTGAAATTCAAGATGAGGCTGATAAGCAAATGGCTGTAAATGATATGCAACAGCGGGCAAACCAGCGGGGTTATACGGGTAAGATAACCGGTTTTTTAAAACCGTTTGTACGCCCAGGAATGACAACAGAGTTGATTGACAAAAAATACCGGGACAGAAATGGCAAGTATTTCGTTGAAAGCGTAACCGGCAACTTTAGTTCCAGTGGTGGCAGGCAAACAATTGAAATTGGAGGATCATTAAGTACATAGATGGGTAAAACAGATGAAATACGGCATTCGTTGCGTGAATTAATGCGTAGAACACGCCCGGATACTACTATGCTGGCCAAAGTTATCTCTGTTAATGAAAGTGCCCTCACATGCGACCTGAAGGATGATGATCAAGATGAACTGGTGTATCAAGGTGTTCGATTGCGGCCAGTAATTGATGGAGCGGAATCGGTTACAATGATTCCTAAAGCAAACACCTGGGCCCTGGCAATTAAAATAGAAGATAGTGAGCAATGGATGGTTATTGCTTGCGGTGAAGTTGAGAAATTCAAGTGGAAGGTTGGTGATGCGAGTTTGGAGCAAACAGCATCCGGGCTTAAAATTAAAAAGGGGTCTCAAACGCTCAAAGAAGCATTGATTGAATTAATTGAAGGGTTGGAACCCATCATCATACTGAAGGGGAGAAATCCAAACAAAGCGAAAATTCAGTCTGCAAAGACTAAAATTCAAAACATACTACAATAATGGCACTTAACGCGGCAATATTGGGTGAAGACTTAAACAACCGGGCTGCACAGTTTAATGATGTGGACATAGCAGATTTGAACGCAGCTCGTGCAGCATATTGGCAGACCATAGCTGAAGGAATCATTGAGCACTTCAAAACCTATGGTCAAATAACAGTACCTGGGCTTGGGTTAGTTGCTCCTTCAGGAGGCGGCCCAGTAACCGGTAGTTCAACAACAGGTAGTTTAGGATAATGAAAGATTTTATAATTATTGATGGTGAGCTTCAAATTGATAATGGCGACCTGATGGTTGATGATAGTGACATGCAAAATCAGGTGTTATTGTTATTGTGCTCGAAAGGAGAAATCAAACAGCATCCATCAACAGGGGTTGGTATCATGAACTATTTGGAAAATGAAGACCCAACTGATTTGTTAGAGGAGATACGCAGGCAGTTTAGGAGCGATGGGATGAAGGTGCACAGTTTGGGATTTGTTAATGGAAAATTGGCCGTAGACGCAAATTATTGATGCAAGTACCAGTATTATATAACCAGCGAATTGTAGACTTAACCATGCAACAACATGGCAATGTTGAATACATGTTTGATGTAGCACTGGCAGTTGGAAGAGGCATTACGGATAACGACATTGAAGCAGGTCTCGTTTTTGAAATCCCTGCAGTTGACAACACGGCATCGGAAAGAAGTATTTCCGCTGTATTGAGAAAGTTCAACAACCGTCCGGCATCAGCAGATAACGGTTTAAACATAATTGCACCACCGGGTGGTATTGGTTATATGGAAGTGGGCAGAAACTTTATAGTAAGCTAATGGCAAGGACTATTGAACAAATACGAAATGAAATCATTGCGGCTAAGGAATCACGAGCCGAGCTTTCAAGTTTAAACTCTACCAGTCAGGTTAGTATATGGCGGTTGTTGGTTGATGTTGTAGCAACATCTATTTGGTCGTTGGAGAAATTATTTGACATTTTTAAAGGGGAGGTTAACGATACAATTTCGCGTTTGAAACCACATACCACACGATGGTATGCCGAAAAGAGCTTAGCGTTTCAGTTTGGATATGACCTGGTACCCGAAACTGACACTTATGATAACACCGGCATTGCAGATGATGTGGTGGCGGCCAGTAAAGTGGTAAGCTATGCTGCGGTAGTTGAGCAGGTGCGAGGTGTGAGAATTAAAGTAGCAAGGACGGTTGGAGATGATTTAGGCCCACTGACTACTGACCAATTGAATGCATTTAAGGAGTATATCAGGCAAATTAAAGATGCCGGTGTTCGGGTAAATATCACCAGTACCGATGCAGATCGTTTGCGTGTTGTATTGCGCATAAGGTACAATCCTTTGGTTCTTTCCAATACAGGCGGCAGGTTGGACGGGGAAACATTACACCCGGTTAAAGATGCTTTAAAAGCCCATTTGAAAAATTTACCATTTAATGGAGTTTTTTCAGTTCAAAAAATGATTGATGCCATTCAGGCTGTTGAAGGTGTAGAAGATTTGAATGTAGATGAAGTGCAGACATCATACGGTTTATTGAACCTGACAAGTGTAAGCATTTCCCGCATTCCGGACTCAGGTTACTTAAGGATTGCAGATGCAGATTTGCACATAACATACGAAGCTATTTAATGATCAATTACGCATTCATATACAGGATTACTTACAGCTACATAGTGCGCTGGTGGACTCCTAAACACATGCGTCAAAGTTTATGGCTCACATTTGTTGGAGTTCTGATTCAACCGATTGCCACATTATGGCGTGGGTTTATAGGTTATCGTAGGGATAAGAATTATCACCTGACTATAACTCCACAAAAGTGCTACCTGGAACAATTATTACGTAACCGGTGGGATAGCACATTACGGCGAATATACATTGACGATGGTGTTGACAAACCACCATTTTACATATATCAAACCGCTGAAAACAAACCTGTATTCATAAACCCAGGAAACCCGGTTAAATGGTTATACACGACTGCGGAAAACTTTGATTTGGTGGATGACTTTGTAGTATATGTGCCAATGGATGTTGTGTTTGATGAAAGTGAAATGCGGTCACTTTTGAATGTTTACAAATTAGCCGGTACCAAATTTACTATACAACGATATTGATATGAATAAACAGATAGACCTTTCAAACCTTGGCGGTTTTCCATTTGAGCAAAATACGCTTAAGTTCCTGCAGGAGAGTTATACCGGCGCGCTGGGGGCGTTGGCAAAACTTTGTGGGGATAAAACAATATTGCATGGAGTTGAAGTAAATGGTAGCAATGTTGCTGCGGGTTGGATTAGTTATAACGGTGAGTTAATACCATTTGTAGGAGGGAGTTTAGCTTCTAAAGTATCCATTGAAACTATTGTGGATACTGCAATATTTGAAGACAACATTACACGGGACGTATATTTCACAAAGTATGCCACTTGCGCTGCAGTGGGTGATTTTGATTTTGATGAGCTGATTCCTTTATTGAAACTTCAAAACGTATGGCTCCCTGGTGATATCCGCACGTGTATGCGTACCAATGACTATATAGCCGCCAATTTTGATGATGATGGTTATGGGTTGAACGCAGAAAAGGGATGGCGAATACTCAGTGCGGCGTATCCGAATGCTGCGGGAAAAAAACTTGTAAACCGTAACCCTTCAGATTCAGACTTTAATGAGTGTGGAAAGCATGGAGGCAGCAAAACACATACACTCACCCCTGCTGAACAGGGTAAGGTTAAATGGCGTGTAAGAAGTGATGATGGTGACTCACAAAGCGGAGCATCCTATAAATCCATTTCCGGATTTGATATCAATGGCGATGAAATAGTAACGCAGTTTGGTTTTGGCAGTAATGAGTGGAGTGATTTTGTTTTATCTGCACTGGACTCAACTGACACCACCGCACATTCGATTTTAGACCCATATTTCGTAGTACTTCACTTAATAAAAATCTAACATGGCCTTTATTGATAACGTTAAACCATGGTTTGAAACGGGAGATTTCCCCACACAGGCCCAATTCTACCAGTTTTTTGCGTGGCTGCGTTGGAAAGATGAAGCAATACAGATTGATGAGGTATTTGGTCTGCAGCAAATTCTTAACCAATTGGCTTCACCGGTTGAGGCTTTTACTCCTCCGGGGGATGAACATGTATACACTATTCCTGAAGGGCTTCTGCTCGAAAAAGTAATTGTACGCACAACAATACCGAGCAATATTAGGATTGAAAACGATGGTACTTCAGAACCTGGTGATATTGTTCCGGAAGTTGAAACTACCGGTCATGCTGTTTTTACTGTTAATGTATTCGCAACTGCAGCAAAAGATATCAAAGTGGCAGGCATCCCTGCGGCAGCAACCATTTATTATATAAAACGCAAAATATACTGATGAAAAAGGTGTTTATTTCCCTCCTATTTATTCTGGTTTCATGGTCTGCCAATGCGCAGATTATATTGCCTGTAGATCAAATTTTGTTACGTGACAAAGTAAAGTTTAAAGATTACTGGATTACCAACGTTACTAACGATACTCTATTCGACGACCCTAATTCAATACCTACTGCAACATCGGTGCGTGCTTTTGTAGAAGGCCGAATTGTTGAAGGTGGTGAAGCGTTGCAGAATTTAAATGATGTTTTATCTGAAGGTAACTGGAGTGATTTGGGAATATCGTTGCGCAACAGCTATCTATATGTTTTTGACACGTTTGGTACGACAGGTTTCAGAGCATATATGGATTACTTGCAATTTAGCAAAGGTGCTGGAGGGTCGTTATTAAAATGGGATAACATTACAGGATCGCGCGAGTTGCAATTACCTAATGCTTCGGGTACAATACCGATTTCGATAAACGGTTATACTGCTAATAATTCCGGCGCAGTTACTGTACCAACATTTTACACGAAGCCCAATGGCTCATTAACTGACAACACCAATATTAATGGATGGGGGCTTGATTTGATTTTTGAAAACATGGGGGTGATTAAACTTGCTGCGGCAGCCATACGAATTAACGCGGAAGATAGTGCATATATATCTGCTCAAAACTTACTGATAAACGGCGCAATATTCGACAATCAAAATAACACCCTTCGTATCGGTACGCCGGATGATTTTGGTTATATAAATGGCGGCACATTTTCAACATTAATAGGTTGGAGAACCGGTGAAGGGAATGCCGGGGATTTTGTTGATGCTTACGGCACTATTGCAGGTTATTCTAACGCATATAATCATGTAGGGTTGTTTGGTTATGAAGCAGAAGCGAATAAAGACTCCATGTTTGCCATTTCGCCGCACTACAAAAGAATAAAAGCAAATGGGTTGGCGGGTTCAGCCGGTGATGTTCTGACAAAGAATTCAGACGGCGACCTTGTTCTTGCACCACCAACTGGAGGAACCGGACTTGACAGTGCAGAGGCAGCCGGATATTTCGCACAGAAAAATCATAACCATTTTATTGATAGTCTTTCTAATGTAAACACCACCGGTAAGTCAAACGGCAGTTACTTGGCATGGAATGCAACAGCAGAAAAATGGGAGGCAGTTAATCGGGATTCAATAAAAGTGGGGAATGGTTTGAAGGTTGATAATTCGCTTGACACGCCAAAACTGGTGTTTAATCTACCACCCAATACCATGCTCGGCAACAACAGTAAAACTGATTCCGGATACAATTTCTTAAAACACGGTGAGTGGATAGACACGACATTATCGGAAACACTTGTATTCACAGGCACCACCGCACCGTCGGGTACTGTTAACAATAGGATGAGCGTTAAGTTTGACAGTAGAGAGGTTACTCTATACATTTGGCTCAATTACAGCAATGCTGGTACCGGCATCACAAACGTTTCAATACCTCTACCATCTTGGTTACCATTGCCGAGCGTACCCAATGACTGGATGAGCATTAATGCCTGGCTATACACCGGTAACGGATATTATGGCTCCACTCGCGCTAATCAATCACCAGCATCAGTCGTTTTAAAATTAAATTCCACGTCCACGGGTTATGAGATTAATATGTCGAGATCATCAACAGCGTTAGGTAAAGGGATGTTAACACTATCGTATTTAAGTCAATAGTTATGGCACATATAAAGCAATCAAATAGTACTCAACAGTGCTACACAATAGTTGTCACTGATGATTGGTATGGTGAATTATCTGAACATCCGTCGATTATCAATCACCCAGAGCTATTTGAAATTGTGAATGGAGAAGTGCCTGAAAATGCTACAATACAATTTTTGAAATATGATGAACTTGAAGACTAAATTATTAACAGCATTATTGCTGTTTTCAATCACCACAAATGCTCAGTTAACAAAAATTGGCAACTGGAATGCATATGTGTACAATCCTAATAAGCAGTCGCCATTGGTGTTATATTTTGGCGGGTTGGGCCAATCGGGCACCAATCCTAATGCCATAGTAACAGCAGGGCTTTCAAAACTTTTATATGAGGGCTTCAAACCTCCGGTAGATTGGCTTATAGTTTGCCCTCAGGGCCAATACGGAGGTTTTGACTTGAATCACCTCAGGCCATTAGTAATTGAAATAAAAAAGAAATACCCTCTCGTTGACACATCGAAGATTTATGTAACTGGTATTTCCCGCGGGTCTGATGCGGTTATGGGCATGGCCGAACAATTTAAACCCCTCGGTGTGTTTCCTGTATCGCCCGGATTTATTTGGCAATCTGCTGTAAATGCGGTAGTTCAAAAGAAAATATACACACGTGTTTGGGCCGGTACAGCTGAGCCGGATTATTACATCAACGCACTGAATTACTTCAATGCAGTTAAATCCGGAACCGATGCCGGTTTTATAATACTGCAGGGAAAAGGGCACTCCGGTTGGGATGACAATGTATACAAAACCGCTGAATTTTGGAGCCATTTCAAAGATTCTAAAAGTAAAGACACCATTGTTTACAACCTCTCTCCATTCATACTACCTGCGGGGCAGTGGACGATAAAATCATCTACGGCCAAAACAGGTACTTATGGTATACAGTTTGGCAGATTGGTAACAATGAACGAAGGAGTCTTTGAATTAACCGGTCCGTTCGATTATACTATACAATTTATTAAGCAACCACTGCCTAAGGTTCCGCTACAAATTGCTAAAATAACAATTAGCGGACATCAGTTACAACTGTTCGATAACGGTACCTATAAGTGTGCCACCGGAAGTTTTGAAGTTCAATGGGACTGTAAAGATGCTACGGTATTAATCAATAAAAACTTTACATGGGAGGTTCTAAAAAAATAAATGATCCTGACAGGAAATGGTATCATATTCCTGGGCTAAATGACAAGCAAATGCATGCTGTTTATGGTTTCGCCATAGGAGCATTGTTTTCGTTGATCTTTGGCTTCCCTATGTGGTTTATTGCTACAGTAACCTTTGCAGGCGGTAAAGAGCTCAATGACCTATTAGATTATGGAGAGAGCGATTATTTGGATTTCATTTCTACGCTTATTGGAGGCGGTATAGGCGCATCATTTATTTATGGATTAAAATACATTTTATGGACGTTATAAAATTCTTTATCGGTGCATTTTTCGCGATTGGCGGTTTCAATATTATTTTGTTTCATAGCCACGAGGGCCGCACACCAGGCTTTGCCATTTTGTTGATTGTGTTATGCATCATCAATGCTTTTTTTGCCGGTGCATTTCTCGCAGGTGCTCGACACCGCGGGGTTAAAAGAAATCAACTACTCTCAGGATTTAGTGAATATAAAGAGCCGTGGAGTATTGGCAGTTTTAATCCTGAAATAACAAATGCTGGTGCATTCTTTTTGATAACACTATGCATCAATTTAATCATCGCAAATTTAATTGGTTTATGATTCGAATTATTACTACGCTGCTACTATGCTCAGCAGCATTGTTTACTAATGCGCAAAGGTTGTTGGTGCCCGGTGAGTACCAGGTTGGGATTGTAGATTCCGGCAAGGTATATACAACTGTTGGAAGTGATGCCGGTTACAGTACGGTACTGGTTTCTGGTTTGAATTCAATTGCGAAAGGAAGCGGAGCGCAATACACTACTTGTTACTTAGATAGTGCCGGTGGCTTTCATGTATTGAACGGTGGTACAACAACCTTTAATTCTTACAATTTAAAAGCCAATAATACTGCTATTTCATTTACAGATATACTTGGTCACTGGCGTAGTTATATCGGTATTGCCGAAAATAAAGTGTGGTACTTACCGCTGCTTAACGATGAACTTGGCCAAGTTTCGAATGACACATCCAATAAATGGATAGAATTGACACAACCGGGAGGTTCGAGGGTGCCAGTGAAAATAGTGAGTGGTGCGAACACAGATTTTGCTCTTTCATACCTTCTCGCTCTGTACGATGATGGTACTGTTTGGGAATGGCGTAGAACAACACCATCACAAACAACAACACCAACTCAGTTAACCTGGTCTGGGGGTAACACCAATGCTATTGATATAGCCCAGGTAGGTGGTATTGCTAGTGTAATTATAACACCAGACGGGGTATTCACAAAGGGATATTATGCTAGCGTTATCGGTGGTACAATACTAACACAGAACAGTGCGTTTGAAAATGTTACATCATCTTTCTCCGGGCCTGTGAGGCCTTGGAAACAGGTGGCCACAACATACTACTCTTTGCACATCCGAGATGCAAACGATGATTTGTGGGCTATTGGTTGCAATCAACAGGGGGTATTTGGGAATGGTTACCAATACCCTTCATGGCGTACATATTGGTATGCCGGCAATCCGTCGCCTTACAGGTTTAGCTGGGCCAATGGTGAAGGGTATCAAAATATGACACAGATAATGGGTGCAAAGGTCTCCAACATCGTTACTCACAACGCTATTGCACCGTACATATATGTACAAGACCTTGCCGGTAAATGGTATTCTAGCGGACGAAACAAAGCTCCTGCACTTCAAAATGGAGTGAGAATGCTCGTTGATGATGAGGCGAATTTTTCTGAGTTTTATAATATTCCCGGATTTCGAAACATTTACCCACGAACTCAAACATGGACTGTTATGTCGGCAGTTGACACTGCAGCTTTAAGAGCTCCTATTGCCAATGCCGGTATTGACCAATATATTAATACTTCTACTACCACGTTGTACGGCAATGCAAGTCACCAACAACAACCAGGGCAGTCTACAACTGTAACTATGTCGTACGCATGGACGAAGGTATCTGGCCCTTCGTGCACGATTACCTCTCCTAGTAGTCAATCAACAACTGTTACAGGTTTAAGTTCCGGAACATACGTTTTCAGAAACACTGTTACCAGTTCACATGGTAGTGATTACGATGAAGTGTTGGTACAAGTTGATTTACCGGTTAGCCATGTATATGATTTTGATACCACAATAAATTCATGGAATGCAATTGTACATTTACCTGATACATACTATTCAGGTGTTGATTCGTTTCCCATGATTGTGTTCTTTCCGGGGCTTGGAGAGGTTGGTACCGAGATTGAAGATTTACGTGCTAATGGCCCTCACAAATACATTGAGAATGGAGATTGGAACGGTAACTCAGTAGTTGATGGAGACACAGTAAAATTCATTGTTGTATCAATTCAGCCGCCATCTTCATACCCTAACACGTCAACAATTGACACACGGATTCAAACATTACTATCAACGTACCGGGCAAATAAACTTCACCTTACCGGCCTGTCACATGGCTCTTGGTGCGCATCTACATACGTTGCCGATTATCCGAATGTAACAAGCGTGGTAAACGTGCAAGGGGTACAACCGTTTAATACAGTTGATTATGTGACAGAATTTACACCATTCGTTAACGCAGGTGGTAAGTATTTGGGTATTGAGCAGGTAAGCGATTTTAGAGATATATCTAATTTAATTAGTGCTTTAAATAGCATTCAAACCGGTTCAGGCATTTATGTTCAAACGAATTATGGAGGAGGTGGCCACTGCTGTTGGGGGGAGTTCTATGGCGACAGCGATGCCCCTCAAAATCTATATAATTCAGAAAATATTTATCAATGGATGGCTCGATTATCAATTGATGATGAAGAGCTGCCGACACCTCCAACACCTAATCCAGGGGCAGTATTCGACGCATGCCAATGTTTTCCAAGCAATTCTGTTTTATACTGATTTTACATGGGTAAGGGTTAAAGGCGGCGTGTTTCTACACGCTGCCAATTTAAGTGGGATAAGCGACACTTAAATATGAAACCATCTATAAAAACGCCTATATCCTACTACGGCGGTAAACAGAAACTTGTAGGTAAAATCATCCCTTTAATACCATCACACAGGCTTTACAACGAGCCGTTTTGTGGTGGAGCGGCTATTTTCTTTAGTAAACAGCCAAGTCATATAGAAGTGCTGAATGACACTAATAAGGAGTTGATCAACTTCTACCGGGTACTTCAGAACCGATACGTGGAGTTGGAGGCAATGGTGAAGGTTACGCTCCACTCACGCCACCTGCACAAGGATGCTCGTGTTGTGTATGATAACCCACATTTGTTTGACGAAGTGAAGCGGGCATGGGCAGTTTGGGTGCTTAGTACACAAAGTTTCAGCGCAATGCTAGATGGCACTTGGGGCTATGATCGCTCAGACAACACCACTACAAAGAAAATCACCAACAAGCGCAATCAGTTCACAGAAGAGTACGCTCAGCGTCTGCAAAACGTGCAATTGGAATGCACTGACGCGCTATACATCATACAGAGCCGGGATAGTGCTGAAACGTTCCATTATTGCGATCCTCCATACTTCAATAGCGATTGTGGCCATTATGATGGCTATTCAGAACAGGACTTTGAAAACCTTTTGACGTTGCTGGCCAATGTTAAAGGGAAGTTCCTTCTGAGTAGTTATCCTTCACCATTACTACAACGCTACATAAAGGCTAACGGTTGGCATTACAGATGCTATGAGCAGGGGGTAAGTGTAGCAGCTAAAAGTGGTTATTTGAAGCGTAAGTGGGAGATGTTAACGTCTAATTACCCGCTAGAATAAAAAAACCGGGGCTACTGTGAATATGTCGCCAAACGATACCCAAGCATTGGCAATTAAGCCTGCCCCGGTCTATCCTTAAGTGGGATAAGCCATAAATTGAGCGGCTTGAGTATCGTTTGGCTTGGCAAAAATATAGCTTTAAAAGCTATTTAAATCAACTTAAAAGGGGTAGTAGAATTGCGGTTTTTGGTCTATTTGAAAATTTACCGTTTCGTTTTAAATCTGTTATCGTTTCGTTTTGGCGGCTTTATTAACGAGTGCACGACATGATGTGCTCAGCAATTATTACGGTAAGGCATATCCG
>ENA-UOUJ01000478-UOUJ01000478.1-activated-sludge-metagenome-genome-assembly--contig:-NODE-478-length-27073-cov-17.300651_pt1 | contig 27073 bp, 25 predicted proteins | sample MGYA00249839_ERZ747224 | MGnify/ENA primary metagenome ERZ747224 (study PRJEB28782, sample SAMN03220277) | activated sludge metagenome | biome: wastewater; feature: sewage sludge; material... | reverse complement strand
AGAGCGGAAAACGGGATTCGAACCCGCGGCCTTCAGTTTGGGAAACTGATGCTCTGCCAACTGAGCTATTTCCGCATAGAAATAAAGTTACAATGAATCTGGTAATTATAAAATATAATGCAGGCAATATTCAATCGGTTTTATATGCTCTGGAACGCATTGGGCTGGAGGCGAAAGTTACCGATGATGTGGAGCAGATCAGCAGTGCCGATAAAGTAATATTTCCGGGCGTGGGGGAGGCCAGCAGCGCCATGCGGTATTTAAAAAACAGGAAGCTGGATGAGGTGATTAAGCACCTTGAACAACCGGTGCTGGGCATTTGTCTGGGTATGCAACTGATGTGCAGGTTTTCGGAGGAGCATAATGTAAGCTGCCTGCATATCTTTGATGAAGATGTGAAGCTTTTCAGGAAAAAAGAACAGGATCAGGCGAACGATATTAAAATTCCCCAGATGGGCTGGAACAATATCTATGGTCTTAAAACGGAATTGTTTCATGCGGTTCCGGAGGGTAGTTACACTTATTTTGTTCACAGCTACTACGCAGCCTCCGGAGCACATACCATCGCCACTACGGATTATATTATTCCCTATAGTTCGGCGCTGCATAAAGATAACTTTTACGGCGTGCAGTTTCATCCCGAAAAAAGTGCGGATACCGGTGAGCGCATCCTTAAAAATTTCATTGAGCGCTGCCATTAAAATCAAAATGCTTTAAACAATATATGGAAATCATACCTGCCATTGATATCATAGACGGCAAATGCGTAAGGCTTACACAGGGCGACTATGCGCAGAAGAAAATTTACAATGAACATCCCCTGGAAGTGGCTAAGGAATTTGAAGGCGCCGGTTTGCAACGGCTGCACCTGGTTGATTTGGATGGCGCCAAAGCCGGGCAGGTAAAAAACTGGAAAGTGCTGGAAACCATTGCGGGAAAAACCGCATTGACGATTGATTTTGGGGGCGGTATCAAGCGGGAGGAGGACGTGCATGTTGTTTTTAATTCGGGTGCGGCGCTGGTAACAGTGGGTAGCATAGCGGTTAAAAATGAAGCTGAATTGATAAGATGGTTTACCATTTTTAGCGCGGATAAATTTTTGCTGGGCGCCGATGTAAAAGATGAAAAGATAGCCATTGGCGGCTGGCTCGAAACAACAGATATATGGGTATACGACTTTATTGAAAAATATACACAACATGGCGTAAAACAAATATTTTGTACAGATGTAAGTAAAGACGGCAAGCTGGAAGGCCCTGCAGTGGATTTGTATAAAAGCATCGTACAAAAATTTCCTGCGTTGCATTTCATCGCCAGCGGCGGCGTAAGCTCCATTGATGATTTGCGTGCACTGCGTGATGCCGGATGTAACGGAGCGATAGTGGGCAAGGCGATATATGAGGGAAGAGTGAAGATTAAAGATTTGAAATTTGAGATTTGAGATTGAGTTCATGCATTTCCGCGGAAACAAATCTTACTTTTAAGCGAATTTCAAATTAACCTATGTCCACCATTTATCGTTTTGAAGATTTGCCTTTGTGGCAGCAGTCCAGAAGCCTGTGTAACAGAATTTTTAGGATGATTGAACAGAGTCCGTTATTTAAAAGTGATTTTAAATTTCGAGACCAGCTAAGAGCTTCGGCCGGCTCTGTTATGGATAACATAGCAGAAGGCTTTGAACGTTCATCCCGGTTGGAATTTGTTAATTTTTTAGGAATAGCTAAAGGTTCAACGGGAGAAGTAAGGTCGCAGGTTTACCGTGCTATGGATAACAAGTATATTGATCATATTGACGGAATAGCCATAATAGATGAATATGAAAAACTGGCCAAGGAGATGGCTGGTTTTATTAGTTATCTCAATAAATCAACAGTAAAGGGACAAAAATTTAAAGACAGGTACCCAGGTTCTTAATCTCAAATATTAAATTTAAAATTTCAAATCATTCCATGCTCACCAAACGCATCATTCCCTGTCTTGATATTAAAGACGGGCGTACCGTAAAAGGAACCAATTTTGTAAACCTGCGCGATGCGGGCGACCCGGTGGAACTGGGTGCGCTGTATGCCCGGCAGGGCGCAGATGAGCTGGTGTTCTTAGATATTACCGCAACGGTTGAAAAAAGAAAAACATTGAGCGAGCTGGCTAAGCGCATTGCCCATCACATCAATATCCCTTTTACGGTAGGCGGCGGCATTAGCAGTGTGGAAGACGTGAACGTGCTGCTTGAAAATGGTGCGGATAAGATTTCCGTGAATACGGCCGCATTTAAAAACCCTCAATTGATTCATGAACTGGCAAAGGAATTTGGCAGCCAGTGCGTGGTGCTGGCCATTGATACCCGGAAAGAAGAAGACGGCGAATGGTATGTATACCTCAATGGCGGAAGAACCAAAACCAGCATGAAATGTATTGACTGGGCAAAACAGGCCGTAAACCTTGGTGCAGGCGAAATATTGCTAACGTCTATGAATCATGACGGAACGAAACAGGGCTTTGCGCTGGATATTACAAGCGCCTTATCTACGCAATTACCCGTGCCTGTTATTGCCAGTGGCGGCGGGGGTACAATGGAGCATTTTATATCCGTATTTAATGAAGGCAAAGCCGATGCAGCCTTAGCCGCCAGCATTTTCCATTTCAAGGAAATAGCCATTCCCGAGCTTAAGCAATTCTTATTTGAAAAGGGTATCCCTGTGCGCATGCTCCCGGAAAACATAATAAATAACGGATGAAGTTATTGACTGGTGAATTTCTGAAGAATAGCGGACGGAACCCTGAACGGAGCGTCGCAACGAAAGTCACACCAGGGTGTTGCGGCCGGTAAAATAATAACCCCGTTTTAAAAATGCTGTTCTATTAATCCATTATGATAGTTGCGGCGCTGATGGCCAGCCCGCTGAAACACCCCGTTACATTATTACCACTTATGTTACTCAATAACGATACCGGTGTAGATAATGGGCCGTTGCTGTTCCTCGCTTTGTTATAGCTGTCCCAAAAATTATATACATCTCTCGTTACATTAGCCATGTAGTAAGTGATGCTGTCGCCTTTCACAAAACCATAGGAGTTGGTAAGACGCATATAGCTGCCATTATTATTTTCATCGGAGTTGGTTATCCTTTTTCTGGTACCCAGGCTGCCCCACCCAAAGCTCTTTTGATTATCACTGTGGCGCCAATAAAACAACTGGCAGTTACCGGTAGTATCAGGGTCTTTAAAGTTTACCGTAATGCGCCCTTTGCTGGTTCCATCTTCATCGGTATAATGATAATCGGTGCTTAGATGATCTATCGGTATTGGAGATAATAAAGGAGCAGTAGCTGTAAATATTTCACCATTTACTTCAATCTCCAGCAAATAATATTTACCGGCTATGCCCCGTAATGCCCGTGCCGGGTCGGTTTGCAGGTTGGGATCTGTATAAATACCATCGCTTATACCTGCAGGAACATCCGGGAGCGTTGTTTCTTTTAAAATTACAGAGGAGCTGCTGTCCCACACAATCGTATTGTTCTGCATTAAGCTGCCTTCTGATATCTTAACCAGGGCATTTTTTACCGGGATACTGGCGATGCTGGTATTTTCAATGGTTTGGCTTTTGCTGAGTATTACATAGTTGTATGCCGGTATTTCGGTATTAATGTAGGCCTCTACAACCAATTGCGGTTCGGTATGGCCCAGACCTATATCAAAATTTTTTTCACAACCCGTAAAGAGCAGCAGCAGGCTAATAATAATTGCAATATTCGGCAGCTTATAGGAATCAGTCATACCTCAAAATTTAAAATTCCAGCCAATGGCAGGGGTGATGGGAAACAGGTACACCATTTTACCCTGTAGTGATTTTTCTGTTTGGTTGATGTCCATATAAATAAAGTAAGGGTTCCGCCGGTTGTAAACATTGTATATGTTGAAATTCCAACTGCTGCTGAACCGTTTTTTTTTCTTTGAGATGGGCGTATAGGTGGCACAAATGTCTGCGCGATGGTATGCCGGCAGGCGATAGTTATTAATTTCGTTGTATTGATTCATGCTGGTATAGGATGCTGTACGCTGGCTCACATTAAACCCAACATTGTAATTTACCCTGCCTGTAGGCATGGTAAGCGCGTTGCCTGTACCAAATACAAAAACTGTTGAAAAATTCCATTGCCGGCTTAATGTATAATTGGCTACAACACTCATATCATGTGTTCTGTCGTAACGATAGGGAAAAGGTTTGCCATCATTCATTTCTGCATACGTTCTTTGTGTTCTGCTTAATGTATAACCAACCCAGCCTGTTAATTTCCCTTTTTTCTTTTCAGCAAAGAGTTCTATTCCGTATGCTTTCCCTTTCCCGAACATCATTTCCCCCTCAATATTCTGGTTGAGCAGTAGCTGGGCTCCCTGCTTAAATTCTACCTGGTTATCTAAATCTTTATAATAGGCCTCAGCGCTAAAATGGTATATATTGCTATGGGTATTTCTAAAGTAACCTATAGAAACCTGCTGAGCGATACCCGGCTGAACAATTTGTCCGGCCGGTATCCAGATGTCGCTGGGAAAAGTTGCCCCGCTGGTTGTGGCCAAATGCAGGTACTGGATGGTCTTGTTATACGATAGCTTTATACTTGAAACAGAGGATAAGGTATAATCCAGATTTAAACGGGGCTCAGGGTATTGGTAGTGCGCAATACTTTCTCCTTTCTTATATAATTCTGTTTCTCCTGTTGGGTTCCCGTCTTCGTTATAGATCACCCTTTCAGTAGGACCTACCTGGTTAAAATAACTGTACCTCAGGCCGGTGGTAGCACGAAGACGCCTGCTTATTCTGAAGCCTGAACTTAGATAGATGGCAGCTTCCCGGGCATACTGGTTGTTTATTTCCGTTTTAAATTCCAGTATTCCTTGGGTAATATCGCCTGCGCCGGGTTTAAACTGGTGCCAGATATACTGAAGCCCCCAGTTGAGGTTAAATTTACCCGAAGGCGTGTAGCTCCAGTCGTTTTTAACCTGGTAATCGGTAACAGCGGATGTAAAAATATAATCCGAAAGATCATAGCCATAATAGCTGTCAAGGTCAAATGCGTTATAGATCATTGACACAGATTGCTTCAGTTTTCCGCTTGGCATTTGTTGTTTCCAGGTGAGCCCTGCAATGGTATTGCCCCAGTTCGCGTTGAATAGATTGTTTTTATCGTTGGTGTATGAAAATTTGTCTTTGCCGTTGTAAAAAGTAAACAGCAGCTTATTGTTATCGTTTATTTCATAATCCGCCTTCCCGTTAATATCATAGAAATAATACCCGTTATTACCGATTCTTTTCTTTGCAAAAACTTTCGCCACCTGGTCAATATATGTTCTGCGGCCGCTGATGATGAAAGAAGCTTTATTTTTAACTAAAGGTCCTTCTATAGAAAGTTTGGAGGAAATTAAACCGATACCACCACTGAGTTTTAGTGAATCTTTATCGCCCTCCCTGGTATCAATGGATATTATGCTGCTTAACCTGCCTCCATAAGCTGCATCCATATCGCCTTTTTTAACGCTTACACTTTTGATGGCTTCACCATTGAATACGCTGAAAAAACCTAACAGGTGATTCGGGTTATAAACCGGGATATCATCTAAAAGAATCAGGTTCTGATCGGGTCCCCCGCCTCTTACATAAATGCCTGAACCGGCCTCACCTCCATTTTTTATACCCGGTAAAAGTGTGATTGTTTTTAGCGGATCTGTTTCACCAAGAATAACAGGTATTTTTTTCAGGCGGTCAATATCTAAAGAATAGAAACTCATTTCGTTTTTGTTGTTGTTTTTCCCTGCGGTAATAACAATATTGCTGAGTTCATTTTCCTTTTGAATAAGCATTAGGTTGATAGTAGTATCAGACAGCAGCGTGATATGCAGCAAGCGGCTGTAATAGCCTACTGCACTGGCTTCTATCAGGTGATTTCCCTTTGTAAAAGCCTGCAATAATTTTCCGGAGGAATCGGCAAGCATCCGGTTCCCGTCTATATCAACAGTAGCATTGCTTACGGGCATGTGTATGCTGTTGAGCACATGGATGCTTACCGTAACGGTTTGTGCATTAGCCGTATGCATGCACTGTAAGCAACAGAGCAGCAGGAGGGCTTTTACAAAACAATATATTGTTCTGAGATTGCGCATGCCAGTAGTCATATTTAAAATGGTACGAACGGACAACTTTTGTGGACGTCCCGAAATTTACGGCATGGCTTTTCACACGGATGGGTGCTTCATGAAGTTGTAAAGAACAGGGCTACAAGATATTTATTTTTGTTAATTATTGTACAGGCGTGCGCCTTTTTTACGCTGATTATACCCCCTTTTGAAGTATTAATACTGCGGCTAAGCGTAATGATATGATTAACAGATTGTTAAGTAGAAACACGTAGCGATTGATAAATGATACTTTTTAACCGGGGCAGATGAAAAACGACTTTCAGATTGCTTTTTGGCACAGGATACATAACAGTTTTAATTATGTAACGGTTGTTTTCTCGTGGGCGGTGAAAATTATATATACAGTTCAGGTAATTTGAACTTTTCTCACCGAAGGTAAATACGAACTGGCTGCTTTACTACCGGCTAATCCATATTTTATATCTTTGCCGATCAATAATGAACATGAATATTGATTTTAAAAAATATAGTGATGGATTAGTACCGGCCATAGTGCAGGATAATGATACCCAAAAAGTATTGATGCTGGGTTTTATGAATGATGAGGCCTTGCAAAAAACGATGCGGGAGGGGAAAGTTACTTTTTACAGCAGAAGCAAAAAACGGTTATGGACCAAGGGAGAGGAAAGCGGGAATTTCCTGGAGTTAAGATCTGTTGCTGCTGACTGCGATCATGATACTTTGCTCATCAAGGCACATCCGCTGGGGCCGGTTTGCCATACGGGAGCGGATACCTGCTGGTCGGAGAAAAATCACAACGATAATTTCCTGCTATACCTCGAAGATATTATTGAACTGCGAAAAAAATCATCGCCTGAAGACTCGTATGTGGCTTCCCTGTTTGCCAAAGGCATCAATAAAATTGCTCAAAAAGTAGGTGAAGAGGCAGTAGAAACGGTAATTGAAGCCAAAGACAATGATGATGCATTGTTTCTTAATGAAGCGGCGGATCTTTTGTTCCATTACCTCATTCTTCTGAACGCAAAAAGATACCGGCTGAAAGATGTTAGCGAAAAATTACAGGAAAGGCATTCCAAATAAGGAGAAAATTTTACATGGTTCCTGATGGTGGAAAGGTTTAAGGTTTGAGGGGGTACTGCTAACGACAGAAGGAATATGCTTTTTTTGTGCCAGCCATAGCTGAAAGCTGATCGCTGAAAGCTTCTTCGGATTTAATATTAAAAAAAGGTGAAAGATTTCCGGGCAATTAGACCCTTCCTTCCCGAAGTATCTTTCACCTTTCACTTCTCACCTCTCACTACATCACCGTAAAATCGGTTTCTGTATCTCCCCACAATAAACTCACTTTTCCACTTTCATCTACATTGATCGTAAACTTTTCGGCAAACGCTGGGGCTTTAACCGGTTTAACTTTTACTCTTAAGGCATCGTCCCCTTCTTCATATTTAAATGCACCCCACTGCTCCCATGTTTTATTGAATATGATCGTCCATTCGTCATCGCCAGCTATGGTAAACAAGCCATATTTACCTGCGGGTAAATCCTTCCCTTCCACTTTGATGTCCTTGTCTGTTTCAAAAACCGTGGCTTTGTTGGCGCCGGTACGCCATACCTTGCCGGGCAGGGGTTCAAGATCCTTGCCTATGGTTCTGCCTTTTACCGATGGCTGGCTATAGTTAATGGTGATGGTAGCGCCGCTGGCAATTTTTGCCGATGTGGTTGCGGGAGGGCTGGCAGGCGCTTTATTATCCTGTGCCAGTACCCCGCCCGATGAAAGCAGTAAAACTGCTATTGCCGGAAATAGGAATGATCTTTTCATATTGTTGTAGTTTTTTATATCAGGTTAGTTCAATATTCGTGCCATCGCCATTATCCTAATTGCCGTTTATATAATTGAATTACATTTTCCAATCCTAAATAAAGGGCATCGCATATCAGCGCATGTCCTATAGAAACTTCATCTACCCAGGGAACCTGTTCTTTAAAATAGCTGAGATTATGCATGTCCAGGTCGTGCCCGGCATTAACGCCCAGCCCTAATGCTTTGGCCTTTTGAGCGGCAGCTACATAGGGGGCAACGGCATTTTCTTTGTTGGAGAGATAATTTTTTGCGTACGCTTCCGTGTATAATTCTACCCGGTTGGTTCCCGCTGCGGCAGCGCCCTCAATCATTTCAACAACCGGATCAACAAAAACGGATACGCGGATACCGGCCTGCTGAAACACGCCGATCATCTCCGTTAAATAATCTTTATGTTTTATGGTATCCCAGCCATGATCGCTGGTAATTTGTCCGAGGTCGTCGGGCACTAATGTTACCTGCTGCGGTTTCGTTTCCAATACCAGGTCAATAAATTTCTGTTCCCTGCAATTGCCTTCAATATTGAGCTCGGTATTGATTATTTTTTTTATTTCCCTTACATCGCTGTAGCGGATATGTCTTTCATCGGGACGGGGGTGTACTGTTATACCATCGGCGCCAAACCGTTCAATATCCCTGGCGGCTTTTAATACATCGGGGTTATTGCCGCCGCGGCTGTTCCGGAGCGTAGCAATTTTATTTATGTTTACCGAAAGTTTAGTGATGTGATGCATGCCCAAAATTAAACCCTTATTTATTGTTATTTTCACAGCTTATTCTATTTTTAAATATATTTACTTATACTAAACAAAAGTTTACTAAAAATTTACAGATGGGAGTGATCAAAAAACTGCTTACAAGCTCCAAAGCCTTCTTTATTGTATGGTGCATGGTGGCGGCGTTTGGAACCTATTTTTGTATGTATGCCTTCCGTAAACCGTTTAATGCAGGCACATATGAAGGCTTGTCGTTATGGGGGATAAACTATAAGGTAGTGCTTATTATAGCGCAGGTATTTGGTTATATGATCTCCAAATTCATAGGAATAAAAGTGATATCCGAGCTAAAAGCTGCAAGCCGTACACAGCTCATCATTGGGTTAATACTTTTTGCCGAGATAGCGCTGTTGTTTTTTGGCTGGGTGCCTCATCCCTACAATTTTGCTTTTTTATTCATGAACGGGCTTCCGCTGGGAATGATCTGGGGCATTGTATTCAGCTATCTCGAAGGACGAAGATTTACAGAAGTGCTTGCCATAGGGCTAAGCGTAAGCCTCATCGTTTCTTCGGGCATGTTAAAAACTATTTATTTTGACGTACGCGAATGGCTGCCCCTCGTATCGGAGTTCTGGATGCCTTTTGTAATGGGCTTATTGTTTTTGCCTTTATTTCTTTTGTTCGTATGGATGCTGTCTGTTATCCCCGCTCCTTCGCAGGATGACATGGCGTTGCGGGCGCCGCGGCTACCCATGACCAACACCGACAAACGGAATGTGTTCCGGCAATATGGCTGGGGCCTGGTAGCCTTTATTATACTTTATACTTTCCTGGCAACGCTGCGCGATTTCAGGGATAATTTTACGGTTGAAATATGGAATGAGGTAGACCCGGGGTGGGACAAAAATGTGTTCACCCAAACCGAAGCCATAACAAGCATTATTGTATTGGCGGTTATCGGCAGCCTCTCTGCTATTAAAAATAATTTTAAAGGCTTTTGGGCCGTGAACGGTATTATAGGCGCCGGCTTCCTGATAACGGCACTGGCTACCCTTCTTTTTCAACGGCATATCATTTCTCCTTTCTGGTGGATGCTGTTACTGGGCACCGGTTTGTTTCTGGCTTATATGCCTATGCAGATCGCCTTGTTTGAGCGGCTGATCGCTCACTTCCGTATTAAAGCCAACGCGGGTTTTTTTGTATACATGTGCGATTCCATCGGTTACCTGGGCAGCGTGGTGCTGATGCTGTATAAAGAGTTTTTCATGAAAGAGATGAACTGGTCGCTGGTACTCATGAAGTTCACCTACCTGCAGGCTGTAATATCGCTGGTGCTGCTGGGAGCGGCATGCGTGTTCTTTTACCGGTCTGCCGTTCGTGCAAAGAAAAGGATTGTACCCGCTACAGCCGGAATTCCAAACGTATAAAAAAATCATCACTATAAAATTATAATGTATGTCTCATCAGCCCTTATTATTTACTCCGGGTCCTTTATCAACCTCCTTAACCGTAAAGCAGGCCATGCTAAAGGATATGGGATCACGGGATCAGGTATTTATGAATGCAGTAAGGGATATCCGCAATGGCTTGCTGCAACTGGCGCAGGTTAGTAAGGAAGATGGTTATGAATGCGTGATCATCCAGGGCTCCGGTACTTTTGCCGTGGAAAGTGTGATCAGCAGCGTAGTGGGAGAGAAGGACAGGCTGCTGATACTTGCCAACGGCGCTTACGGAGAAAGGATAGTGAAAATGGCAGGCATTCACCGGCTGAACCATGTAGTGCTTCGTTTTGATGAGGATACCATTGTTACTCCGGAAGCAACGGAAGCTTTTTTACAAAGCCATCCGGATATCACGCATGTGGCCTGTATACACAGTGAAACCACTACCGGGTTGTTTAATCCCGTAACAGCTATTGGCGCTGTTTGCAAACAATATGGTAAAGTGTTTATTGTTGATGCCATGAGCAGTTTTGGCGGCGTTGCAATGGATATGAAAGCCATGCAAATTGATTTCCTGGTTTCTTCTTCCAATAAATGCATTGAAGGTGTTCCGGGCTTTGCCTTTGCACTATGCAAGCGCGGTGAGCTCGAAAAAGCGAAAGGACAGGCACGCAGTCTCAGCCTTGATCTATACGATCAATGGGCCGGACTTGAAGCCAGCGGGCAATTTAGGTTTACCCCGCCAACCTTAAGCCTTATGGCCTTCCGGCAGGCTATGAAAGAGCTGGAAGAAGAAGGCGGTATCCCTGCCCGCGAGCAAAGGTATAAAGCCAATAAACAAACGCTGGATGAAGGAATGACCGCACTCGGCTTTAAGCAATACCTCAAACCGGAGATACAGGGACATATCATTTCTTCTTTCTTATATCCTTCCGATCCGGGTTTTAATTTTGAGCTTTTTTATGAGAAGCTGAATAAAAGAGGATTCGTTATTTATCCAGGTAAGCTCAGCAAGGCCAATGCTTTCCGTATTGGCAATATCGGGCAAATTTTTCCGGATGATGTAAAAGCGTTGCTTATTGCTATTGAAGAAGTGCTGAAGGAGGATGCGGTGACGGTTTAAAACCCATGAGGTTTGTGGGAGGGAATTACAGCGTGAGGAAGCATCATAGGGTTTAAATAAAGATGAAGGGGGAAAGGTGAAAGGTGAAAGAAGAAGTACTCGTCTCATCGTTAGTAATTACTACCATGAGGGCTGGATACCCCCCTGCTGTGATAGCTGATTACTACCCATTGCCTCCCTCACTCATTTGAAAACCAGTCTGCCGGCTGGCTGGTTTTCAAATTCCTAAATTTTCACATTTCCCACATTTCCATATTTCCACATTTTATTTCCCTTATTCCCCTCATTCGTCTATTTTTGCGCTCTTCCAAATTAGCATTTCAAATGGTTGATGTATTATTAGGCCTCCAGTGGGGCGATGAAGGAAAAGGTAAGATTGTAGACTATTTCGCGCCTGCCTATGATGTGATCGCGCGTTTCCAGGGTGGACCCAATGCAGGACATACCCTGTATGTAAAAGATAAGAAAGTAGTATTGCACCAGATCCCTTCCGGGATATTTCACAGCGATATCATTAATCTGATCGGAAACGGGGTGGTATTAGACCCGGTTACCCTTAAAAGAGAGTGCGAAACAGTGGCTACTTTTGGGGTTGATTATGCTAAGAATCTGTATATTTCAGAAAGAACCAATCTTATTTTACCCACGCACAGGGCGCTCGACAAAGCTTCTGAAGTATTGAAGGGAAATGATAAAATTGGCTCCACACTAAAAGGTATAGGACCTGCCTATATGGATAAAACAGGCAGGAACGCCTTACGGGTAGGGGATATCCTTGATAAAAACTTTACATCGCAATATATCAGGCTTCGGCTTAAGCACCAGAAGCTTTTAGACAGCATGCAGTTTCATGAAGATATTTCCGCGTGGGAAGACGAGTTTTTTGAAGGTGTTGAGTTCATGCGCCGGTTTAAGATCATAAACGGCGAATATTTTATTAATGAAAAGATAAGTGAGGGCAAAAAAGTACTGGCGGAAGGCGCGCAGGGGAGCATGCTGGATGTGGATTTTGGAACCTTCCCTTTTGTAACCTCTTCCAATACCATATCGGCAGGCGTATGTACAGGGCTGGGAGTGGCTCCGCAAAAAATTAAAGAAGTGATTGGCGTAACCAAAGCCTATTGTACGAGAGTGGGCAGCGGGCCTTTCCCTACCGAGCTGCATGACGGGGTGGGAGACGAACTGCGTAAAACCGGTAATGAGTTTGGCGCCACAACAGGGCGTCCGCGCCGGTGCGGCTGGATTGACCTGGTGGCATTGAAATTTGCCTGTATGATAAACGGCGTTACACAATTAGTAATGACCAAAGCCGACGTGTTAGACGCGTTTACTGAGCTGAAAGTATGTGAAAATTATAATATTAACGGAAAACTGCAGCAGCAGGTGCCTTACCAAATGGCAAAGCTGGCTATAGATCCGGTATATACTTCATTTAAGGGATGGGATACAGACATTACCGAAACAACTTCGTTTGCTTCCGTTCCCCAGGCTATGAAGGATTATATAAACCATATTAACGGTTATTTGGGCGCAGAGATAAAATATATTTCCAATGGACCGGGAAGAGACCAGATAATTCCGGTACTTTAATTGTTGTATTGTATTACAATAAAAATTATTTTTGAAATTATTTGGCTATCTCAAAATCTCGTAGAAATTTTACGTTGTTAATTTAGTCAAGCTATGGCAAAATCTGAAAGAGATAAAAAAACTGCTGGTAAGGGAATTTCCGCTAATAACGGGAAGGCTAAACCCTTAAAAACGTCGCCCAAATCCAAGAAGAAAGAAGACGAAGACGATGACGATGATTTGGAGTTGGATGAGAAGCCTTCTGTAAAAGGAGGAAAGGTTGCATCTAAATCTTTAAAAGAGGAGGATGACGATGACGATGACCCGGAAGAGGAGAAAGATGACTGGGAGAAAGTAGATGAGGAAGACAACTGGGATCCTGATTTCGATGAGTTTGATATACCTAAATCAAAAGCAAAGAAAACAGGTGGCAAAAAAGGAAAGGAAGAAGATGATGATCTGGGCATTGACGATGAATTCAAGGACATGGGCTTGTTTGATGATGGCGGTGGCGGATACGATGATGATGACGATGACTTTTAACAGCATAACGTGAAAAGAACATTTTGTTCCTTTCCGGTTCATGATTTTTTACAGGTTAAAGAACAGATGCTGGATTGGGCTAACCAGTTCAGCATCTGTTGTTTTTTAGACGATCACCAGTACCGGCTGCGGGAGCATCGTTTTGAATGCATACTGGCAGTGAACGCCGAAAGCGTGCTTCATACCACCGGCGATAGGGCGTTTGAACAATTACAGGGTTTTATTGATAAAAACAGCGACTGGTGCTTCGGGCACCTGGGCTATGATCTTAAAAACGAGATCGAGACCCTGCAATCCAATAATGCGGACTTTGTACAATTTGATGATCTTTTCTTTTTTGTTCCCGAAATTGTTTTAATACTACGCAGCAACGAATTATTGATAGGGGTTAAAAGCCGGGAACATGCATCTGTTGCCGCGGCTGTTTTTAGCACCGTGCCGGCTACAACTCATCAACCACTGCAAATTGAAATAAAAAGCAGGTTTACCAGGGATGCTTATATTGATACCGTTCAGCAATTGCAGCAACACATATTACGTGGTGATTGTTATGAAATTAACTTTTGCCAGGAGTTTTATAACGATAATGCGGTCATTGATCCCCTGCAGGTATACCGGGCGTTAAGTAAGGAATCGCCCAACCCCTTTTCTTGCTACTACAGGCTGGAAGAGAAATACCTCCTTTGTGCCAGTCCTGAGCGCTACCTGCGCAAGAGCGGGAGCAGGCTGATCTCCCAGCCCATAAAAGGTACGATACAGCGAAACAATAAGCGTACGGAGTCCGACAGGTTAAACAGGGAAACGCTTCAGCATAGTTCAAAAGACCGTTCGGAAAATATAATGATCGTAGACCTGGTTCGGAATGACCTGGCAAAGGTTTGTACGGAAGGCAGTGTGAAGGTAGACGAGTTGATGGGTATATACGCTTTCCCGCAGGTATATCAAATGATTTCTACTGTAAGCGGGGAAGTAGCGGATACGGTGCGGGTAGCGGATATATTAAAAGCTACTTTTCCAATGGGGAGCATGACAGGGGCTCCCAAAAAAAGGGTAATGGAATTAATTGAGCAGTATGAGCGAACCCGGCGTGGTTTGTTTTCGGGGGCGGCAGGTTATATCTCCCCGGAGCAGGATATGGATTTTAATGTAGTGATCAGGAGCATATTGTATAACGCCTCAAACCGGTATCTGTCTTTTCAAACCGGCTCTGCTATTACGTATTACAGCAGGGCGGAAGATGAATATGAAGAGTGCCTGTTGAAGGCGGCAGCCATAAAAAAAGTGCTGAACACATAATCCAGCACTCCTTTTGTTTATAAAATAATCCCCTTTACTTTCTTTTCATCATTTTTTGTTCGCCGGCGGTAGACATAATGGCTTTTGTTTTGGGAAGACCGATGGCTTCGGGATAATCGCTTTTATCGTTGCTGAAAACGGTGCTGTTGCTTTTTAACAGCATTTCAATAGAGTCATTCAATATATCCTGGCGTTTTTCCTTAAATCTTTGCATTTTATCCTTCGGCAGCCTCATGTCGTAACCCCGGGCAACTACTTCTTTTTCGAAATCCGGGTTGTACAGGTTAAATGCCTCTGCTTCCATGTCTAAGGCTTCCACAATTACGTTTATATTGTATTTGCCGCTGATATGGAGTATGCTTAAATCGTTAAGGTTTTCAGCCATAAGCTTTTCCATATTTAATAAAGGCACTGCTGTTTCTTCCTGTTTTTCCAGTATATAACAGGCGGCTACATATTTCTTAACATGCGCTCTCGATTCGGCAGGTAAATAATACTGCAGCTTCCAGAAGTCCCGGCTCTGGCTTTTTTTAATGGCAGCATCTACTCTTGAGGCTCCGCCATTATACGCTGCTATAACCAGCAGCCAGTCGTTGAACTGGTTATGCAGGATTTTAAGATATTTTGCTGCGGCGTGTGTGCTTTTGGTAAGATCCCGTCTTTCATCCCTGTTATGATTGATGGTTAAACCCATTAACCTGCCTGTGGGGGCCATGAACTGCCAGGGACCTACGGCTCCTTTGCGTGATACCGCGCCATTGAACATTTCAGACTCAATAAGCGCGAGATATTTGAGTTCCGTAGGAAGGTCATAGCGTATCATGATCTTGTCTATGAGCGCCATTTGCCGCGCATATTTAGATGTGATCTTTTCCAGGCGTTTTTCGTGCTTTTTTTCGTAATCCCTTACAAAGGCAATAGCCAGTGGGTGTAAGGTGTTGTATTTATTTTGGCTCACTGCCGGTGCTTTGGGCGTAGCTATTGCTTCAGGAACGGCATTTTCTTCTTCCATTATAATAGCAGTGGTATTTTCATTGTCCGAAGGTGAGCTTACTGCCGTTGCCACAACTATTTCAGTAACGGCAATGCTGGTATCTGTTTCCTGGGCTTCGGAATTGCCATGAATATCTTCAGCTTTTAGCGAAAAAGACATACATAAAACAAATACGAAATAACCAAAACCTTTTAATAACATATTCATATAACTCAATTTTTTGGTTTTCTCCTGTTTTGCAATTATGGTTCCAAAAAAGGAGGGTACAAAATAATTGGTTGATTCACAGGGGGTTACAAAAACCTAAAGATTTGTGAAGCTTATCAGAGGTATTGGAAGAGCGGAAAGCAAAAATACTTCTTCAAAATGGATCGTCATAGTTTTAAGCCAAAACTATGCCATGATTTATGGTAAAAAGCATTAAATCGAGCCAAAAATTACGTCATAATGACGGTATTCGGAATAAATGACATTCTTTTTAATTTTTTTGGAAAGCTAAAGCATGTGTGTGCGTACGTTCAAAGCGATCTTACACTTGAGGAAATGGCGCGGTGGATATTGAATCCGATAGCAGATCCTATTTTTTTTAAAGCGAGCGTCATCTGGTTTTCAACTGTTTTTACAGAGAGATTCAATAGTTCCGCTACTTCGCGGTATTTCAGCTCTTCCTCTTTAACCAGCTTAAAGATCAGCCTGCACCTCGCCGGCAGGCTTTGAACGGCTTCATGTATTTTGTGAAGCATTTCGGCTGTGATCATTAATTGCTCAGGGTCGAAAAATACGCTGTTCAATTCAACCCAGTAATCATCCGCAGGTAAACTTTGCCAGCTTTTTTGCTTTTTCAGGTAGTTAAGGCAGGTATTTCGGGTGCTGGTGAAAAGGTATAATTTGAGGTTAATAATAGTATGAAGTGTTCTGCGCCTCTTCCATATTTTAATAAATACATCAGAAACCGCTTCTTCCGAAAGCTGCTTTGATTTAAGGAAGGAAAAGGCAAACTGCTGAAGGGAGGGATAAAAATGCAGGAATAGTTCATTATATGCCTGCTGATTGTTGAAAAGCGCAATCTGTTGTTGTAATAGTTCAATATGAGGCTGGCGGTTATCCATAAGCATACCCCTGCAATCGTTTTGCAAACTACGATTTTTACAATGAATTCTCTTTTAAAGGAGAGCACAAAGCTACAATGTGCTGCTTGGTTTGCTGTAATATTTTAAATAGCGGAAGGAAATGGCAGAAAAATTATTCTGTACGATGTTTTTTTTTACCTTTGCCCACCGCTAAAGAAAACGGCGATCAATAACAGCCGTAAGCAGGCTAAAACAGAAAGTTCTTATAAGTAAATCAATGATATTTCTTCTTTAAGGAGAAAGGACCCTTAGCTCAGCTGGTTAGAGCATCTGACTCATAATCAGAGGGTCGCTGGTTCGAGCCCAGCAGGGTCCACATTACGGAGGCTATGATTTTTCATAGCCTTTTTCATGCGCATAAGCCATTTAAAGAAACGCAGACTATCCTTACCGGTATCGTTTAAGGATATCTTCAATGCGCTCATCGGGTACCAGGTTGGTGGTTTCTATCAGCGCAATTTGTGCATAATGAGGATGCATGGTATTGAGCACATAATTGAAGTTGCCGGGCAATACGGCGGAAGGTACTTTTAAAACAGGTGTATCGCTTTTGTCGTACCATGCGTTTCCGAGTGGCTGGCATTTGCTGTAATCTTTAAAATCTCTCCACCCTTTTTTCAAATCCGTTTCTTTTATTTCAGTAATGCCGAGTGTGTTGGGTATTTCGATGATCATTATTTTAAAATCCCCGTTGAATCCTACTCCTTTTCTGCGGATCATGTTTTCCAGAAATGCCAGCGGCACAGATTCCGCGGTGTACACTACTTTGCGCCCTTTTCCGTTCCAGCGCCCGCTTATACCTGGCGCAAAGAGCGTATTACTATATGCTTTATGAACAATCCGATACACCAGCATGCAGTAATTATTTAAGCAACATATCCATGTGCCAGCCGGTCTAATTCATCCGATACCAATCCAACGCCACCGGGAGTAGTCAGCCAGTCTATTGGCTTTTCCTTTGTGCTCCAGAAAGGCTTTTGCAACCAGTAATTAAATTCATCTGCATTACCGAAAAGCTCCTCTCCCTTTGCAAAAAGGGCAATGAGCCTGAGCAGGTGTTCACTTTCAACAGGCGCCAGATTTTTTTCCTGCTCCCGATAGTTGTTTATTGTCCTGGGGTGAATATAAAGCAGTTGGGCCAGGCTTTTTTCAGGCATTTTTATTAAGCGGGCAAAGTTGTAAAACACCTCTGCACTGATACCCTTACGGGCAGCGCCTACCATTTTTATCTCATCGCTCAAATCGAAGTTTCTGAATTTCCTCCGAACGGTGCTTTTTTGTTTCACATCAGTTGCAGCCATTATACTTATTTTTCATGAAGATAGTTGATATTTTTCACTTTTAAAAGTGAAAATATTCACTACTATATGATTGCAGTTAGGCAGCAAACTACCTGCTTTCCCTGATCGCCTTAAACTCCGAACCGGTTTTCCATTGCGGCCAGCTTTGTCCATAAGCCAGGCGGCGCCCAACGCGAAACAGCAATTGAAGATCATCAATGGCGCCGTCTAATTTCCAGGTGGCATCATATTCATCAGAGGGGCGATGGTAATTTTTTTCAGTATATATATCATTCATTTTTTTGCCATACCCGCTTTCTTTTCCAATAACATCAATACCGCTGCTGATATATAAAGCCGGGATGCCTGCTTTGGCAAAATTGAAATGATCGGACCGGTAATAATAACCCGCTTCGGGGTGCACTTCGGGTGTAATGGTACGGTTCACTTTGGCGGCTTCTTCCTGCAAATAATCCTCCAGCTCCGATTGTCCCTGCCCTACTATAATTACATCCTTCGTTTTGCCATACCAGTTCAACCCGTCCATGTTAATATTGGCCACGGTTTTATTAGACGGATAAACAGGGTTTTGTGCGTAATAGGCCGATCCCCATAATCCCTGCTCTTCAGCAGTTACAGATAAAAAGACAATAGTGCGTTCAGGCTGTGTTGGCAAACTTTTAAATCCCCGCGCCAGTTCTAATAACCCGGCTGTGGCACTTGCATTGTCTAATGCGCCGTTGTAAATAGAATCGCCGGTTTCATCGGGCGTTCCAATACCCAGGTGATCCCAGTGCGCTGTATATATAATGGTTTCATCGGGGTATTTGCTGCCTGTTATTTTGCCAATTACATTATTGGATTGATTGTAATTGGTTTTTACCCGAATGGAAGTTGATAAGCCCAGGTTTAAAGCTGTTCCTTTAAATCCCCGCACATCGGCTGAGGTGAATAAGGTAGTATCCTTACCGGCAGCGGTTAATAGTTTTTTTGCCGCCGGGCCCGATACCCAGCCGATCATATCGCATAATTGTTCCTCCCTGCCCCGTGGGTCTAAACGCAGGCGTGAGGCATTCCAGTTGTTTTGTACAACGGTAAAAGGATAGCTGGCAGCTTCGGTATTGTGAATAACTAAGCAGGCTTTAGCGCCCTGCCGGGCAGCTTCTTCAAATTTATAGGTCCAGCGGCCGTAGTAGGTCATCGTTTTTCCTTTAAACAAAGACGTATCACCTGCATTAAAACCGGGATCGTTCACCAATACCATTACCACTTTTCCCTTTACATCCAATCCTTTATAATCATTCCAGTTATACTCCGGCGCCACTACGCCATAGCCTGCAAAAACAAGCTCGTCATTATTGAGGGAAACAGCAGCATCTGTTTTGTTTGTCCATAGCACATAATCATCCGGCCCTTGTAAAGTAAAATTTCCTTTGGCCGATTTTACCTGCATAACGGGTGCGGCATCGGTAGTAATATTTACCATCGGCACCTCCTGGAAATAACTTTCACCATTGCCGGGTTCAAGACCTGCTGCAATGAACTTTTCTTTTAAATACTGGATCGTTTTTGTTTCTCCCGCGGTAAATGGTTTGCGGCCTTCAAAATCATCTCCCGAAAGTTCGGCGATATGTTTACCCAGGCTATCGGAGCTGAAAGCGGCAAGACCGTCTTCTTCTCCAAAAGTTGCTTCTTTGGGATTACAGGAGGCAAGCAGGAGCGTGGCAGATACAATACTTAAAAAGATGCGGTTCATAAAAGCGGTATTATAATAATGCGGCAAGTATAATAATTTTTTCACACTAATCTACCCCAATATCAATATCTTGCGCACCTTTTCCCGCGAAGATGAAGATCAGGCGCAGCTTGATCAGCCGCTTTGTTAGCGTTATTTTTGTTTTCCGGGTTCAGAAAAATGTCTTTTATATTTGTTCTCTTTAACCTTTTATTAACCTGTTGCAGGATACATTTGTCACTCAATTTAATTTATGAAGCGTTTCTTACTGGTCATTTCACTGTTAGTATGGGGTAGTTTTTTATGGGCGCAAACGGAAACAGACACGCTTTCGCGGAAAAAAAGCCGCAATACCAGCCAGCTTTCCGGCCGTGCTGCAGACCATTTTATGATACAGGTAGGTTATAATGGGTGGGCAGGATCTCCTGATTCCTTCAGAACGGGGGGCTTAAGCAGAACCTTCAACATGTATTTCATGTTTGATTTTCCCTTTAAATCGGATCCCAGGTTCAGCGCGGCGATAGGAGCAGGGCTGGGTACCGACAATATGTTTTTTAAGCAAACCACGGTTGACCTTAGAAAATACCCCCTGAGCTTTGCGCATGATACGGTGAGTTCCTATAAAAAATATAAGATAGCTACAGGCTACCTGGAAGTTCCTGTGGAACTTCGGTTCGCCAGTAACCCGGCAAATTATAACAAGGCCTTTAAAGTGGCGTTGGGCGTTAAAGTAGGAACCATGATAGATGCCCATACCAAGGCTAAAATAACGCGCGACACGGAAGGATACGGCGGTTATACCCGGAAAATAAAGGACAAAAGAAATTTTAATACTACCCGGTTAGCGGGTACGCTTCGTGTAGGCTATGGAGTGTTTTCGGTTTTTGGAACCTACCAGTTTAATGAATTCATCAGGGAAGGCGCCGGTCCAAATGTAAAGCCCTATAGCATTGGTTTAACCATAAGCGGTTTATAGGCCGTCATTTGTGTTTAAAATATGGAAACGGGTGCCGGGTGCATCCGTTTTTTCGTTATGCTTCGTTTACCTTTGCAGTTCTAAATTTTAAAGATTGATAGATAAAAAGAGTAAATTTTTGCAGGAAGAGAAGGCGGTGCTGGTGGGGTTGGTGCATAAGCTCCAAACAGAACACCAGTTGAAGGAATATCTCGATGAGCTGGCTTTCTTGGCAGAAACCGCCGGCGCAAAAGCGGTTAAAAAATTCTATCAGAAACTGCCGCATCCCGATAGCAAAACATTTATAGGTAAAGGCAAGCTGGAAGAGATCAGGCAATATATTGAAAGACATGGCGATATTCAGGTTGCTATTTTTGATGATGAGCTTACCGGTTCGCAGATATCCAATATTGAAAAAATATTGGGTATAAAAACAATAGACCGGAGCGATCTGATACTGGATATTTTTGCTAATCGCGCTAAAACCGCCCAGGCCAAGGCCCAGGTTGAGCTGGCGCAATATCAATATCTCCTGCCCAGGTTAAGAGGTATGTGGAAGCATTTGGAAAGATTGGGCGGCGGTATCGGAACAAGAGGTCCGGGGGAAACGGAAATTGAAACCGACAGGCGTATCGTGCGGGATAAAATATCGCTTTTACGAAAAAGGCTGGTAGAAATAGACAAACAGGCTTTTACGCAGCGAAAAGACCGCGGTGAATTTATTCGCGTGGCGTTAGTAGGATACACCAACGTAGGGAAATCTACGATCATGAATGTGCTGAGCAAAAGTGAGGTATTCGCGGAGAACAAGCTGTTTGCCACGCTGGATACTACTACCCGTAAAGTGGTTTTTGAGAACACACCCTTCCTGCTGAGCGATACCGTTGGATTTATCCGTAAACTTCCGCATCACCTGGTGGAAAGCTTTAAAAGCACCCTTGATGAAGTGAAAGAAAGTGATATATTGTTGCATGTGGTGGATATTTCACATCCGCAGTACGAAGACCAGATGAAAGTAGTAAATAAAACCCTGCAGGACCTGGGATGCTATAACAAACCGGTGATCACCATTTTTAACAAAATGGACCTGTATGTAAAAAATACATTCGATGAATGGCTGGATGACGGTACCAAAACACAGTTGCTGGAAGAGCTGAAGCAAAGATGGGTGAATGAAACGCAGGGTAACTGTATTTTTATTGCTGCCACGGAAAAGCAAAATATTGATGAATTGCGCAAAGTGCTCACCAGTAAGATCCGCGAACTATACCGCATAAGGTATCCATATAAAACCGAGTTCTTTTACCAGGCTTAAACCAGTATTACGTTAATTATATATAATAATCTTCATTAATTATCCCTCACCGCGCTATGCCCGAAAAAGAACAAAGCTGGATCAGGATCGCGGATCATATCTGTGAAATAAAGTTTGGCGTCAATAATATTGCCGTAACAGAAGCTGGAGATAAAGAAATTTGTATAGGCAGATTTAAAGATGCTCTTTTTGCTTTTGCTTCCAAATGCCCGCATGCAGGAGGGCTTTTAAGCGAAGGCTGTATAAATGAGGCGGGTAATGTTGTATGCCCTGTGCACGGCTATAAGTTTAATATGCGTACCGGGTATAATGTAAGCGGTGAAGGATATTATTTAAAGCATTGGCCGGTGACAATAAGAGCAGATGGTGTTTTTGTAGATATGGGTAAGTAGGGAGTTGCTCAAAAACTAATTGTTGCTTCTTCTTCTTCTTTTTGGGGTTGTATATTCTTTAAAACATTCCAGGATATAAAGCCCTAATTCGGCGTCATTCAACATAACAACATACTCGTACTGGGGACGATAATATTTCATAAAACTATCTAATTCGGGGCTTTCTAAGTGGGTAAGTTTTCGTACAAACAGCTTGCTGTAGCGGTAGTCTATATATTTCTCCTGTTCTTCCTTTATCAGCCATCCCTGCAAGAATTTCATATTCCTGCTGCGGCGAAAGCGAAATACATTGATCAGCTCATTAAGGTCAACGCCGGCTCCCGCTCCAACACTACCCGGCGATAAAGAAGAAATGCGTAGGCCCGGTTTGCGATAATTGAATGCCTTTTCATATTCTCTCCGGTTTTGCAAAGAATCAAAGCGATAATTAGGCTTTCGAACCGTAACGCCGGGCAATTCAATAGCCGATATTTGTATAGAAATGTCGAAGGCGGCAGGGTTCTGAACGGTTTTAACCGGGTATCTGGGAGTGGCTTTTCCCAGGTACGAGAACCAGATGGAGTCTGCCGGAAGTACCCTGATGCTGTAAAATCCCATAGAATCTGTTTGTGTGCCGTATCCTGAAGCGGTAAGTACGCTTACTCCCGGCAGGGGAATCCTTTGTGTAATATCGTAAACCGTTCCCTGTATCTCCTGCGCGTGAATATGTGCAGGAAGGACAACCAGCATATATGATATTATAACAAGGATACCTGCGCGGTGATTGACCCGCAGGCTATGATAAAGCTTTTTCCAGTATGCCCTTCCACCTTTCATATATGCTCGCATATGCTTTTTGATTATTATTGGGTTCTGCCAGGGCAACAGGCTTATAGTTTTGGAATGCTTCCCGGGGGTTTGTGTAAATACCTGCGCCAATGCCTGCGCCTATAGCTGCTCCCACTGCACCGTCATTTTCATACAATTCTACAGGGGTGCCGGTAAAGTTCACAAAAAGATCTGTAAACAGGGGGCTTAAAAACATATTGGCTTTTCCGGCACGGATAACGGAAGGGCGAACGCCGTTTTCTTTCAGGATGTCTAACCCGTAACGGAAAGCGCAGGCAATGCCTTCCTGCGCGGCCCGGAACAAATGTGAAGGTTGATGCGTGGTTAATTGCAGGTTACTGATTTGCGATCCCATCAGCTTATTTCCGAGCATACGCTCTGCGCCGTTGCCAAAGGGCAGTATGGTAAGCCCGTTACTTCCCAAAGGAATGTTGGCAGCCTGTTCATTGATTTGCGCGTATGTTAAATGGCTGCCGGCTATATCTTTCATCCACCTGTTCATAATACCTGTGCCGTTAATGCATAGCAGAACGCCAATGCTTTTTTGTGCTGTGGTATGGTTCACATGCGCAAAGCTGTTTACCCTCGACTGCGGATCGCCGGTTAGCCGGTCGCTTACCGCGTATATTACACCTGAAGTGCCTGCTGTAGCCGCAATTTCACCGGGGTTCATTACATTCAGTGATAAAGCATTGTTAGGCTGATCCCCTGCTTTATAGGATACCGGGATGCCGGGTTTTAATCCTAATGTCACGGCTATCTCCTGAGTTACTGCGCCATGAACGGAAAATACAGGTTGTACCCGGGGGATAATAGGATTGGAAAAGCCATAATGATCCATTACCGGCTGAGCTACGGTATCGGATTGAAAATCCCATAAAACGCCTTCTGATAATGCGGCAGGAGAGGTGGTTATTTCCTGTGTTAACCGCATGGCAATATAATCTCCGGGCAGCATTAGTTTAGCTACATTTTCAAAAATAGCAGGCTCGTGCGCTTTCACCCAGGCCAGTTTGGATGCTGTGAAATTACCGGGTGAATTTAAAAGATGCTCCCGGCACCAGGCGGGGCCGATGGCTTCAAAAGCGTTATTACCTGTTTCAACGGCACGGCTGTCGCACCATATAATGGAAGGACGTAAAACTTTTTTATTTTTATCAACAATTACCAGTCCGTGCATTTGATAAGCAATGCCAATAGCCGCTATATCGCGTGGATTAAAACTACCGGAAGCATTGAGTTTTTGTATAGCCTGGCAGGTATATTGCCACCAGCTTTCAGGTTCCTGCTCAGCCCATCCGGGATGTTGCGAAATAATGGTAGCTTCCGTTTCGGGAAACCGGGCTGAAGCGATCAGTTTTGTATCGGCAGCGTTTACTACAGATACCTTTATAGATGAAGTGCCTACGTCAATGCCAAGAAGTAACATACAGTGCGTAATATGGTTTAATTAAAATAATGGGAACAAGATACTAAAAACATCGTTTGCCATGCTGCTGTATTGATAATTGAATTATGTTTGAATAAATGTTTTGTTTCATTTGTCCTGCTGTTGTTAAACAATTGTAATATACGCCGGGCATACGCATACATACTGTGTTTTAACGCAACTTTATCCCGGCCTCTTGTAGTCAAATGCTATATTTGTTATGATCATATTGTGATTGCTACCGGCATGGAGGAGAGAAAATAAAAGATGAATCATATAGGAAAATATTTACTTCAATTTGCATTACTGCCGTTTGTTTTTTGCCTGCCGGCTCAGCAAAGTCCGGGTCAGGTAAAAGTTGCCGCTTCAGCTAATAAAAATATTATGCTGCAGGATGAGCTCATTAAGCTGCAGTTTAGTGTGGAGAATGCGGAGGAAGTACAGCAGTTTATTCCACCTGCTTTTAAAGGATGTAAGGTGGTGGAGGGGCCGCTGCATACAACAGGCACATCTGTTGTTAACGGTGCGGTAAATAACTATGTGACCTTCATGTATGTTATACAGCCCGAAGCACCGGGTAATTATGCACTTTCAGGTGGTTCCGCTAAAATAAACAACCAGCGTTTTGTTTTTAATACCATCCGGTTTAAGGTTAAGGAATCCAAACACAATAACAACCGGTATAATTTTCAAAGCCATTCGTATGATGATGTTTTGGATCAGCAATTATACAGTGATTATATTATCCGAAAAGGCGAAGATATTCAAAACAAGATCAGGCAAAATCTTTTTATTAAAGTAGATGTAAGTAAAGATCATTGTTATGAAGGCGAGCCGGTAATAGCTACCTACAAGTTATATACCCGCCTGCGTTCAGAATCAAAAGTATCTAAAAGGCCATCCTTTAATGGCTTTAGTGTATATGATATCGTAGACCCTTCTTCGGCGCCTTCCACCATTGAAACGCTGAATGGTAAAAATTTCAATGTATACCTTATCCGTAAAGCACAGCTTTTTCCGCTGCAGTCGGGCATTCTTGAACTTGACCCGGCAGAGGTGGAAAATTCCATTTCTTTTTTAAGTGCCGAAACGGCCATGAAAGACAAGGGGGAACATTTGCCCGAGTTGCTGAGATCGTTTGAATCGGATAATGTTACGCACGAAGGAATTATAACCGAAAACGTAAATATTAAAAGCAATCCGTTGCCGGTAACGGTAAAGGCGCTTCCGGCTTTCTCCCGGCCGGAATCTTTTGATGGCGCGGTGGGAAATTTCAGCATTGAGGCTAGCATTGATAAAAATGAAATTGCCCTGAATGACGTGGCGCTGCTAAGGGTTATTATAAAGGGAGAAGGAAATTTTGGTGTTATTAATGCGCCGATGGTACAATGGCCAAAGGATATGGAAGCGTATGAGCCCGACATTAAAGAAAATGTTTTAAAAACCGTGGCGCCAATGCGGGGCTATAAAACTTTTGCATTTACGGTAATGCCTAAACGAACAGGGATCATAGCGATTCCCCCTGTTGAATTCTCCTATTTTGATCCGCAGGCCAATCAGTATAAAACTGCGAAAACGGATGCTGTTGTTATTCATGCTGTTCCTGTAGTGCAAAAAAATGCTCCCGGCGCCGGCACGGCGGTAACCGGATATGAAAGTGCACCAACCGGAACAGGCACGTTATGGATGATAACCGCTGCTGTATTGCTGGGTTTGTTTGGTTTCTTTTTATTCAGGTATATCCGTTTACCGGGCAGCGCACCTGTTTTGAGAAGCGTTAAAAATGGCGGACAGGAAACGGTTACCAGTCACCAGAAGGAACCGCAGGCGGGTTTTTTGTCTAACCCTTTATTCCGGGCAAGGCTCATGCTTGTACAGCAAAACGGGCAGGGGTTCTATTCTGAGCTGGGTAAGGCTTTGCGGAATTATATGAATGAAAAATTACAGCTTACCGGCACTTACACGGATCAGAAAGACATAGCGCAGCGAATGAAGGTAAAAGGGTTTGACGATATCATTATTACACAATTCCAGTTGCTTATCCAGCAGTGTGAAGTGGCTTTGTATACGCCCGTTATTAATGAAGCGGAGATGCAGTCTGTATACGATCTTGCAGAGGATCTGCTGGATAATATTTCAAAAGCGTAATCCATCTTTAATTATAGCGGTTCGCTATACGGTTTCAGCAGGCAATAGCAGGTTGCGGTTCAATAAATGCATAGGGGTCTTTAAAAAAATAAGGCCAGCCCTAGAAAGAGCCAGCCGTTGCTAACCTATGAAAAACACCAAGTTAAAATTAGGTAATTATT
>ENA-UOUJ01000477-UOUJ01000477.1-activated-sludge-metagenome-genome-assembly--contig:-NODE-477-length-27098-cov-7.529009_pt1 | contig 27098 bp, 38 predicted proteins | sample MGYA00249839_ERZ747224 | MGnify/ENA primary metagenome ERZ747224 (study PRJEB28782, sample SAMN03220277) | activated sludge metagenome | biome: wastewater; feature: sewage sludge; material... | reverse complement strand
GACGTGGCATTCGTGAACCGAGCAGGCGACGTCAACACTGTGCCGCAGGCGGATCGATGAGTGGGAAGATGCCCACATGGACGAATGGCCAGCATGGGCGATCGAACAGGTGCGTGTTCAGCCACCCCATGAGGACTGGCAGCGGCGGGGCGCTCGGCTGTGCCGGGAACTGGATGCCGTACTCGCAGACTGGTTGGTCGAGCCGACGCAACACGTCGGCTCGACTGCGGTGCCCGGCCTGGCATCCAAGCCGATCGTTGATGTGCAGGCCGCGGTCGTCGACCTCGGGTGCTCGGACGCTGTAGCGCGAGTCTTGTTGCCAGCCGGCTGGCACTTCGTGCCTCCCGAGCTTGACGCTCGACCGTGGCGTCGCTTTCTGGTCCAAGTCATTGACGAGCACCGGGCAGCGCATCTGCATCTGCTACCGGCCGGCAGCCCGCGCTGGACAGAGCAGCTAGAGTTCCGCGATGCGCTACGAGCAGACCCGGAGCTCACGCACCGCTACGCGGAGCTGAAGCGGGCGCTGGCCGCGAAACACGCCACAGACCGTGAGGCGTATTCGGCCGGGAAGGCGAAGTTCGTCCGTAGCGTCCTCGGTATGCCGGAAATTCCGGACCAGGGGTGAGAACCGTCCCACAGCCGGAACCCCCACCGGACACACTCGCAGCCGACATGGATGAACAGTGGCACGCCACTAGGGGCATCCCGTATGACCCGCCCGGTGGTCCGTCCCGCGACGGCACGTCATACGGCACGCCCCCGGGCGGGTCACCATCTGCGGCACACAGCTCCGTGGCCCGCGGTGGTCATCGGCGTTGGGCCAGCACTTTCTGTCCGGCTTCGCGCAGCTCCCCGGTGGGTGAGACGTGGCGGTAGAGGGTCTGGCGGGTGATGCCGAGCTCCTTGCACAGGGCACTGACGTTGGTGTCCTTCTGGCCCATCGAGGCCATGGCCAGGCGGATCTTGGCCGGGGTCATCTTGTACGGCCGGCCGCCCTTGCGGCCCCGGGCCCGGGCCGAGGCCAGGCCGGCCTTGGTACGTTCGGAGATCAGCTCGCGTTCGAACTCGGCCAGGGCCGCGAAGATGCCGAACACCAGCTTGCCCGAGGCGGTGGTGGTGTCGATGGCCGCGCCCTGGCCGGTGAGCACCTTCAGGCCCACGCCGCGCTCGGTGAGGTCGTGGACGATGTTGACCAGGTGCCGCAGGTCCCGGCCCAGCCGGTCGAGCTTCCACACCAGCAGGGTGTCCCCGTCCCGCAGGGCCTTCAGGCAGGCGGCCAGGTGGGGGCGGTCGTCGGTCTTGCCGGAGGCCTTGTCCTCGTACAGGGCCTTGGGCTTCACGCCGGCGGCGAGCAGGGCATCGCGTTGCAGGTCGGTGGTCTGGGATCCGTCGGCCTTCGAGACTCGCATGTACCCCACCAGCACCGCGCACCTCCACTGTCATTTATTCGATCGTTTACGTGACAAAGCGACCTCGAAGCCAAGAAATCACGAAAAATGTCACATAACCCGTCTGTGCCTTTCACCTTTAGGTGGCGGTGGTTTTTCGGTGCTTGATGGCGGTCGGGGTTCAGGTGTTGCCGATGACGAGGATGCTGGCGGCGGCTTCGATGACGTCGTTGGTGATGGTGTCGAGCTCGTTGATCTTCAGAACACGCTGAATCTGAGGGAAGAGGCGTTCCAGGAGCCGGAAGTTGCCGCGGGTGATGCGGGTGATGGCGGCGATCGCCTGGGTGTCGGTGAAGTCCGCAGGATCCAGGGTCTTGCCCAGGGCCTTCCAATGGCGTTTCAGGACGAACAGCATCTCGTCCTGGCTGAGGGGGCGGTATTGGTGGGCGAAGCCGACCCGGCTGTAGAACTGGGGGTAGTGGGCGAACTGCTTTTCCAGGCCGGGCATGCCGATCAAGATCAGGGCGATGTTGTCGCGGTCGTAGAAATCCCGCAGTAATTCCAGCGCGGTCGCGCGGAGGCGTTCGGATTCATCGACGATGATCAGTTCGACGTGGTTGGTGCCGTGGTGCCGGCCCCGCTCCCAGCTCCAACTCCAGGTCTCTGGTGCCTCTTGATTTGGGGGTGAGAGGTGCTGGTGGATGCAGATGTTGGCGCGGGCAATGATCTGGTCGAGCTCTTGCTTCAAGCTTTTCGGGCCGGTGAGCACGCTAGGGGTGTAGAGCACGGTGCGCGCTCGGGCGACGGCGGCGTAGATCTTGGGGTCCTTCTCGGAGCGGGGGCCCCAGTGGGTGAGGAGTTCACCGGTCTTGTCCCAATGCGCGTACCGGCGGGCCGAGAGGGTCTTGCCGACGCCTGCCGGACCGAAGCACAACCCGATGGTGCGCTGGCGGCGCACGGCATCGGCGAACTCGGTGAAGCGGCGATGTTCCTTGGTGACGATGAAGCTCTGGCTCACATCAGTCCTCCTGGTAGACCTTCAGCTTCGGCCGCCGTGGTTCTGGGGCCGGGGCGGTGCTGGCCGGGGGCGGGGCCTCGGTGGTGGAGGCAAGGACGGCGATGCGTTCGTGGATCCCGGTCCGCAGGGCCCGGCGGCGGGTATTGCGGGCCGCCTGGACGTCCTTGAGGCTGACCGCCTCGGTCTGGTGGTCTGGGTTCACGGCCTTGCACAGGAATGCGTCATGGTCGAAGACCCGGATCTCGGTGATGTCCCGGGGGTCGTAGCGGATCACCACGGCTTGACCGACGTAACCGGCCAGCGTGGGAGAGGTATACCGCAGGCCCTGGAAGTGGATGCCGTCGCGGCGCACGATTCGGGACTGGGCGACGGTGAGCAGCAGTCCGTCCAGGGCCTCCACGGATTCGGGCAGCCGGGGTAGCCAGCCCTCGGCGATCCATGCCGCCCGCGGGGTGGTGCCCAGTTCGCTGTGCGCACGGTCGTTGTAGGTGACGATGAATTCCTCCAGCGTTCGGTCCAGTTCGGCCAGGGACAGTTTCGGTGTGGGGGTGGGCTGGCCGCGGACGGTGTGCCCGGGCAGCGTGGTGAGTAGCTCGGTGTTCACCGTGCTGAAGAATCGCTCGATCTTCCCGCGGCCCTGGGGCCGGGCGACGGTGGAGTGGATCAGGCGGATGTGCAGGTCCACGGCCGTGGTGCGGAGCTGCTGGCTGGTGAAGTCCGACCCGTGGTCGACGTAGAGCACCTCGGGGATTCCGCACATGGGCCAGTCCGGTCGGGTCTTGGGCCAGATCCCCTGGCGCAGGGCCAGGGCGGTGTTCATGGCTGAGGGCGCCCCGAGGAAGACGGTGTACCCGCAGACTGCGCGGGAGTGATCGTCGAGGATCGTGGTCAGCCAGGGCCGGGCCGGTTTGCCGTTGGGGCCGAGGATGAGGAGGTCGAGCAGGGTGTGGTCGGCCTGCCAGAGCGCATTGGGCCGCTCGGCCGCCCAGCGCAGGGCCAGTTCGTACTTGTCCCGGTACGCTGCCGGCCCCTCGAGGGCGAGGGTGACCATGTCCGGATCCAGGGCCTGAATGATGGACCGGACCACCCCGTAGGAGGGCACCGGCCAGCCCCGTGCGGTACAGATCGGGGCGATGCGGCGGCGCACGGTGCTCATGGCCGGCCGGGGTCGGGACAGGGCCAGTCCCTCGATCAGCGTCACCAGCTCCTTTGGGACCCGGTGGCTGCCGGCGTCAGCTCGAGGACCGTCTTGCAGACCGGTGTAGCCGTGGGTCTTGTATCGGGCGTGCAAGCGCTGCAGGGTGCGCAACCCGATGCCGGTGTCCTGGGCCAGTGCGGTCAGGGGGATTCCGTCCTCGACGTGCAGTCGCAGGATCTCCCACCGCCCGGCCGCCGCCATGACCGGGCCTATGCGGTCTTCCTGGTCCGCCGGCGCCGGGCCGGCCGGGCCTTTTCCGGCCGGTCGTGTCCGCGTTCCAGGGCCCGGTAGATGGTGGTCCGGCTGACCCCGAGCACCTGGCCGATCTGGGCCACGGTCAATTCTTGCTGTTCGTACATCCGCCGGGCAGCCCGCACCTGCTCGGCCGACAGCGCCGGGGGTCGGCCTCCGGACCGGCCCCGGGCCCGGGCGGCGGCCAGCCCCGCATTGGTGCGCTCTCGGATCAGGTCCCGCTCGAACTCGGCCAGGGCGGCGAAGACGTGGAACACCAGCCGGCCACCCGAGGAGGTCGTGTCGATGGTCTCCTGCAGGGAGCGGAACCCCACACCCCGGTCGGCCAGGGCCTGGAGTTGGTCGATCAGGTGCCGGATCGACCGGCCCAGCCGGTCCAGGCGCCACACCACCAGGGTGTCTCCGGGGCGCAACTGGTCCAGCAGTTTCTCCAGTTCCGGCCGGGACGCCAACGCCCCGGACCCGGTGTCCACGAACACGCGATAGCAGCCGGCGGCCTTGAGCGCATCGATCTGCAGTGCCGCATCCTGATCCGTCGTCGACACCCGCGCATAGCCCAGCAGCTCACCCATGCCCAGAATGTACCGGAACTCGTCGTCCGGTGTCCGTATCTGGGCATAGATTCCGCGACGCAGTTTCGCTACACAAAAGGGACGCTTCACGACACTCGCCGCTGCGACTTCTCCGATGTAGCGGAAACGGTCGTTTTTGCCACTCTCAGAGCTCAGGTGCAGAAAGCCCTGGACGGCCGATAGCAGGTCCCTAGAGGCCTTAACACCACTTGGGTGATGGTTAGAGGCGTGGAGTCTTGCCCGCCTACCACTGCGGACGGAGGAGCACCTTGCCGGCCGAGGCCTGGCGCAGTGAGGTCCTGATGCCGGAGAGGGCTTCGCCCAGGGGCAGCTCGGCTTGGATGCGTGTCTGGATATGCCCGGTTCGGATGAGGTCGAAGACGGTGGCGAAGGCCTCGGTGATGGAGGTCTTGTTCGCGGAGTGAATCCAGGTGCGCAGGCGGAACATGTCGATCGTGATGTCGGGACGTTGATGCGACAACGAGGGCAGTAGCGGCTGACCTGAGAGCAGCCCGTAGTGCACGAGCCGTCCGCCGGTGCGGAGCCGTTGCGCGAGGGCCGTTCCCTGGGCCCCGCCCACGCAGTCGAAGACCACGTCGACGCCGGAAAGCCGGTCGTCCTCTTCTAGTTGCCGCTCGGCGTGGCCGGCCGGCAGGTGCAGGTACTCGGTCCAGTAGCCGGCCTGGTGTTGGTCCTCGGGTTGGGGGTGCCGGCCCAGTCCGATGGTGCGGATGCCGCGCTGTTGCAGAAGGCGCGCAATGATCTGGGCGATGGAGGATCCCGCTGCGTTCACGGCCGCGGTGCGCACGTCACCGGTGCTGGCGTGCAGCTGGACCATTCGCAGGGCGGTGAGCGGGTTGATGTAGGCGGTCGCCGCGGCCGCGTCGTCGAGGTCGTCGGGGACCGAGACGCACCAATCGGCGTCGAGGACCTTGGTGCTCTGCCAGCCTCCGGCCGAGCCGATGGGCAGCACGCGCTGCCCGACCCGCAGCCCCCCGGAAGGCCCGCCCAGGGCTTCGACGACGCCGACTCCTTCGAAGCCCGGGATGAAGGGCAGAGCGGTCCGAGAGGCGTAGGCCCCGGTCACGGGGATCAGGTCGGAGGGGTTGATCGGGGAGGCGATCATCCGCACCGCCGCCTGCCCGCGGCGCACCGGTTGGGGGTCTACCGTGGCGAGCTGCAGGACCTGCAAGGGATCCCCGAAGGAGCGGGCGATGAGCCCTGTTCCGGCGTGGGTCATGTCGTTCCTTCTCTGCCCCTCTCTGCGCAGTGCCCGTGTCTTTCGTCGTGGCAGGCGAGGTGCCGGGGTCTAGCTGGCGGCGGCGATGATCGCGCCGAAGACCCGTTCGGGGTCCTCGGCGATGCGGTTCAGGACGTACAGCCACCACTGGTCGCCGAAGATGGAGTACTCCCGGGTGGTGTGCCCTTCCTGGTGCAAGCGGTCCAGGGTGGCGGTGCCCAGCCCGAGCAGCATCTCGAACTCCACCTGGGGCTGGCGGATCAGGTCGGGGTGCGCGGTGATCAGGTCGTCGATCAGCCCGGCATCGTGGGTGGCCACGGACAGCGGGTGGCCGGCCTGCAGGATGCGCCCGGCCAGGCGCAGGTAGGCCTCGCGCAGCTCGGCGCTGCCGCGCGGGTAGGCGGTCTCGGCCGGTTCGAGGAAGGCCCCCTTGACCAGGCGGATCACCCCCGGGCGTTCCAGGACCCGGTCCAGGTCCGCTTCCGTGCGGTGCAGCCGGGCCTGGACGGTGATGCCCACGGGCATTCCCTCCCGGCTGAGGGCGTCGTAGGTATCCAGGACGAGGTCGGTGCGCTCGGAACCCTCGGCCGAGATCATCAGGGCGGTGCCCAGCGGCGCCAGGGCATCGGCCATGGCCCGGGCGTTCTGCGCGGCCAGGTCCGGGTCCACGAGCGAGCCGATGTGCGAGAGGTCGAAGGACACGGTGCTGGGGATCTGCGCCTCCCGCAGCGCGGAGATCAGCTCCAGGAACACCGCGGTCTCCGCCTGTGCCAGCTCAGCGTCCCGGACGCTTTCCCCGGCGTATTCCAGGCTGACCAGGTGCCCGCGGGCCATGCTGCGCCGAGCCGACGCCAGCGCGTCCTCGACCGTGTCGCCGGCCGAGTACTGCCGGGCGATCTTCGTGGCCATCCTGGCCAGCGGTGGGGAGGACATCACCTTGTGCTTCAGGTCCTCATCCAACGCCCACGCGCGCAGCACATCCGCGGCCGTGTCCCGTTCGCTCATCCGCACCCAACTCCCTTGTTGATCTGTCGGCACTCCTGGGAGGGAGACTATTGGCCTCAACGGCCACAGACTGCCACCGCACCGGTTATTGCGCGCCGCGACGGGATCAGCCGCGGATCAGGTTGATGGCCAAGGCGAGCATTACGACGCCGATCACCACGTCCACGACGCGCCAGGTGCGCGGACTGTTGAGCGGTCCCGACAACGCTCGGGCGCCGTAGCCCAGCGCACTGAACCACGCCACGCTGCCCACCACGGCGCCGATGGCGAAGACCCACCGGGCCTCCGGGCCGTGCTGGTTGGCCAGGCTGCCCAGCAGCACCACGGTGTCGAGGTAGACGTGGGGATTCAGATAGGTCAGGGCCAACGTGGTGGCGATGACCGATCCCCGCGACCGCGGGGCCTCGGCGGTCAGGGAAGACGGCTTCAGGGCCGAGATGAAGGACCGCACTGCCCACCACGTCAGATAGGCGGCCCCGCCCCAGCGCAGCACGTCCAGGGCCCAGGGGAACCGGGAGACCACCGCCCCGATCCCCGCGGTGCCGCCGAGGATCAACACCGCGTCGCTGACCATGCACAGGGCCACCACCACCCCGACATGTTCCCGGCGGATGCCCTGGCGCAGCACGAAGGCGTTCTGCGCCCCGATGGCCACGATCAAGGCCAGCCCAGTCATCAGCCCCGCACCCCAGACGCTCCACATGGTCCTCGACGCTAGCCAGCGCCCCCGATGCAGACAAATGAATGAATCGATGGATGGATTAGTTTTGCTTCATGAACTTCGATCAGTTGCGCGCCCTGGTGGCCATCATCGACGAGGAAAGCTTTGAGGCCGCCGCGGACTGTCTGCGCATCAGCCCCTCAGCGGTCAGCCAGCGCATCAAGGCCCTGGAGGCCTCCCTGGGTCAGGTGGTGATCCGTCGGGGCGTGCCCTGTACCCCCACAGAGGCCGGGGCAGTGCTGCTGCGCATGGCTCGTCAGGTCCAGGTCCTGGAAGCGGAGACCTGGAGCCGGCTGGGCGAGGGTTCCTCGTTCCAGAGCGTGACCCCGGTGGCCGTCAACGCTGATTCCCTGGCCACCTGGTTCGTGCCCGTCCTCCACGAGGTGGCCGGATGGCCCGAGACCACCCTGAAGCTACATGTGGAAGACCAAGACCACAGCAGCCAGTTGCTGCGCCGGGGAGACGTCATCGGGGCCGTCACCGCCGACCCCACCCCGGTCAGTGGGTGCCGGGCCGAACGGCTGGGCTTCATGCGCTACGTCCCCGTGGCCACCCCTGCACTGCGCCAGCGGTTCACCACCGACGCCGGCCTGGACTGGGCGCGCATGCCCGTGATCCAGTTCAACACCAAGGACGATCTGCAACACCAGGTCCTGCACGCCCGGGGTGTCGCCCCGGGTGCGTCCACGCACACCATCCCGTCCTCCGAGGGATTTCTCGCCGCCGTCCGGGCCGGCCTGGGCTGGGGCATGATCCCGGAGATCCAACTGGGCACCGACCTCACCGACGGGTCCCTGGTCCTGCTTGAGGACCACGCCCACCACGACGTGGCCCTGTACTGGCAGACCTGGACCCTGGATTCCGAACGGCTGAACCGCATCACCGCCGCCGTGCGCCAGGCCAGCCGAGAGCTGCTGCGCACCACCGCACCAGAGGGGCCGAAAGCAACCCGATAGACCCGCGTGCGGTCCACGCCCGGCACCGCGCCCGCCTCCCGACCGATAGTCCGCCCGCCCGGATCGGCCCGGCCGCGGCGCCGGCTCCTGGTGGGGTCGTCGCTGAATCCGGATCAGCGACGCAGATGCACGACGTCGGCGGCGGAGACCTCGAGCAGCTCCCCGCGCCGGGTGGCGCCGACGATCCCTGTCCCCATCGCGTCACGGTCGGCCGGTTCGATCAGCAGGGTCCCGCCCGGGCCCAGACCGCGGGCGGTGCCCTCCAGCTCGGAACCGTCTGCCAGGTGAGCCCGCACGGCGGTCCCCAGCGTGGCCATCCGTGTGATGACGGCTTGGGGGGCCGGATGCGTGCCGTCCACCTCGCCGGGGTTCGCACGGACGCACACGCAGAAGTCGTCCATCGCCCGGCCCAACGCCCGCAGGAGTCCACCCAGGACCTCGGCAGGCTCCGGTGACTGGCCGACGGGCAGCCAGTCCGCCATCGCCGTCGCGGTGGGCACCGGCGCACCGTGGGCGCCGAAGTCGAGATTGAGTCCCAGGCCCAGGACCAATCCGCTCTGGTCCGGGAGCACACTGGCGAGGATGCCGCAGAGCTTGCGGCCGTCCTCGGCCAGGACGTCATTGGGCCACTTCGCCCTGGCCGGGATGCCCCGGCGCTGCAGTTCGCCCGCGGTGGCGGCCGCGGTCACCAGGGTGACCCAGCTGAAGAGCTCGACCGGAAGGTCGGGCCGGACGACGACCGAGACGGACACGGCGGTGCCGGCCGGGGCGGTCCAATCCCGGCCCCGACGCCCGCGTCCGGCGCGCTGGTCCACGGTTGCCAGGGCCCGCAGGTGCGGCCACTGTCCGGCTTCCGCTGCGATGCGCTCAAGGACGGCCTGCTGGGTGGACGCAGTGTGCTCGACCCACGTCACCGGCGGGATCGCGTCGGCGCCGGCGTGGTCAGGGGACGTGTCATCGGCCATGCTCTAGGTATACCCGCCCGGGAAACCCCTCCCGCCCGTTCGCCTAGCCTGACGTCATGGCAGATGAGCAGGACGAGGAACGGGTGAGTGTATTGCGGTGGCCACTGAAGTGGCTCACGGACGAGAAGTTCTGGCGAGACACATTTAGCGGTGCCCTAGCAGCCATGATTGCCGCCTTCGCGATCTGGGTCGCCGGCGTCCTCCTTGGGTACTTCCAGAATCCACAGTGGCAGGCCGACAGCCTGCCCGTCCTCTGGTGGGTCGCTATCGTCCTGGCCGTAGGGAGCATCCTCATCAGCGCCGTGATACTCATCTGGCCGGGCAACATAGACGAGGAAGGTAAGAAGCACGCCGTCGCGACGCTGATCACCTTGGTCTGCGCGATGCCCCTCTTGGTCTATGGCGTGCTCCAGGCCTAGTGCTGAGACAGAAAACGGGGACACCCACGTGGCACTGTTTGCCTGACACGCTCTGCCGCAACAGTCACCGCTGAACCGTCGCTCAAGCCTCCCGCCACACCCGAGCCGTCATCGCCCCGGTGAGTGCGACGAGGTCGGCGGGCGCAAGCTCGACCTCGAGGCCGCGCCGACCGGCACTGACGAGCACCCTCTCGTGCTCCAAAGCCCTCTCGTCCAGCACGGTCGGTAGGCGCTTGCGCTGGCCGAAGGGCGAGATCCCACCGACGACGTAACCGGTCACCCGTTCGGCCAGGGCCGGATCGACCATCGCCGCGCGCCGTCCGCCCATCGCTGCGGCCAGGGCCTTGAGGTCCAGGCGCTCGGCCACGGGCAGAATCGCCACCACCAATGCGCCGTCGACATCGGCCAGCAGGGTCTTGTAGACCCGCGCCGGGTCCACGCCCAGCGCCGCGGCCGCCTCCAGGCCGAAGGGCAGCTCGCTGGTCGGGTCGTGCTCATAGGAGCGCACGGTGTGCGGGACGTCTGCCTGTTGCAGCAGGCGCAGCGCAGGGGTAGCGGCGGCACGTCGAGCCGACTTGGTGGCTTTCATAGCCCTATCTTGCCCATCCCGGCGCCTGCTCGGGCGGGTCCTAACTGGACCCGGGCGTTTCAGGAAGCCACGGTTGCGGCCGGCACCTCATGAGTCAGGACCATGCGCCGCCAGATAAATCCGAAGAAACACCGCCACATAACTCCAAAGGCCACACCCGTCATCTATTCTACGTCGCGCAGACGGTGGTTGCGGCAGTCAATGTGACAGCCGAACTCCGCCGATGCCGGAACCTTCACCTTTCCTCGCGCACACACGTGCGAGCGGGCAGATTGCTCTGCGGAAATCAGGCCACTTATCTCTGCGATTCACAGAATCACGCGGCCGGCTTTGTCGTCTCTGGTGTCGCGCCTGACCACCGTTATTGAGAAGGCGCGCCACGGCGGTGTCACCAAACTTGTATGTCACAAATTGATAACGAATCTGGCCTAGGTGACTCAACACCAACCAACACGACGCAACACCATGCAACGCGACTCAACACCGTGCGTAGGCGTGCCTAGGTATGCGCAGGTCAGGCGGGCAAATGACCTCTACTCACCAGTGGTTGACTGGTCTCACCAACCCCCACCAGGGCAAAGCAGAAGGCCCCCCGAGTCACCTTCCACAGATCGACGGGGAGCCTTCCAGACCGAAGGCCGGTTGCACCCGGCCTAGGTCACGCGCACGCCCCAACTGTCAGAAAGAGGTGCGCCGGTGAGCACAACAGCCCACCCGACCCCCACTGTAGGTGATCCCCATACGCGACGCCGCGTCATGGTGAAGCCTCAGGACGTGGCCGACGACTACGGCGTCCACGTCAACACCGTCTACCGGCTCATCCAACGCGGAGTGCTCACGTCGCACCGCGTGGGGCACCAGCACAGGCTGGACCCCGAGCAGGTAGCCGCGGCGTTCAGGCGGTAGCCCCATGGCACAGACCACCACATGCCCCGACGCTCTGGCCGCCTACGTGGCCGCCCGCGTCGCCGATGCCCCGGCACTCACCCCGAGTCAGCGCGACCGCCTCACCGCCCTCCTGCGCCCCGTACCGCAGGCGGTGGCCGCATGACCCAGACACGACAAAGCCACCCCGAACTGGCACCCGGAGCGGCCTCGAAGTCGATCACCACCGACACCAGCACCCTACCGGACCCCGAGGTCATGTTGAACGGCGTCCACGTCGTCATGGTGGCGTGGAAGGTGGCCGGTGAAGTCCGATACCGTCGCCGCTTTTTCGTCAACCTGAGCGCCGCACAGCGTGCAATGGACAAGGCCGTGGAACGTGGACAGGCCACGTCCCTCACCCTTTGCCAGCTGGCGACCGCCACCGGCACCGGGTGGACCAATAGGCCGGTGAAGCAGTGACCACCACACCGGACGCACCGCGCCCCTACGGCGGGGACTATGACCTGCTGATCCTGGCCGACCCGGACGCCCGCGCCATCTACCTGACCGGACTCGAGGACGGGGACCGCATGGGATACGCCCGCGCCCTGGCAACCCTCACCCCGTGCGAACACACGCACCCCGCCATCGCCACCAGCGTGGCCGCCATGTTCCCCCAGTGGGACGGAGCGGAGGCAGCACACCGCCGGTCCGTGGCCCAGTTCCATGCCGAGCACCGGCAGGGGGTAGACGCATGACGCATACCTACGTCATCCCCCCGCCCGTAGACGCCGACGAGCCCGTCGACCTAAACGGCGCCTATGCCTCGGAGGACGTGCGCCCGTCATGGGAGCCACTGGACCTGACTGACTACGTGAACGGCACCGTGACGCCCATCGTCCCCACCGTCATGGCCCGTACGGACGGCGTGTGCCTGGGATACCCCGGGCACGTGCACTCTCTGGCCGGTGAATCCGAGTCCGGGAAGTCCATGCTCGCTCTCACCGTCGTAGCCGACGAGCTCAAGGCCGGACACCCCGTCCTGTTCATCGACTACGAATCCGACCCCGGCACGATCGTGGACCGGCTGCGGAAGATGGGCACCACCGCCGAACAGATCCGCCACGGGCTGGACTACCTGAACCCTGACACCGACCCCTACGCGGGCCCCCCGGAGGAACGCCACGCATGGGCCGCCCTGCTGTCCCGCCCCTACCGGCTGGCCGTCATCGACGGCGTGACCGAAGCATTCGCCGTGTCTGGTGTCTCCAGCATCGACAACGACGAGGTGACCCGGTGGGGCCGGCAAGTGCCCCGCACCATCGCCGCACGCACCGGGGCCGCCGTGTTCGTCATCGACCACGTGACCAAATCAACCGAGGGCCGCGGCCGGTACGCCATCGGGGCACAGGCAAAAATATCCTACCTCACCGGCGCCGCGTACACCGTGGAACCCCTCGCGCCCCTGGGAGCGGGCATGTCCGGCAAGCTCGCCCTACGGGTCGGGAAAGACCGTCCCGGGCAGGTCCGCCCCCACGGCGGCACCTGGAGGAAGTCAGACCGCACACAGGCCGTCGCCGTCGCCCTCATCGACTCAACCAACCCCACCCGCATCCAGTACACCCTGGAGCCCCCCGCCCGGGAACTGGACCCGGAACAGGAACAGGCCGACCGGGAACAGGACCTCCTGCGCCGCGTCTCCGAATGGGTCCGAGACCGCCCGGAACCGTCCAGCGGCAAGCAGGTACGCCAAGGGGTAGCGGGCAACGCCACCGCCATCGGGGAAGCCCTCAAGACCCTGGAGGCACAGGGGTACATCACCACCTCGCCGGGGTCGCATAACGCCACCCTTCACCACCACGTGAAGCCCTATCCGAGTGGTTCCGGTGGATGAATGGCGCGTCCTGTTCCACCGGCCCACCTATGGAGATGGTGGGCCGGGAACAGGACGACCGACTACCTGCTCCAGTTGCTCCAGAACAGGACAGAACAGGACGGAACAGGACGACGACATGACCCCCAAGAAACCCGCCCACACCGAACGGAAAGCCATGACGTTCTGGTCCGTGTTCGAGGCCAAGCACGGACTACGCCAGCCCGAAGCAGGACGCCGCACACGGCCGCCCATGGCCGACGCCAACGGCACCCCCGCCGAACCCCTCCCGACCACCACCCCCGAGGACTGACCCATGGGCAAGCGCCGCCCCAAGATCACCACCCCTCCACCGACCGCCTACACGGCCCACGACCTCGACCACCCGGCCCGGCAATTGGTGACCCGTGGGCTCGCCTCCAGCGCCATCCTGGAGAGTCCCCGAACCCCCCGAAAAGAGCGAACCCCTTACGTAGTAACGACCCCCCTCCCGAGGCGCCCGTCTCGTGACCACTGAGACTCACGGCTGCGCATAGAGCCATGACCACCACAACGACCACCATCACCGACGAGACCACCGTTACTGCTTGCAAGCCGTGGTGCACCGCGGCCGGCCGCCCCGACAACCGCTGCGCCACCGACTGCTGCGGCAGTGAAGTCGAGTACGTGGAGCTCTGCCGGCACCACGACAGGGGCGACTGGGGAACCGCGAAGGCCGAGGCAACCGTGGAACTGATCCACGACCATGACGAGGAAGTGACCACCATCGACCTGGTGGTCCCGGAACTGAACACCACCCTGTCCCTGGCAGAGGCCCGCCAGATGCACGAGCACCTGGGCAAGCTGCTAGCCCTCGCTAAGGCCGCCTGACCAGAGCGGAAGCTACGGTAGAGCTATGGAACCCAAAATGCCACGTCGCACGGAACCAAGGCTGTATGTCAACTACTACGGTGACGACGGCGAACAGTGGGACAGCGATGAAGCAAACCACATCCCGTCCGTCGGTTCATTCATCATGAACGAAGGCGGTCAGACCTACCGCGTTGACGAGGTGTGGGACCTACAGCACAAGCATGGCGCGCACCCATGGGGACACCACGTGTTCCTGACGGCGATCGACGTCATGGAAACGCGCCTCGGCCGGTCCGAGCCGAGCTACTACAGGTCCAGGAACGACTGACCCTCTGCGCCCCACGGACAGCGCGACGGCCCCTCACCATCACAGGTGAGGGGCCGTCGTCATGTGTGACCACTGGGAGGCGGAGGGCCGCCCTCCGCTGCATGGGGGATGAGTAGAGGGCGGCCGCGCCGCGGGACTCAGCACCGCGGCAGGCCCGGCAGGCGACTTAGGGGGACGCGCCGCCGGACCACTCGAGGCTACCAACCGTCGATATGCAAAGCGACTTTGACAAGGGCGGATGCCCCGTGTCGGCCGACCCCATGGGGCGGATCGCATCGTCTGATTTCATGGACGGCGCTGGTGTCTGCCGCCCACGGCTTTCACTCAACCGAGGCCACGCAAGACACCACCGCATACTCACCCGTGGAAGTGTTCTCCACGACCACCTCACCGTCCACGCTGATCCGGCACAGGATCCCATTCGCACCCTGCGTGACCTGAGCATTCATGGACAGGACCTCACCAGCGTTCATGCGGTACGTGACGCCCTCCGTGCCTCCCTTATTCTTCCAGGGCAGCTTGTACTGCCCCTGCTCCGTGCCGTCGCCGGTGCCGATGGTGATCCGCCCCAACGCCGGCAGGTTCGGGAGGGAGGGGGTGCCCTCACGGTCGACGGCGTCGACTTCCACGACCACATCCCGCGGGGACAGCGCTGCAGCGAGGCGGGAGGCCTCCGCTGACCGTGAAGCTTCCTCCGCCGCCGGGTCACCGCATCCGGCCAGTAGAAGACCAGTGGCCAGTATGGGCACGACATACCGACGTCGCATGATGTTCCCTCCGAGGTAGTAAGCGTGTAGTCCACAGGGTGACACAACAACGTCCCTTGTCAAAGGATGGATGCCACGTGATTGCTACTCATTCCACGCGCCCCTGGATCGGATCCTCCATGATCTTCAGATTCTTCGTGTACACGATGTACTCGGAGTGCAGCGGCACATCAGTGGTCCATTCAGGCAGGCGCTCCGGGTCCACTTTGGCCAGCAGCCGCTATGGCGGTACGTAGGTCGTCCACACTTTTCCCTGCCTCAGGCCACCGCTGTACAGCGGGCCTATCTCAGTGGCGAACTGCCAGGCCAGGGGCCGGGCGTCGGTCCACGACCAGTTAGCTCGGAACTCCGGCAGGGCGCCGCGGAATAACTGGATGGGCCAGGGCGGGTGGGAAGCCGGTTCGCCACATTCCGTGTAGCCCATGCGCATGAACAGGTCGAACCATCGCGCCTCGGGCAGGCACAGTAGCGGATAGCTGGGACGGACGTAGAGCCACCCCAAGATCGGGCGTAGCTGGTCATCGGGCAGCCCACCCACCAGTGCGTCCAACTCAGAGATGAAAGACGGACCCTCAAACCGTCCCGCCCATTCCGCCCCGGCCATCAGCGCCTCCCCAGTCCATAGCGCCGGTTCCTGGGTATACACGGTCAGCGCTGTGTCTACGCGCTTACGGTCGAAATGTGCGGCGAACTCACTGGCGATTCTGAGTGTCATGGTCCCAGCATGGTCAGGCCAGGGCACCGGGCATGTCCGCGGTCCCAGACCTAGGCCACGCCTGCACGCTTGCAGGCTGTGCCGGTTCCGAGGGCCTTCTCCCTAGAGCCCCTCGGAACCGGGCAGAGCTTGGCCAATCGGCACCCACTTTGTGACTGCCTGCCCATGTCCGTGACTGGCCGAAACGCGGATCTCAGTACCCTTCCATTCCGACTCGGCCACAAGGCTCCGCAAGGGACGAATCGCATCAAGCACAGCCTTACCTTCGGTGTAAACGTCACAGGCGTCGCCAGGTTCGAGCCGATCCTTAGTTTTCGGCAGGCCATTCAAGACCGGCAGCGCCATTGATCGTTGTTTCCGAGTCACCCCAGCTCTTTGGCGCATCCTCAGTTGGAGGTCCACGCTATGAACAGTCGTCCCAGTTGAGCGGCTCCGGTTTGTGACTGTCACGAAAAGCCAATGGATCGCCACGCCGTCCTCTGATTTACCGGCGCGGGAGGGAAGGATCAGGGGCCAGATTACTTTCACGTCGACGTGCACACGGTCCCAATAGCGGAACAGCAGCGTGAGCACGATTGACGCGACCGACAGCACCAGCGCCCACACCGCAGGATCCTGCCACCCATCCGTGAGTAACTGAACGCGGATCGGGTCAGGAAGAGTCGCCATGCCAGAAGGCTAAGACACTGCCGCGAGGGGAGAAGTGCAGACCACGCGGACCCGCATGCGCGGGACTGGCCTTGCTTTGGTCCCCCACACCACAACTTCTCCCCGAACCCCGGCAACCATCATTCGGAGTAGCACCTATGGCTCGCCCCCGAATCGGGGACGAGCTGAGGTGGACCTGATCGCGTGGCCTTTGCGAACAGTGCCCCGGCGGTACGGGACCGAACGTTGCTATGTCTAAACCGCGCCTCATTGAGTACGTCGTGAGGCAGGAACACGGAGCGTAAGCCGCTCAGGCCGCCACGGGAGGGGATACCGCCCGGGGCAGGCTCAGAGGCTCACAGGGAGCGTGAGGGGCCGCTTGTATCGGCCCGGTGGTCAGAACACGATCAGCGAGAACACGGCCGCCCACCCGGTCAGTGCGAGGACGCCGAAGGCGGCCAGAATGATCCGGCCGCGCTGTGTGCTGGCCCAGGCTGGAATGCGGCGCGCCATGTGCTCGGGCATCGGTCCCACGGCGGCCCGAATCCATGCCGCCCGGAAGGCCTCTACGCGCCGCCGGAGACCCCGGGTCATGACCCCTCCCCAACGGTGTGCTTCCGGACCTGTTCATCAGATCCACCCACGGCCACCGTGTCGTAGAGGCGGGCCTCCACCTCTGTGCCAGGCGCGGCGGTGGTGTTGTCGGCACTGCAGTCCGTCCCCGTGGGATACCACTTCAAGGTCATGACCTGTTCCCCAGCCCGGACCGTGATCCCGCCTCCGGAAACCTGCTGGACCAGTGCCACCCGCTCCTGATGGGTGAGCATCCGATCCTCATCATCGAAGTTTCGCACCGCCTGAGACGTGCACGTGGTCTTGGGTGCCTTGCGTTCGATCGTGATCGTTCCGGGCCGGGCCGCCTCCGGCATCAGGTTGGCCGTGCCGAGCCCGGACCCCCAATGGACGGCGCCACCGATGGAGCCCAGGACCACGGCGCCCATCACCCCGGCGCCAATGGTCATAGCCCCCCGGCGGGCCTGCTCAGGGCTGGCAGTAGCCTTGCCCCCAACCCACCGCACGGCCCCAATGGTCACCCCGATAGCTACTAGTACGATCGCGGCGCCCAGGAAGGTGGCAGCTATCCCGTTCAGGGCATCGAGGCCCCACGGGTCAATGTTGTCCAGCATGGTCATTCGTCCTGTCTGCGTCGGTGGATAGGTTCAGCGCGTCCCGGGCCGGTTGTTCAATGGCAAGAGAGCGGAGCGAGTGCGGCAGCCCGTCGCGCTCGGCCTCATCGCGCAACGCGGCGCGTTCGGCGGCGGTGAGCTTTGCGTCCCACGCCTTGCTGATCGCTTCCGCACCGGCTAACCAGCCCTGGTAGTGCGCTTCCGTCAGGGCGTCACTGATCCGCCGGTCCTGCCCCTTCATGGCGTCCGCCCGTGCCTCCTGGACGCTCTGGTCCACGGCGCCCATGACGGTGGTCAGGTGCTGGTGCGCTTCCTCCACGTACCGATCCGCCCGGGCTTGGACCTGAACCAGCCGGGCCTCTAGGCGGGCGCACTCGGCACGGGAGGCAGCCAGTTCGCCGCGGACCCGGGCTAGTTCCCCGGCCTCACGCTCGGCACGTTGGCGGGCACGGTAGGCCGCTTTCCGGCACCGGTCTGAGCAGTAAATCCGGCTGGACCGTTCGGCCGTGAGTGCCCTCAGGCACCACCGGCACCGCAGTTCTGGCCGCTGGTCCGGAGCCTTTTCGCGGGGCCGGCGCGGCGTCGTCGGTGTCTTAGCGTCCCGCATTTGTGTCCCCCAAACCGTCACGGAATGTCCGGCAGTGCACCTTGGTGCCAGACGTGTGGTGATTGATATGCGGTTCAGGGGCAGGACCTATGTCCTGGCCCTGAGAGGCGGTGAAGCGGATGAGCAGAACGAGCCGGCGGGCGGTGGTCCATCGGGCGCGGACGGTGCTGTGCGGCATGTGGTGGTCACGGGCGTAGGCGACCGTTTCTAGGTGGCCGTGGCGCTGTTCGTGCTCGATCAGCGGCAGCGCGTTCCGGTAGGGCGCCGGGGTGGGGCTGGTGCTCGCCAGATCGGTCAGGACGGTCAGCACGTCCACCGGGCCCCGGTCAGCGTGCCGGCGGGCGGCGCGGATGGTCTCGGCTGATTCGCGGACCTCACGGACCCGTGACCGTGCCTGTGCATCGGTCAGGCTCATGGTGCGAGCCGCGGCGGGCACGTTGCCGTCATGGTGCAGAGCGATCCGGAACACCGTGTGCAGCACGTCGAGGTTCAGGCCGGTCTGTTCGTAGGCGGCACAGAGCCACCGGAGCAGACATGCGGCTTCGTCTCGGTCAGCGAACGTCTCCGTGAAGTCCCCGTCACGGGGACCGTCGTAGGTCACCTGATCAAGGTCTGTAGCGTCGAGGTCCACCGTCGTTTCACGGCGGGACCGCTGGCGGGCCAGGTCAATCGCTCGGCGTCGAATCACCGTGGCGACCATCCCGTCACTGTTCCGGGAAGGATCGAGGTCGACCCTCTGAAGGGACAGCCAAGCGTCCTGAAGAATGTCGTCCACATCGGTGAGAGGGAGGCCCAAGGATCGGGCAGCGTTGACCGCTGCGCCTCGGAAGGCCTCTAGTCCGTGGTCGAGGGTTTCCGTGCTCATGACGCCACCCCCGTGAGGATCGAGGGGGAGTAGAGCACCGCGAACAGGGCAACAGCCCCGAGAAGCGCACGGGCGCCGCTAAGGGCCCTGTACACGCGGTCTGTTCCAGCGGCAGGGAAATGGGTAGGATCAGGCATTGCAGTCACTCTCTAGAAGTGGTTGCCACGCCCCGGGATGTTGACGCATCGCCGGGGCTTATCTATGCCATGAAAGCTATATGGGTATCAATCCCCTAACGCGGTGTTCTGCGCCCGTGGAGGGGTCTCCGAACTGACGAACATCACCCTGACCGAGGAGAACGTCCGTGACCTCGTGGAACGGATGCTGAAGTCCTCCGGCCGCCGCCTGGACCTGTCCTCGCCGTTCGTGGACGCGGCACTGCCGGACGGGTCACGACTGCACGTGGTCATCCCGGACATCACCCGACGACACTGGTCGGTCAACATCCGCAAGTTCGTGGTCCGCGCACACCACCTCGAGGACCTGGTGCGCTCCGGGTCCCTGAGCGCCGAGGCAGCTCGCTATCTGGACGCCAGCGTCGATGCCGGACTCAACATCCTCGTCTCCGGCGCGACCCAGGCCGGCAAGACCACCCTGCTGAACTGCCTGTCCGCCTCCATCGGCAGTCGTGAACGAGTCGTCACCGTGGAGGAGATCTTCGAGCTCAAGCTGCCCCTGCGCGACGTGGTGCAGATGCAGTGCCGCCAGCCGAACCTCGAGGGCAACGGGGAGATCCCGTTGCGCCGCCTGGTCAAGGAAGCCCTGCGCATGCGCCCGGACCGGTTGATCGTCGGTGAGGTACGCGAGGCGGAAAGCCTGGACATGCTCGTGGCCCTGAATAGTGGACTGCCGGGGATGTGCACGATCCACGCGAACAGTGCCTCTGATGCGCTGACCAAGATCTGCACGCTACCCCTGATGGCCGGAGAGAACATCTCACGGAACTTCGTGGTTCCCACGGTGGCCTCCTGTTTCGACCTCGTGGTGCATTGCACCCGGGACCGGCACGGGCGGCGGTACGTGGAGGAGATCCTCGCCGTCGGTTCGCGGGTGGAGGACGGCATTATCGAGTCCTCCACGGTCTTCCATCGGGTCGACGGTCAGCTCGTGCTCAACCCCTCGGCCATGCTGGAGAACGGCAAGCTCAAGGCCCACGGATATGACGCTCGCACCGTGGTCGGGGTCGGCTGATGGCACTGCTACTGGGCCTGACACTGGGCGCTGGCCTCTTCCTGGTGTGGTGGTCCCTCTGGCCGCGGGAGGCCCGGCGAGAGGTCTCCGCGCCCCGCGACAGCAGGCTGCGGCAGCTGCTCGCCCGGGCCGGTGTGGAGCAGGTGGGCCCGGCCGGTGTCGTGGCGGCCACGGTCGGCAGCGCGCTCGTCGCCCTGCTGGTGGTCTTCCTCATCACCAGGACGGTGAGCATCGCCCTGTGCTTTGCCCTCTTCGGCGCCCTGGTGCCCTGGGTTGCCCTGCGTTGGCAGGCCCGCAAGCGGCAGACCCTGTTGCGGGACGTCTGGCCGGACGCCGTGGACCACCTCCGCTCGGCGATCCGGGCCGGGCTGACACTGCCCGAGGCCCTCATCCAGCTGGGGGAGAAGGGGCCGGAGGAACTGCAACCGGCCTTCCGGGAGTTCTCCCGGGACTACCGCTCCGGCCAGCGGTTCACCGACGCGCTGGACAACCTCAAGTTCAGGATGGCGGACCCGGTGGCCGACCGCCTCGTCGCCGCCCTGCGACTGACCCGCGACGTCGGTGGCGCTGACATCGGCAACCTGCTGTCCACCCTCGCGGAATTCCTGCGCGAGGATGCCCGGACCCGCAGCGAGTTGGAGTCCCGCCAGTCCTGGACCGTCAACGCAGCCCGACTGGCCGTTGCGGCCCCCTGGGTAGTCCTGTTGCTGCTGGGCACCCAACCGGAGGCCGTCCGTGCCTACCAATCCCTGAGCGGGGTCCTGGTCCTGGTCAGTGGTCTCCTGGTCTCGGTGGTGTGCTATCAGCTGATGCTGCGGATCGGCGCCCTTCCGAACGAGAGAAGGGTGCTCTAGATGACCACGCTGATGACGGCAGGGATCCTCGGACTGGTCCTGGGCGCCGGCCTGGCACTCGTGGTGGTGGCCGTGCCCTGGGGCTGGCAACCCTCCCTGGTCCGGCGGGTGTCGCCACAACTGCGCAACCAGGCACCCGCCTCGTCCCTCTTGCGCGAACACCAGAAGGTCTCTCCGTGGGGAGCATTGGGACGGATCCTGCAACCCGTGCTGGCCGAGGGCGTCCGCCAGCTGGGTAGGTTCAACCTGGGCCAGCAGGCCCTGGAGCGCAAGCTCCAGGCCTCCGGCTCCGAGCTCTCGGTCCAGGACTATCGGGCCCAGCAGCTCATCACCGCGGCCGCGGGAGCGGCAGTGGGGATGACGACCTGTGTGGCACTGGCCATCAACGGCGGCCTCCATCCCGTCGTGGGTGTCGTGATCGTGGGGGCCCTGGCCGTGGTCGGTTTCTTCCTGCGCGACAACCTGCTGACCAGCCAGGTCAAGCGTCGTCGCGCCCGCATCCTCAGTGAGTTCCCGTCCATCGCCGAACTCTTCGCCATGTCCGTCAGCGCGGGCGACAGCGCCCCCGGTGCCCTGGAGCGGGTGGCCACCTCGGCACGCGGAGCGCTGGCCGAGGAATTCGGCACGGTCCTGGCCGACATGCGTGCGGGGGCCTCCATCCACACCGCGCTGAAGGCGTGTGCCCGCCGCGTCCAACTGGCACCCGTGGATCGCTTCATCGAGGGGATCCTCGTGGCGCTGGAACGGGGCACGCCGCTGGCGGACGTCCTCCGGGCCCAGGCCAAGGACGTCCGGGAACTCTCCAAGCGCGAACTGCTGGAATCGGCCGGGCGCAAGGAGATCGGCATGATGACGCCGCTCGTCTTCGGCATCCTGCCGCTGACCGTGGTCTTCGCGATCTTCCCGGGGATCTCGATCATGAACCTCGGCTTCTGAGAACGCCATCCGACCGACCTCGAACACCACCCACCCACCGAACCCATGAAGGGGGACACCATGCAGCACCACCAGGACACCACCGGTCTCACGCACCGCGCGCTCGCGGCACTGAGGGCCTTTCTCGCCGGGGCCCGCACCGACGAACGGGGTGACGTACCCGGTTGGGTGATGATCACCCTGATGTCGGCGCTGCTCGTCGCGGGCCTGCTGGCCATCGCGGGACCGGCGCTGACCGACCTCTTCAACCAGGCCATCAGCCAGGTCTCCACCAACTGACAGTGGGCGAGTCAGAGCGCGGCTCGGCGGTCGCCGAGTCCGTGATGGTGATGGCCCTGCTGGCCGTCCTCTTCGCCGCCATCCTGCAGTTCGGACTGATCATCCACGTGCGCAACACGCTCATCGACGCCGCCAGTGCCGGTGCGCGCTATGGCGCGCTGGGGGACCGGACACCCACCGACGGCGCCGCACGGACCCGGGAGCTGCTCACCGGCTCGATCCCGGGCGGGGCCGAGGCGGAGGTCACCGCCGGGCTGGTCGACGGAGCGGACAGCACCATGGTGCGGGTCACCGTCCGCACGCAGATGCCGATGGTGGGGTTCCTCACCGGCCCGGTCCGTCTGGAGGCGGACGGTCATGCCTTCCGTTACTGAGCGCCGGCTGAAGGTCGACCGGGTCGATCCGTCTGGGGAGGACGGCTCGGCCACCGTGGAGTTCGTCCTGCTGGCCGCACTGTTGCTGATCCCCGTCGTCTACTTCCTGCTGCTGACCAGCCAGATCCAGTCGGCGGCCTATGCCTCGGTGGCCGCCGCGGACCAGGCGGCCAAGGCCATGGTGGCAGCACCCGACGAGGCGGAGGCAGCCCAGCGCGCCGACCGCGTCGTCGCCCTGACCCTGGCGGACTACGGTCTGGCCCCGGCCACGCATCGGGCCAGCATCTCGTGCACATCGACCCCCTGCCTGGAACCGGGGTCCTCGGTGGCCGTGGAGGTCGCCGTCCGGGTTCCGGTTCCGCTGCTGCCCCAGGGCCTGGGATGGGACGCGGCCGTCGCCACCGTCACCAGCAGCTCCCAGCAACCGGTTCCGAGGTTCGGATGAGACGGATGGGCGTAGCCGACAGGAGGACCTTCGCGGGCCGGGACCCGAGCAGGTCGGCCGTGGCGGCAGAGCACGGACAGACCACGGTGCTCGTCGTGGGGTTGACCGCGGTCTGCCTGCTCCTGGCCACGGTGATCCTGGCGGTCACGGCCGTGAACATCGAGGCCCGCCGGCTGCTCTCGGCGGCCGACGGCGCCACGATGGCGGCCGCCGACAGCTACCGGATCGATGCGGAGCAGGACAACGCACCGGTGCTCACCCGCGAGCAGGCGAGCGCCGCGGTCACCCAGTACCTGTCCGCTGCGGGGGCCCATAAGCGGTTCGACGGGCTGACCGTCCAGAGCGTGTCCGTCACCGACGGTGGCCGCACGGTGGAGGTCGTGCTCACCGCCACCGCGCACCCACCGATCGTGAACTGGGTCGTTCCCAGCGGCGTCGGCGTGGCCGCCACGAGTTCCTCCCGCACCTCACTGACCCGTTGAGGCCGTGATGGCAGGAGCCTCGTTGCGGGATCACGGCCGCACGCCGGCGATGAGCTTCCGGGCCGAGGCCATCTGGGCCGAGGTGCACGTGCCCCCGTAGCCCACGGTCCAGGTGGTCCCGCCGGACGTGAACGCGCGCCGGGCTCCCATGGCATCGGCCATGCAGTCCGCCATGTGCTCCACGCCGCTATCCCGGCCGTTCGGGTAGATCTGGCCCATCCGGGAGTTCAGGGCGACATTGTCGTAGCGGTAGGCGCGGTACTGCAGGATGTGCGCGCACTCGTGCAGCTGGACCGCCCGGGCGGGAACGGAGTCGGGGTCCAGGTCGTGACCGAGGCCGATCAGCTCCGCCACGTCGTAGGTGGACGGCCACTGCGGGTACCCACTGACCTCAAACTGCGCCCAGGCGTTGGAGCCGTCCACGGTCTTGGCCATCGGGATGTCCCAGCACCAGAGCGCCATGTTGTTCGCGGCGCGGTGGTTGTAGGTGGTGGGCTCCGGGTACGGGACCCGGGTGGTCCCGGGCTTGCCCCGAGAGAGGAAGTCCGAGTTGACCCAGCCCACGGTGCTCCCAGCCCGGACCCGGGTCATCGAGCCCTGCTCGCCCAGTCGCACGATCCCACTCTGGGGTGCCAGGTTCCGCACCGGGCTGGTGCGCGGGTTGGCGGTGGTGTGCAGGGGCGTGAGCACCGTCGTCCACCGGTCGGCGGCGGACGTCGGCAGGGTGCCCTCCCCGACCAGGTCGAAGGAGTAGAGGAACTTGGCGGCCTCACCCCGGGTCACCGGGCGGGTCGGACGGAAGGATCGGTCCGTGTAGCCGGAGATCATCCCGGTGGACTGCAACCAGGCCGCCGCCGTGAAGAACCCGGATTGCGGCGACATGTCCGAATACGGTGAGTACGCCGTCGTGCGGTAGGTCTTGCCGGACATCCGGTAGAGGAAGGACGACAGCTCGCCGCGGGAGATGTTCCTGTTCCGGTTGAAGGTGCCGTCCGCGTACCCAGCGCCGTACCCCTTCTCCTTCATCCAGGACACCGCCGTGAAGTATGCGCCCCCGACGGGAACATCGAGGAAGTCGACCGTGGTGCCGGGGTCGTGGCGCTCGCCGGAGAGCCGGTAGAGGAACATCGCCGTCTCCCCGCGGGACAGCTGCTTGCTCAACCCGAAGGTCCCATTGGCGTAGCCGGCGGTCAGCTCCTGGCAGGCCATCCAGTTCACGTACCGGTAGTACGAGTGGCTCGGGGGAATGTCCCGGAAGTCACGGACGGCACACGCGTTCATCCGGCCCGACCGGGTCTCGGGCGCCACGGGCGCCTCGGGCAGCTTCTCCAGCCCGTCCACGTCGACGCCGTCGACCGAAATTGGCACCGGCTCGGAGGTCACCGACTCGGTCACGACCGAGGCCTGCGACGGCGGGACCGGCGTCGGCGTGGCGACTGCGGAACCGGTGGGCGTCAGGACCAGGGTCAGGGCGGCGAGTGCCGAGAGGAGCTTCACGGCTCTCATTCTGCTGTCTCTCCACGTCAGGGAGGGGGATGCTACCCAATCGTGACCTCTCGGCCGGTCTCTCGGTCGCCCCGCGGGGCCGTGCCGTCCACACTGCGACCGTTAGAGTGCGGCCATGGACATCGAGGGCAAGCCCACGCCGGATCTGGTCCGGCTCCTGCGCTGGGAGGACTCCGGCGGCGGGTGGCGGGTGGTCGCCGTCGGGAGCGGGTCGCTGACCCTGTCCCTGGTGACCTGTGACGGTGGGGAGGAGATGGGGGTCCTGACCTCCACCGAGTCCTCGGTGCTCGATCACGTGGGGGAGCGGATGCGGTATCCCTGAGCCCGCCCCACATCGCGGTAGGCTGGACCACACCATGGCTGAGACTGACTACACCGCTGAAATCAAGGAGCTGCGCTCCACCCTGTCGCAAATCGAGCAGGTGTCGGACGTCGCCCAGATCGAGGCGGACATCGCCGAACTGGAGAAGCAGGCGTCCGCCCCGGACCTCTGGGACGATCCCGAGGCCGCGCAGAAGGTCACCTCCAAGCTCTCACACCGCCAGTCCGAGCTCGAGCGCATCAAACGGCTCGCCTCGCGGATCGAGGACATGGAGATCATGGTCGAACTCGCCGCCGAGGAGGACGACGACGCCGCCCGGGCGGACACCGCCCGCGAGCTGGAGTCCATCCGCAAGGCCATGGACGACCTGGAGATCGTCACCCTGCTCTCCGGTGAGTACGACGAACGCGACGCGGTGGTCACCATCCGCGCCGGTGCCGGGGGCGTGGACGCGGCCGACTTCGCCGAGATCCTGATGCGCATGTACCTGCGCTGGGCCGAGCAGCGCGGTTGGCCCACCAAGGTCATGGACACCTCGTACGCGGAGGAGGCCGGGCTGAAGTCCGCCACCTTCGAGGTCAACGCCCCCTACGCCTTCGGCACCCTGTCCGTCGAGGCCGGCACCCACCGCCTCGTGCGCATCAGCCCCTTCGACAACCAGGGCCGCCGCCAGACCTCCTTCGCCGCCGTCGAGGTCATCCCGCTCATCGAGTCCGACGACTCGATCGAGATCCCCGAGTCCGAACTGAAGATCGACGTCTACCGCTCCTCGGGGCCCGGGGGCCAGTCCGTGAACACCACGGACTCCGCCGTGCGCATGACGCACCTGCCCACCGGGATCGTGGTGTCCATGCAGAACGAGAAGTCCCAGATCCAGAACCGCGCCGCCGCCCTGCGCGTGATGCAGTCCCGCCTGCTGCTGGTGCGCAAGGCCGAGGAGGACGCGAAGAAGAAGGAGATGGCCGGAGACGTCAAGGCCTCCTGGGGCGACCAGATGCGCTCCTACGTCCTCAACCCGTACCAGATGGTCAAGGACCTTCGGACCAACCACGAGGAGGGCAACCCGGCCTCCGTCTTCGACGGTCACATCGACGGGTTCATCGACGCCGGGATCCGCTGGCGCGCCAACGCGCGCCACGAGGAGGACTGAGCGCCGGAACCGCCCGGGTGTGACACCAACCGGACGTGGACCCGCACCACGGCGGATCGGTGCCAGACTGGGGCCATGGACGCCTCACTGCCCCCCGTCTCCGAACGCATCGTCACCGCCGAGCGCACCGTGCGCGCGCCGGCCGAGGTCCTCTTCGAGCTGATCGCCGACCCGGCCCGGCAGCCCGAGTGGGACGGCAATGACAACCTCGCCCACTCCGGACCCGACCAGCGGGTCCGGGCGGTCGGCGACGTGTTCGTCACGGACCTGACCAACGGACAGTCCCGCGAGAACCACGTCGTGGAGTTCGAGGAGGGCCGGCGCATCGCCTGGCTGCCCGCCCCGGCCGGTGAACAGCCCCGGGGCCACCGCTGGCGCTGGGACCTCGAGCCGACCGATGAGGGCACCACCCTGGTGCGCCACACCTACGACTGGACGCAGTTGAGTGACGAGACCCGGTTCCCGCGTGCGCTGGCCACCACCCGCTCGTCCCTGATGGCCTCGGTGGACCGGCTCGCCGCACTGGC
>ENA-UOUJ01000476-UOUJ01000476.1-activated-sludge-metagenome-genome-assembly--contig:-NODE-476-length-27202-cov-12.039673_pt1 | contig 27202 bp, 25 predicted proteins | sample MGYA00249839_ERZ747224 | MGnify/ENA primary metagenome ERZ747224 (study PRJEB28782, sample SAMN03220277) | activated sludge metagenome | biome: wastewater; feature: sewage sludge; material... | reverse complement strand
TCCGGGTTCAGCTTCTCGGGGAACGGCGAGAATGCCGCGCTGGCGTTCGTGACGCTGAAAGACTGGAGCGAGCGAGGTCCCGAGGATAGCGCGGCATCCATTGCCGGGCGCGCGAACATGCAGCTCTTCGGCCTCAAGGATGCCATGAGCTTCGCGCTTCCGCCGCCGCCTATCGAAGGTCTCGGGAACTCGGCGGGCTTCACCTTCCGGCTTCAGGACAGGAGCGCGCAAGGAAACCAGGCGCTGGTCGCCGCCGCCGGCCAGATTCTCGCCGCGGCCTCGCAAAGTCCCGTCCTGGCGGGCGTGCGGATCGAGGGGCTCGGAAGCTCCGCGCAACTCAACCTGATCGTCGATCGCGAGAAGGCCAACTCCTTCGGCGTGACGTTCGCCGACATCAATTCGACCATCTCCGCCAATCTCGGATCGACGTATGTCAACGATTTTCCGAACGCAGGGCGCATGCAGCGGGTGACGGTGCAGGCCGATGCCAACCGGCGCATGCAGGCGAGCGATCTTCTCACGCTCAACGTCCGCAACGTGAACGGGGGGATGGTACCGCTTTCGGCGTTCGCGCATGCGGAGTGGATGAAGGGGCCGCAGCAGATCGTCGGCTACAACGGCTATCCGTCGATCCGGATCGGAGGCGATGCGGCCCCGGGATATTCGTCGGGCGACGCCATCTCCGAGATGGAGCGCCTGGCCCGCGAGTTGCCGCCGGGCTTCGCGTTCGAATGGAGCGGACAGTCCCTGCAGGAAATCCAGTCGGGGTCGCAGGCGCCGTTCCTTCTCGCGCTCAGCATCCTTTTCGTTTTCCTGTTGCTGGCCGCCCTCTATGAGAGCTGGTCGATCCCGCTCTCCGTGATGCTCGTCGTTCCGCTCGGCATCATCGGATCCGTGCTGGCGATCATGATGCGCGACATGTCGAACGACATCTATTTCAAGGTCGGTCTCATCGCGATCATCGGCCTCTCGGCGAAAAACGCGATCCTCATCGTCGAGTTCGCCAAGGATCTCCATGCGCAAGGCCGTTCGCTCAGCGAGGCGTCCATCGAAGCCGCGACCTTGCGGTTCCGTCCGATCATCATGACGTCGCTCGCCTTCATCCTGGGCGTCACGCCGCTCGCAATCGCCACCGGTCCCAGCGCAGGCAGCCAGAACGCCATCGGCACCGGCGTGATGGGCGGCATGATGTCTGCAACCGTTCTTGCGGTCTTGTTCGTTCCGGTCTTCTTTGTCTTCGTGCTGCGGAGGTTCGCAAAACGCGACAGCACCGCGGACAAGCAAACGGCGGACATGGAACACACATGACGAACGCCCACAAGCGCCGGAAGCAGCCGGACATCGTCCGGCATCAACTTCTCGACGTTGCCGCTCGCCTCTGTCTCAAGAACGGCCTTCATGGACTGACGCTGGATGCGGTGGCGAAGGAGGCCGGTGTCAGCAAAGGCGGCCTGCTGCATCACTTTCCCTCGAAGCAAGCGCTGCTGGACGCGCTCTCGCAAGCGTGTCTCGACGAACTCGAAGGGCGTCTCGTCGAGCAACTCGACAAGGAAAAAGACATCACGAGGGGACGTTTCGCGCGGGCCTATCTTCGCGCAATGATGGATAGCGTGAACCGGCCGGATCGGGAGTGTTGGGACAATCTCGGCAGCTTGTTCATGTCGGATGCCGGCATGAGAGCCAACTGGCACACGTGGCTCACGAGAAAGCTCGCGGAGCACAAGGAGACGGACGACAGCATCTCGTCGACGATCGTGCGGTTGGCGTCGGACGGGCTTTGGATGGCGAATTTCGCGGGCAGCCCCGGCATTTCTCCGGCGAAGCGAAAGCTCCTGATCCGCCGCCTCACGAGCATGGCCGGCGACGACACGTAGGCGTCATCTGAGCTCGCCCGGCGTCAGGCTGCGGTGAGAGGGGTGGGGAAAAACATCGGCGGCCGAACCTGCCGGCCTGTCCAGCCCGTGCCGACCTTGCATAACCGGTCAGCCAACGGAGGGCGAAAAGCCCTTGAAGAAATGGTCGGAGCGAGAGGATTTGAACCTCCGACCCCCAGTCCCCCAGTAACATCAATTACTTATGTTATCTTTTCTGAGATGAAATATCAGCCTCTTGCGTGCTCTTAGCTGAGTCAACATCTGAGCCTGGACAGGTCGAAAGTCTGCTCTCGCATACCGAGCGCATACTAAATCTGACCCTTCGATCTTCAGGTGATGGACAGGCCAACGGGCTCGCAAGGGTGAACCGTTTCGTGGTCCCGGCGTAGGTCTGAATCACATACCAGTGGTTCTATCACTCCATTAAGCCACTGAAATATAATGTTATTCTAGTGCGGCCTAGGATGCTTCAACCTCCTTTCAGGGGAGTATTCCTTATGGCCATCTCTGCCCACAACTCTACTCACAACAAATCCTCCAACATTACCAATAGGTTAATCCTCTCTAGGATCAAAGAAGCTACGACGACCGGAAGGGCCATTGCCATCTGGGACGGCGAGCTTAGGGGTTTCGGCGCTCGTATCTCGCCAACCGGGCGTGTCACTTGGATCGCAAGCAAGGCCATCGGCAGGGGCAAGGGAAGCACACAGCGCGTTGTCGTAGGCCACTATCCGGGAATGCCTCTTGATCAAGCTCGTATGGAGGCAGGACAGGTCATTGCGGGGTTGGCCAAGGGTGAGGATGTCGTCTCGCAGGTGAAGCAGGCCAAGGTTGCAAAGATCGAAAGCCGTCAGTGCCCGACAGTCAAAGAAGCTGTTGCCGATTACCTTGATGGCCGGAAGCATAACCCCAAGCTAACACCGGGATCGCGATACGAGACCGAGGTGGCCGGGCTGTTCAATCGTCAATACGTCCCCGAGCTAGGTGCGTCAACGCGACTTAACGCAGTGATAAAGGCGGACATCAAGGCCATGCTCAAGAAGCGCAACGATGCCGGGCACTATGGTGCAGCCCGCTTTCTCATGGCGTCTCTGCATCCATTCTTCGATTGGTGCATCCATGAGGACTACATCTCTACCAATCCATGCGCCGACCTCAAAGCACCGCCACCGCCAAGACGACTGCACAAGCTCAATACCCAGGAGATCGTCACTCTATGGTCGGCATCATCGTGCGCGTCTGACACTTTCCCAATAATCGGCACGTACTGGCGGCTGCTGCTCATGCTCTTGCAACGTCGCTGTGAGGTCGGCGGCCTTCGCTGGCGGGAAGTTGATCTTGACCGGGCTGAGTGGATCATCCCCGGTTCACGAACAAAGAATAAGCGGGAGCATCTAGTCCCCCTCCCTAGGCAGGCTGTGGCCGAGCTACAGGCTCTAGGTCCAAAAAGCGGTGAATCTGATTTCATCTTTGGTCGGTTCGGCACTTCCCCACTCAGTGGGTTCTCCCAAGCGAAGGACGAAATAGACGCGGCGATGCTTGCCAGGGCGACAGAGATTAATGCCGTCGTACGTCCGTGGCGCATCCATGATCTCAGGCGCACTGGGGCGAGCCTCATGTCCGGAATTAAGGTCCAAGGCCGGACGATGCCCCCACACATCATCGAAGCGGTGTTGAACCACACGCCGGGCACCCTCGAAGGCACCTATCAAGTCTGGTATTTGCACAAGTATGCTGACGAAAAACGTGAAGCACTACAAGCATGGGCTGATCATTTGGATAGGGTGGTCGTCAGCAATTCCCCTTCTCGCTTGACTGTATCGACCCCGTCACTTCCAACACTCCCGCCTCGAATAGTTGAATAGAGCCATTTTGCTTTTCTCCAGGTTGTAGGATTGGAGGAGCTGCTTTAAATATTTTCAAATTGACAAACACGGACATTTTGGTTATTGACAAAAGCGCTCATAATTCTCTTTGGAGAGTTTTTGGCGGGTAGTTCTTAGGGTGACACGCGGCCCTTAATGTGCGCGTGGGCATGCTGCGGGAATAGCTCACAAAACCGCCTCGTTGCGGATAGCAAAGTATTGCCTACTGGCATGCTGAAACTCTAATCCTGATCCACCATGGGGCAGGTGTGGCTAACGCCGTTCATACATGGTCATAGCTGACCTTTGAAGCGGGTGCCACGGTCGCCTGTACGTCAGCAAGCTAACCGTCTCCAAGAGTAGTCGGCGATCTACGGCTGAGCAGCATCCGCGATGGATGTACGTATCTGTGTGTCTGTCGATACGTCGGGCGCTCGGCACGAGTGAAAGAGCGTGGACGCCTTGGGATTATGGCCTGGGCCAGCGCGCTAGACACAAGGCATAAATCATAATCCAGGTAACCCCTGATGCTCATAGCATCCAGCCCCGCGATCCTTCCCCCATATCGATGACTTTTGGGTTGGTACCAAAGAAAAGGCAAAGGGACTCTTGGCGCTATAGTGGCTTTGCAGCCCTTTATGCCTAGCCGTCACTCAGATAATCCGTCAAAACAAACACCATTATTGCTTGTCTCAAGCGAATTGATTCAAAATCAAGACGCTGAAAGATCATAGCTATCACAGCAGCCCCCGCGCCCAATCTGGCAGTGAAGAGGCACCGCCCCTCCTTCTCCTGCTTGGCAGATTTCTGTCGCGTATTCTTGATCCCAGCGCTGTCTCTGATTTCAATATCCAAACGATACGTGGCGTCTCAACGTGAAGCCGAAGCCTGGACCGTCTTACGGCTAGACACAAAGAGCCATTTTGTTTTTATCGAACCATAGGCAGAGGAAATGAAGAAAGCAAAGATGCCCCCTATTGCGGGGTTCTTTACAGAACCTCGCAAGCGCCCTCCTAAAGGCAGAGAGCCTTCCTTTGAAGCTATTGAGGGCGTTATGTGCGCTCTCGTTCCTCTCGGAAAAGAAGGCAAGCAAGGACGAGCCATAATCGAAATAAACGATTGGGATCGTTACCTTGCCAACGACTATTCCCCGCGCCTCCGTCTCAATAGCAGCAAAAACGTCGTGACCGGGCACCGTCAAAGCGCCCGCAGCCGAAGCTGCGACACGACTGTCGCCCGGATCATCTTACGCATTCAGGCAAAGAAGGGGCACCGCGTCAGATACGTCAACAGCGACCGGAAAGACCTGCGTCGTAGGAACCTAGAATTGGTGCGAGGTAAGGGCGGAGACGCTTTGCGCCCTAACATGCCCGATCCGCGCACAGGCCGCAGAGAGGTGCATCCTGCGTTCATAGCCAACAAGGAACAGGCGGATCAACGCAAGGACCTGTTCCATGCGGGAGGCGTTGCGGTCTCAAAGATGGGCCTTCCCCCGAACGGCTTAGAGTGGACTGCGGAAAACATCGCGGAGAAGTACGATTGGAAATGAAAGGAAGTGACGATTAGAAAATGCTACAAGAAAATATTGATAGTGAAGCAGAGAGCTACCCAAGTAGTCAGTTCCCACACGTTTCCAGCCACAGAGAGCGCGACGACGCTTATCGATATGTGGCTGTCTCTCTCACCAGCAAGTGGCGAATAGCGTCCTGCCATGAGGGCAGGCATAGATTATCCAATACCGATCCACCAAGGATCAATGGCGTTCCAGGAAGTTCTTTACCCGCGCATCCCTGCTGCAGATTGGGTCTGCGAACATCTAGAACCGGATGCTTGCCGGATCGCCAACGCGTGGAGTGAGAGACATCCGTACACATGATACTGTGTGGCCGTAAATCCCCTTACACCAGCCGCTTAGAAGAGGCATACAGCGGTTTTCTTGGCTGGCAGGCAAGCAAGCCTACAGAACTATCCGAGCGTCAGGCTACGTCAAGCTGACGGAAAGCTTGGCCGAGAAAGCGGACGTTAAGGGCGCGGCGCGGCGCGGGTGGCGTGTTATGCGCCTTGCGGCCATGTCTGCAACTCATTTGCCAGCGGACAGGAACTAACCGGACTGCTGAACGAATGGTTCTCGCCGAGTGGCTCACCGCGCCAATTCACCCACGATCGACGTTGATCTACTGGCCGGTCAGATTTGCGGACAGGTCAGGGGCCAAGAACAGGTCGAGGTTTGCGATGTCTGTCGGCTCCATGAGCTCTGGGACGCCCGACAATGGAAACATGTCGGCCCTCGAAGCATTCACAAGTCAAAGCGTCGCCTCCACCGGTCTGATCAACTAAAATTCGAAATCTTCTAGCGCATCAAGGAATACACTCCTCGCGTCTGGCACGCTTTCCAGCATATGGAAGTTCATCGGTTGCGGGCAATCAACTACCAGCAAGCCCTTTACCTCCGGCAAATCGGAGAGCTTGAAGGTCTTTGCGATATGCTCGCGCCTTTCACGCAAATACTCAACGCGCCGCACATGGCGCAACAGCTTGTCTGGCCGTTCCACCCCCTTTGAGTCTTTCGTCGTCCGTCCACGAAATTCGGAAAGCCTTGCTGCGACTTCAGTTTCCGTCCTGCATAGGCGCAGGTCCTTGGCCTCGATCACCCACGCCCGCTTGCCGTCTTTCGTAACAGCAAATACGTCCACATTTCCCAACTCATCGCCGACTTTCTGATTCAGCAGCTTGGAGAGCTTACAGTCGCTTTCGACAACCAATTCCAGAGAGCGCAGCTTGCTCGCGACCTCTTCTTCGAATTCATGTCCGACCCGATCACCCATCGCACCCGCGTACCGGCGTGCCTCGGTTGACTCCCAGAACGTGTTGTTGAGGTGACCTCTATGAAGGCCGGATATGGAATACATTGTTGCGTCCGATATGAACGCGGGGACCACCAGAACGCTTGGGTCACTGGTGTCATCGAGCGCCAGTAATGGCCGATTGATCAAAGAGAAGCGCCTGTCAAAGCGACCGAGGTCCAGTTCAGCCTCCGAGAGCTCGGCGTGCCAAGATGCTCTGCATCTCAACGTCATCCGCTTCAGCATCTTTGAGGGATCTACATTGGGATAGGCGGGATTGTCCTTTAATGCCTTCAATAGCTCAGAGTGCTTGCAAACGATTACGTCCCGCCGCTTTTGCTCTGCGAGCTGGATCATTGCAAACTGGAAGTCGACGAATCCCTCGGCGGGTACTTGGTATTCCGCTTCTATCGCAGCCCGGAGGTTTTCGTCCCATCCTAGCTTCTCCGGGACGGGCTCTTCATCCTGCTTCTTTCGGCCCCCGTAACGCTTGTCTGACTCGTCAAGTATCCGCGCGTGTTGCCATGAAGCGCCCGGCTCCAGAAGTTTGGAGGCAGTCTCTCGTTCGCTGAGTACGTCCCCGCCGGGGCTTATACGAAGTGTTGGAGCTATTATACCGCCACGTATCGAGGCAAAAAGCTGCCCGTTCCCGAATAACAGGAGCGCCTTGGCGAACATCTCCTCAAGATCGGCGCGAGCAGGTTTAGGCGCGCCGCTCGTACTTCCTTCACACGCAGCGATCTCGCAGATGGATTTTGCAGCTCGCAGGATTGCGTTGCATTCGTTGTGGCGTTTGAAAGCTGTTGCGTCCGCTTCCTGCCCGTGGATGCTTCTCAACGCCCGGATCGTTGTGCGCCAATTGTATTGCTCGTACCGCGCCGCCTGAAAGGAGCGTGCCGCCGCAACCACCAGTGACTCGCGATCGAACTTGCGAATATCGTCAATGAGCGAACCCAGCATCGAGTCGCGATATAGCTTAAGGAAGTCCCGGCAATCGTTGATGCCTGTGATTTCTGTGCCTTGCTCGCGGCTCCTGAAGTTCCACACTGAGCCATACTTTACCAAGGCATGGGCAGAGAAAGAGACAGGCTTGAAGTCAGTCAGCAATCCCTGACCCGCCAGGCGTACAAGTTGGTCATCTGGCTCTTGCGCATGGAGCCATCGCCAGTGATCAGATCCGATTGCATCACGAACAAGCTTCGAAAGCTCCCTTCTCGAATTCGCTTGGCCAGATTGACCGGCCAATCCCTCCAAGATCGCCGCAACGAGCTCTATCTCTGCAGTATTTTCAGCGGCAGTTAGATAGCTTGCCCACTCTTCCTTTATCACTACGCGCACGCCTCTCTCGCCACTTTCTACGCTGAGGCAATCCGTCAAGGCAGGCTCGCGACCAGTGCGTGGCTTGACGCGATCAAGGCCGTCGTTATCCGCCAAAGTGACGGAAACTCTATACGCCCCTTCCGCGACTAAGGCTGGATTCGCTTCAACCACTTTAGGACCAATCTCGGCGAGCCAGTGCAGGACGGCGTTCCACACTTGATATTGCCAGCTTCTGGATACGTTTGGTTTTGCCTCTGTCTCTATCCAAGTGGTTCGGCCTGAAAACGTGGTCGCGCCAGAAAGTCGCGAGTCAGATAGGTCTTCGACACATGCGTAAATGGGCTTCGGATCGTCGTCGTGCCAATCTTTCCGTTGTGCAATTTTATAGCCCCCCTCTGGCAACGGTAGCGCGCGCCGATCTTGGCGGCGGAGCGCTTCGAGCCGTGGGGCCAAGAGTTCGTCCACGCCGATTATCAGATTGCACGGTGGCACCATCTCCCACATGTGCTCAGGGACGATGTTCCCATCGGTAGCTCGCCAACATCCAAAGAGATTGAGCAACCCGTTGGGATTCATGATCGTGAATCCATCTCGCTCCAATCGGCTCTCGTGCTTTTCGAGGCGGAGAATATTTTTTAGTTTGCCCTCATCACAAGCGCCCAGAACTGCGGCATCGGCGAAGTTTAACGGCACGTACTGCCAGTGATCAGGGGCACGATCCTCCTTTAGCGGTGGGCTTACCCCGTGCGTTGCCCCCCATCCGCTTAGAAGAAGAACAGTTGCGCTTCGCCGGCAATCGCCCTGCTTCTCTGTAAATTCCCAAAACCGCTCGATGTCCCCGGCAATGAACTCTTCTGCCTCCTTAGACAGCCGCCTCATTGAGATAAACCCAACCTGAGGGAAGCCGTCGAACACCGTTGGTATTTGGATGATGTGAAGGTATTGGCCGTGATCGTATACGCAGACCGATGCTCTCAGGTTGTGCTTGTTGGGTGGTGAGAGCTTTATCGTGCTTGTCGGCCAAAAGCCCGTATTCTCTGAAAACTTCTCCTGCCGTTCCAGCAAGCGACGCTGCAAGAGATCGCCAAGGCCGCCGTCGAGCGCTTCCATAATAAGCGCCGCGCGGATTGCCATCGACACGTTCGTTGGTGAAACGACCTCAACGCCGTCTGATCGCGGCAGCAAGGGATAAAACTCCAGCGGCGTGTCTCCGACTGGCCGGTCACTCAGGTAGGGAAAGAGCTCGTCATGGAGCAAAAATCGCTCAAGCACATCCGTCTGTACTCCGAGCGCGCTTAAATCAGCAGCGGTGAAACGGACACGCCGTGCGAACTTGTTCAAACGCTCTTTGCTAGGCAGCTTGATGCTGGCCATCGGCTCGCCGCCGGATGGGCTGCCGCGATCTATACCCGCCCGCTCGCAGATTTTATCGCTAAGCCGCAGCAATGCATGGACTGCTGTCAGGACGTCTGCCTTCCGTGGGTCTTCTGGCAAATCCTCGAAAGCATCAAGAAGCGTCTGGGTATAGGCAGCCGCTCCTTCCCAGCGTCCCAGCAGAATGCGGAAGTTGCCCCGTTTCGTGTATATAAGATCACAAAACGTATCCTCGATCGGGTCTTCCAAGTGTAAGACGTTAGCGTTGCCAAGTCCGGAATTGAGCGCGCGCTGCAGGTCTTTTTCGCTTGGCTTCTTCTTCCCGTTCGCTTGAGAGAGAATGAGCCTTTGCAGCCAATCGAAGCGAATATCATTCGCGTGGAATGATGCTTCGGTTTGCAATCCGGCCAAAAGAGAGGCCGTATGCCTCTTGTGCCAAAGCTTGGTTTCAGCCAAAGCAGGATTTGCTGTCAGACTCTCCTCCGGAATTCTTGGAGGTGCCATTTTGGCAAGAAGCTCTTGAATGTCGGTTGGTGGCAGCTCGTGGTTCATCAAACCAAACTACAGTGACTCCTCCGGACAGGTAGAGAGCTGGCGCGAAGCATCCACAGGGGATCTAGCTCGTCTGGCTGCTTCTGGGATATGGGACCGATCGTTGATGGCTGTCGGCCCGGCGTCCCTGATAGCGCGATCATCCGATAGGCGCCATCACCCTGACGACGCTTCGGGCCATCAACGGACAAGAGCACCTCGATGCCGTCACCGAGCCGTAACTCGCTGCCTGTTAGTGGGGTCTGCGCAGTAAAATGGTATTGACCCTTCCACTACACAGCCAACTTATCGACAAGCCGCTGACAGTAAATATTTTCTGGATCTCGCCTAAGGCCAAGCTCTGCAGTTTCTTTTGCACGCCTCGTGTCGCCCGAGTGGAGATGGAGCCATGCCAAACGCGATAAGTCTGTCGCTGAGCGCAACCATCCGGCAGAACAAGACGGGCAGACCGGTGCGGTTCGAGCTCACAGAGCAAACACGTTCTGCCGTCGGGAGCCGACTACGGACGTGCGATTTCCGCTTCTGGGACGATGCCCCTTATGCGGCGCCCTAGCCTCTGAAGCCTCGTCAGCAGCACCTAGCCCCAAGCGGCTAATGTGATCCGAAATGGCGCCAGTTGGTTCACAACGGCTCCGGCCCTCAGAGAATTTTGCGCTGATGGTTGGCTGACTGCTTGTGCGCAGCAGAACCCGCCTCTCACACGTTGGTCTGCGTGCTTCCTCTGCCAGTCAGGGACGACCAGATCTTTGTACCCACAATAATTGGAGATAATTTTCATGAAAACATTTGAAAGAATACAGCGCAGACAACTGGAGGTGCTAGAGACCCCATGGGAGAGCGACGCAGGTGAGGCCATCCGTGGTCTGAGACAGGCGAGGGAAGCGCGAGAACCAAAGAAGATCGTCGCTGTTGGAGATATTGCCGTCAACACCATCATCGGTGTTCTCAAAGAGAACGGCAACTATCGCTCCCCTGGGATGATCGAGGACATGCGCAAGACGGCTGCCCTCATGGATCGCATCGTCAATGGCGTGGCCGATCCGAAATACTACCTGTGCGATCTCCCTACAGGTACAGGCAAGACGAGCCTCCTCACATTGTACGCCTATCTCCTATCGGAGATGCGCAACGATGGCGTTCTGATCTGCGTTCCACAAATTCGTGAGATCGAGGAGCTTGTGCAGCGGCTCACGTTCTTCGGAGCAAAGAAAAAGCAGATTTACGTCTACACCTCAGACGCCGAAGCGAACTCCCTTGGCTGTCCTCCTGACAAAGGCAACGATGCGCCTATCTGCATCACCACACAGCAGATGGTCGAGAGCCGCTTGTTCAACGTCAAACGGTTTGAGGATTTGAGAGAGTTTCATTTCAGGCATAGGAGCCGTGCGCTCAGGCTCTGGGACGAAGCATTGATCCCATGGCAGGAGCTTGTCCTGACAGTGTACGAGATCGCTAGGCTTCCTTACTTGGTCCAGGGGTACAATCCAGAACTCGCGAGCAGGTTGCTCGATGTCAGCGAGGACGTTCGCAAGATCGAAGGCGGCAGGTATCAGTTTCCCGATCTGGTCACCGAATGTGGCTTCAAGCATGAGAACTTCAAAAAGGACGTCCTCGCTTGGAGGAAGAACCCTGAGAAGGATCGGGGATTGATCCGAACCCTTGTCAGCTTGTGCGACAAGACCGTGAGGGTGTCCAAGGATCAAAACCTAAATACGGTTCTTAGCTGGAAGAACCACATCCCCGATGATTTCCTGCCTGCTCTTGTCTTCGATGCGAGTGGTCGGGTGCGATCAATGTATGACCGATACGCTGCGAGCACAAAGAAGCTGGAGATCATTACCAAGGCAACCAAGCGATACGACAACGTAACGTTCCATCACGTGAATATGGCCGGATCAAAGAGCGGATGGCGCACGGACCCGGAGAAGTTGTTCGGAGCAACGCTCCACTGCATCAACAATGAGCCGGATCGGAAATGCCTCGTAGTCCATCACAAAGAGGATGACGAAAGCACGTTCAATCCATCACGTAGGTATGGAGGCAAAGTCCCCGACATCGAAACCGAGGTCAGGGGGCAGGCCAAGAATCCAGATGCAGTGAGCTTCCTGGCCTGGGGCACGCATAAGCAAACGAACCAGTTTGAGGAGCTAGATAAGATCGTGCTCCCCGGTCTGTTTTACCTCCCTCAGCGTACCATCGAAGTGCGGACACGAGGGAGCAATCAGCTTTCCCATGACGATGCCGTGAGAGCCGAGAGCTTGAGAGAAATTGAGCTAGGTGAGTTGAAGAATGACATCCTTCAAGCCGTAGGGCGCATCTGCATACGCCGTTGCGAGCGGGGCGAGAATGGTGAGGAGCAAGCCCCTAAGGCAGATGTCTATGTCTTCGCATCCAACAGGGCAGGGTACTCGATCCCGGAGCTTCTGCGCGATCTGTTCCCCGGCTGCAAGGTCAAGAACCATTCCGTACCCGGCGCAAAGCGGCGAAAGGCGGAGATGGCCCTTGATGCACTTGATAAGTGGACGGCGGGAAGGACTGACGTCGCCATCTCACATGCTGAGATCATGGAGGATGTCGGGATCTCAGATCAATCCAATTTCACAAAGATCGTGCGCAACGATCCAGTGTTTCAGGCTGGCCTCAAAGATCGGCACGTCCAAGACGATGGTAAGACCTTTCACAAGCGCTTCTAAGAGGCAAAAATCGTCTTTGCAGGTGGGCCTGCGGTGCAAGTGAAGGATCGACACAAAGAAAAGAAATGGACAAACAAAGATACAGATAAAGGAGAAATCAAAGAGGATGTAGACTAGGGCGACCCCGCAGCGAGCGTAGCGAGCGAGGACCTTGGGAGCCTAGTAATTTGCTATAAAAGATAGAGAAGAAAATACTGCCCTTCAGAGGCGATTTCCTTGTCCTCCACAGACAAGGACGAGGCTCCGGGAGCGAGGGGCATCCAGCCCCGAGCGGGAGGGTGCCGAGGTCTTGTCTGTGTCATAGAATTTTGTCTCGACCTTCGGTCTCTGTCAGAAGCAGCTCCCACACCGTGACGACAAGGAAAGGTGACTAAGACCGGAGAGCAAAGGAAGCTCTATGGCGTTTCGTAGCTGAGTGCAGACGCTAGCCCCACACGCGACTTGCAAGTTTGGCCAGCTTCCCCGTTCGCGACCCTAAGCTCGCGCTGTCGTGAAGGATCAGAGGCGATGCGACGTTGTCTTGAGGCACCGCACACGCCGCAATGTCGAGGATTGTGATTGATAGTTGGGGTACCCGTCCGAGTGCGGCCACAAGGATATCCTGGTCAACCGCGAAAGGCGTAGCCTCATCGCAAGCCTTCATCCACTCCGCGACTAAGGTGCGAGCATTCTCGGTTGGCCGCAGAACCATCGTCCCGGATCGAGCACCGAAGACAGGCTTACCACTGCGGCGAATCTTGATCTTGGCGTAAAGGCCGATGTCACCTTCGATATCGGCGATAGATGCTAAGTCGTCACGCGTACATAGGACGTCGCAGTCCACGTCCAAGAGCAAGATCGTTTTATCGGGGTGGCGCTCCATGGCGTTCCGGACATGGAGGGGCTTCGCGAGCGTATTCGCTTCCCAGCCACCGGGCCGCTTGTCGACCTTCACGAAATCATGAGGGACACCGAGGGTGTCAAGGCGTTGCTGAAGTGGGGAAACCCACTTCGTATAATCTGGCGTGTACCAGCCACAGGCCACGAAGTGATCGTGAAACATAAGGATGTGTCCTCTCCCTCAGAGAGGGGGAAGATACATTGACGATATACATGATACAAATGATTTATGCTAAATCGTTGATGCGTATGATGGATTGACCTCATCCTATGACACAGGCGCATAGTGCGCCGATGGATGACGATGTACGACCTTATCAAATACGGCTTTCGACCGGCTTCTGGCGGAAGGTTGATGAATGGCGCCGCGTGCAGCCAGACATCCCTACGCGCGCCGAAGCAATCCGCCGCCTCGTTGAGGTCGGCTTGACCACAGAGAAAAAGAAACCGAAGCAATAGCCACTAAGGCTGCTGAGAAATCTCTGATCGAGACCCGGTATAGTGTTCGGTCCACGTAGAGCCGGGTCTAGCTTTGGCGTAGCCCCTGGCTCCTCTTCTTCTTGCTCGTAAAATCGATCTTCAAAAATTTCTGCGCGATAATCAGAGCGAGTAATTCCTCCCCCGATAGGGGCGGGGCACCCCCCACACCCCCTTGGGGTTCTCCCACCTCCTGGCAGGCTGAACACGGAGTATGTATGTCCATCACTTTCCGAAGTCGGAGCGTGGCGCAGCCTGGTTAGCGCAAGCACCCGTTAGCCCGGTAGGGCGAGGAGCACGAGCTTGCTCGCTGCGACGAGGGTGCGACCGTCGTGAGGCGTCAGCCGAGCGACGCACCAGACTGGATGCAAATGAGTGCTTTCGCATACCAAACGCATACCAAATCGTGATATTCTTTGGCTGTCGCCATCACAGGCAGACAGCTAAGAACTTGATATTGCTGTGGGGGTTTTGGTCGGAGCGAGAGGATTTGAACCTCCGACCCCCAGTCCCCCAGTTTGAAGGCCACTTTCCTCACTAATGCGCATAACTACTAAGTATCTGAAATTTTTATAATTTCTCATATTGCTCACCGCCGCTAAAACCCCATAATTCGCTGTATTTTGACCCCTGTTGGTACCTCCGTGGTACCTCGAGTCACATCTTTGAAATGTGGGCTAGGCGTATGAATACAAACACTGAAACTCTCCTTACGCTCGCCCGTGTTCGCCAAATTCGGCCTCGCGAGACCCTCTGGGACCGCGAAGTTCGTGGCTTCCACGCCCGCGGAAACCGCGACGGCAGCGTCTCTTTCATCCTCAAGACACGCGTTAAAGGCCGGCAAAGAAAGATCTCTCTCGGCAAGCTCGGGACGCTGACGGTTGAGACGGCGCGCGATCTTGCGAGAGACTATGCTTACGCGGCACGCAAGGGGCTCGAGCCGGTTGCCCGCGCACCCGCCAGCACAGCACCAAAGTTCAGCGACGCGATCAGTAAGTTCATCGAGATCTACGGTGTCCGCCTGAAGCCACGGACCACGGAGGAGTATCGGCGCATGCTCACGCGCCATGCCCTCGCCCACTTCAAGGACAAATCAATTGCCGACATCACGCGGGACGACGTTCGCTCACTTCATGAAAAGATGGGCAGGACCCAGCGCACCGCCAACAACGTCCTTACAGCCCTGTCGAAGCTGATGACGTGGTCCATGGAGCGCAAGTGGCGCGAGGACAACCCCTGCAAAGGTATCATCCGTTACAAGGAAAAGCAGCGCAACCGCTACCTGTCGTCGGACGAGGCCCAACGCCTCGGAAAGGTGCTGCGTCAGGTAGCTGAGAGCGGGAGCGAGACCCCGCACGTCATCGCCGCCTTGTGGCTCATCATCTTCACGGGTGCGCGTCGTAACGAGGTGCTGATGTTGAAATGGCGGTACGTGGACCTCGAACGGCGCGCCCTCAATCTTCCCGACAGCAAGACCGGCCCAAAGACCATCCTGTTAAATAGATTCGCCATCGACGTGCTCAGGAATGTCCCAAAGGTGAAAGGCAATCCGTTCGTCTTCGTCGGCCAGGTTGACGGACGGCACTTGGTCAATATCGCCAAGCCGTGGAAGCGCATCCGGACACTCGCCGGCCTGCCTGACTTGCGCCTGCACGACCTGCGCCATTCATTCGGGAATCGCGCGATCGACGCCGGCGGATCGACGCGCGTCTTGGGTGTACTCCTCGGCCACGCAGATGAAGACACGACACAACGCTATGCGCACGTTTCGGACAGCCGCGCGCTCCAATTGGTCGACGACACCGGTCGGCTGATTGCCGAATCTATGAACCTTGGACGCCCGAAAGCAAAGTTCCGCTTTCGCAGGATACGGAGGCCTTTCACCCTCGGATCCCGCGCGATAAGAACGACGGCCGGTACGTAATGCAAGCATCAGATCGACGAAATGCCGAGAGCTGCCCGCCGGATGTCTCTGACGGCCTCCCCCGCGCTCTGCGGAGCCTGCTTGTTGCGCTGTCTCATCGTGCCCCTCCGTGGGGTTACGATGAGCCGGAAACCCTTTCTTACGCAATCAGTTCAAACTGTCCGATAGGTCCTGACGGGGGACAAGGATAATAAGCGCCACGCGCGAAAGGCTAGCAACAAGTGTCAATCGGCGCCGAACTTTGACCCCATCACGGCTTGAACTTCTTCGCCTCCAAGCGCGGAGCTGCGGAGCGTAGCGAAGTAGCGGAGGGATTGGAGGCGGGGTTAGTTTTCGACGCCGATCGTCGCGTGAGAGCCGCGCCGGTTCACAATCGCTCTTTGACAAGTAAACCGGCCTGCGCCGCCAATCACCGTCTCTAGTCCGGATTCTTCGAAGAGTCGGGAGCGCAGCGATCCGTTCCACGGCACGCATCGGGTTTTCCATCTTCCGGGGAAGGAGCCGCGGTTCCAACTGCTGTCGTAAGGTTCACGCGTTTCGACAATTCTTCCGCGCTTTCCTTGCGTTCGCTGTAGCGGTCGACAAGATAGGATGCACGGTCGCGAAGCAACAGGGTCATCTTGACCAGTTCTTCCGTGACATCAACCACGCGATCATAAAAGGCGGACGGCTTCATCCGCCCTTCCTCGTCAAACTCGTTAAAGGCCTTCGCAACCGACGATTGGTTGGGGATGGTGAACATCCGCATCCATCGGCCCAGCACACGCATCTGGTTGACCGCGTTGAAGGACTGCGAGCCACCGCAGACCTGCATCACGGCAAGGGTCTTGCCCTGCGTGGGGCGCACCGCACCGACGGAAAGGGGTATCCAGTCGATCTGGGCCTTGAGGATACCGCTCATGGCGCCGTGACGCTCAGGCGAGCACCACACCATTCCTTCCGACCAGGCCGCAAGCTCGCGCAGTTCCCTCACTTTCGGATGGTCATCCGGCGCGCCGTCGGGAAGCGGAAGCCCGTCAGCATGAAAGATGCGGGTTTCCGCGCCGAACGCTTTAAGGAGACGCTGTGCTTCCAAGGCCAGAAACCGGGTGTAGGAGCGTTTGCGCAAAGACCCGTAAAGCAGAAGGATGCGCGGCCGATGTTGCGACCGCGCGTTGACCTCGAGCCGGTCGGCTTCTGGAACCTGGAAGCACGAAGTCTCGATATTTGGCAGCGCTCCGGAAGGGTCGCCGTTTCCGTCGGCAATCATCAAGACACTGCCTTTCGCGCCGGGACGACCTCGCCGTCTTCTTTGGTGAACGGGCCGATGTCAGGATTGGGCAGGATATCGAGGACGGCCTCCGACGGACGACAGAGCCGCGTTCCGCGCGGCGTAACAACAATCGGCCGGTTGATCAGAATGGGGTGCGCCATCATGAAATCGATCAGCTCGTCATCCGACCATTTCGGATCGTCGAGACCAAGTGCCTCGTAGGGCGTGCCCTTCCGCCGCAAAACATCCCGAACCTGGATATCCATGGCCCGGATGATACCGATAAGTTCGTCACGCGCCAGAGGCGTAACAAGGTACTCTATAACGCGCGGCTCTTCGCCACTTTGGCGGATCATGGCAAGCGTGTTGCGCGACGTGCCACATGCCGGATTGTGGTAGATCGTGATCAACATATTTACTCCGCAGGCGACCGAAGTGCACCGGATTTGGTGATTTTCTCAGGGGTTGTGAGGTGATGCACAAACGCCAGGGCGCAGAATGCCCCCGCGAGCTGAGCCACAACGAACAAGGGCACGTCGGCAAACTGAATACCCGCGAAGGTATCGGAAAAGGCTCTTGCGAGCGTCACCGCCGGATTGGCAAACGACGTCGAAGCCGTGAACCAGTACGCCGCCGTGATGTAGAGCCCAACGCATGTTGCCACCGCCTCCACGCGGGCCCGGAGCGTCAGCAGGATGGTCGCAACCAAACCAAAGGTAGCGACCCATTCAGAAAACCCCTGGCCCCAGCCCGTGCGAACTTTGTGTGAAAGCTGGACCACCGGGAGATCAAACATCACGTGCGCCGCAAGAACGCCCACGATCGCCCCAAGGAGTTGAGCGACGATATAGAGCGCCGCCGCCTGCCCATCGAGCTCGCGCCGCGCGGCGAATATCGCCGTCACCGCTGGATTAATATGAGCCCCCGAGATTGGGCCGAACATGGTGATCAGCACAGCCAGAATGGCACCAGTGGCCAACGTGTTGGCAAGAAGCGCAATCGCGACATTGCCGCCAGCGAGCGTCTCGCCCATCACCCCTGACCCAATCACAGTCGCCAGCAACATCGCTGTGCCAGTAAACTCGGCCAGAAATCGCTGAGAAAGCGATGAGGCCATCACGCCTTCTCCCGAGAGGGCTGCGTGTTTCGTCCGATGTCATCAAGTCGGCGCTGCAGCGAAAGCTTGTCCAGCGAAGCCAGCGGCAGATTGGTGAAAATAGTGATGCGCTGGTAGAGCATGCGATGCGTGTCGGCAAAGGCGAAGTGACGCTCGGAGTCATTGCCCTCCGCCGCGCTCGGATCTGGAAGACCCCAATGTGCGCTGATCGGCTGGCCTGGCCAGACCGGGCAGACCTCGTTGGCCGCGTTGTCACAAACCGTAAACACGAAATCCAGTTCCGGTGCGTCAGGCGCCGCGAACTCTTCCCATGACTTGGAACGCAAGGATGAGGTGTCGTAGTTGAGATGCCGAAGCAGATCCAACGCAAAGAGATGAACCGTGCCGCTCGGCTGACTGCCGGCGCTAAAAGCCTTGAACCGCCCCGCTCCCAGACGGTTCAAAACCGCTTCCGCAATGATCGAACGGGCTGAGTTGTGCGTGCAGAGAAACAGAACGTTCAGAGGCTTGGTATCGGTCATGGTCATCCTCCCTTACTTGCAGACGCTACGTGCTTTCTTGATGGAACCGCCGCAGAGCTGCGGATTGCCCTGGCAGCAGTCCTCGGTGAGATAGGTCAGAAGCTGGCGCATGCCCTCGACGTGGATCGCATAGCGGATGTAGCGGCCGTCGCGTGTTGCGTGGATCAGCCCCGCGCGATCCAATTCTTTCAGATGGAAAGAGGCCCCAGTCGGGGAAGCGCCGACCGCCTCTGCGATCTCGCTTGCGGGAAGCCCATTCGGGCCTTCACGCACCAGAAGGCGGAAGATCTCAAGGCGCTGGTGATGCGCCAATGCGGCAAGAGCCGCGACAGCCTGACTTTGTTTCATTCATAAATGATACAATGATTGTTGAAATATGCAATAGCGCCAGCAATCCCACATGTATGTGTCGTGTCAACGATGCCAGTCGCATCGAGGATAGGAAGGGCGGCGGGGCGGCACCCTCCCGCCGGTCGGGTCAGCAACGGGTCCCCGAGGCAGCCCGGGGATGCGCAACGTCGAACGGGCAATCTCCGAGCCGTTCAGCTCTTGCTCGGACATTCAAAAATCGAGAGTACGGTGCGCTATCTCGGCATTGAGGTCGACGACGCGATCGAGATCGCCGAAAAGATCGATATCTGACGCGAAACCCAAATAAGCAGACGTGGCCGGCGACGGTCTTGACCTCGCCGATCATGGGAGGTCGATGACGGCGTGGGCAGGCAGCTTGTTCAGCTGTAGCCTTCCGGGATTTTAGCGAGCGACCAGCAACGCAAAACCTGAAACCGTGCGTCCGGTTTTCAATGGCTGCTCTTGCCGTGCAAACCGTGCAATTCCCGTTTTCCATCGTGACCGACACGCATCGGCAGGCTACGGATGTAGGTGACCGCAATCCCGAAAAATGTGCTTGCTCCTGCACCTCGGTCAAGAGGACCACTGAGTCTTGGGATCAACGTTGGTGCCGCGCCAATCGCGTAGGCTTTTGATCCCGATTTTGAGACAGTCCCCAAATGACAACCCAAACCGTCGAGAAATTCAGCATCGTTCTCAGTGCCCTGACACTGGTCGGCATCGTCCTGGGCTTTGCCGCGCCACGCCTCGGCGGGGATGTCGTTGGCGTGTTCGGTTTTGGTCTCGTCTACGCCGCGGGAGGTCTTCCGGCCGCTCGCCGCGCCCTGGTTGCGCTCTGGAACGAGGGCACGCTCGACATCGATCTCTTGATGGTCATCGCGGCGATTGCCGCGGCCGCCGTCGACGCACCCGCCGAGGGCGCGGTCCTGCTGTTCTTGTTCAGCATATCCACGACCCTGGAAGCACTGGCGATGGGCCGTGCGCGACGGGAGGTCGAAGCGCTTATGTCCCTTCGGCCCGAAACGGCGTTTCGCAAATCCCATTCCGGACAAGTCGAGGAAGTCCGGATAGCGGAACTTGCCGTCGGTGACATCCTTGTCGTACGCCCCGGCGCCAAGATTCCGGTCGACGGGGTCATCATCCATGGTGACGGCCATTTGGACGAATCCACCGTGACCGGAGAATCCATGCCGGTTCGCAAAACGGTGGGCGCCAAGGTCTTCGAAGCCACCGTCAACCACAGCTCCGTTCTTGAAATGCGCGTCACCGAAACAGCGAGCCACAGTACGGTTGCGCGCATGATCCAACTGGTCACCGAGGCACATGCGGCCCGCGCGCCGTCAGAGCGGTTCAGCGAATGGTTTGGACAGCGCTACACGATCGCGGTGCTGCTGGGCGCGCTATTGACCGCAGCACTATTCTTATGGCTGGGCAGGGAATGGAACGACGCGCTCTACCGCGCAGCAGTCGTCCTCGTCGCCGCCAGTCCTTGTGCCATCGTCATCAGCGTACCGGCGGCCATCCTCTCGGCATTGTCCGCATCGGCCAGGGGCGGCGTGCTCTTCAAGGGCGGGGCCGCTCTCGAAAGCTTCGCTGCCGTGACGCAGTTCGCCTTCGACAAAACCGGCACCCTCACCACAGGCCAACCGGAAGTCACCGCCGTCATCGCGCCCGGAATGTCCGAAAATGCGTTTCTCGGCCTTATCGCCGGGCTCGAAGCGCATTCCGAGCATGGGATCGCGGCAGCAGTGCGCCGCGCTGCGGAGAAGAGGATGCTCGCACCGGCTGTAATAACCGATGTGATCGCGCATCCAAGCGAAGGCATCGTCGGACGGGATGGCGACGGAGAGATCTGGGCCGGAAATCCGAGAATGGCGCTCCGCATGGGCGCGGACATTTCCGATCCCGCCTTCGAGGGCATGACGGACGGATCGGAAACCGTGATCTGGTTGGGGCGCGGCAGCAGCGTTCTTGGCGCGGTGGCGGTTGCCGACGCCGTTCGGAGCACATCCCGTGGTGCGCTCGACTCCCTGCGGAAAGCAGGAATCGTCCGGATCGTAATGATGACCGGCGATCGGCGGCCGGTCGCCTTGCGCGTCGGCAGGGAGCTTGGACTGTCGGAGGAAGACATCAAAGCGGACCTACTACCTGACGACAAAGTGCGGTTGGTCCAATCCATGGCGCAAAAGGGAAAGGTGGCTTTCGTCGGCGATGGCGTGAACGACGCCGGCGCCCTGGCGGCAGCCGACGTGGGCATCGCGATGGGCGCGGCCGGCAGCGAGGTGGCCGTTCAGGCAGCCGACGTGGCGCTGCTGTCCGAAGACATGGAACGGCTGGCCGCAGCACACAAGTTGGCGCGGCGGACCGCGCGTGTCATACGCCAGAACCTTCTGTTCGCGATGGGGGCGATGGCTGTTCTCGTGTCCGGCGCGCTCTTCTTCGACCTGCCATTGCCGCTCGCCGTCGTTGGTCATGAGGGCGGCACGGTTCTGGTCGTGCTCAACGGCCTTCGGCTGTTGTTCGACCCCATCCGTTCGGACCGGCACTCCAACGTTGTTCCGGGGAACAAGCCGTCAGGTCGGCTGGCAACCGAACGTATTTAACCTGTCGGCGGCTCGCGTGAGCGGACCCGTCGCTTGAACCGTGCCCCATACGTGCCTTTCGTGTGACCGTGATCGATCAAAAAAGAGCGAGCAAGGAGTTCCGCCGGCGCGACACTGTCGCTGCTGATCCGCCGACTGAGTCGCCCGCGGCATTGCCGCGAGCAACTCGCTGTTGTCACTTGCTGCCGTACTCGGAGGTCGAACCGTAGGTGATGGCCTCAACCCAGGTTCGTAGATCCTCCTCGCGGTAAAGCACCCGGGCGCGGATGCCGCGGCCCGCTTTCAGGTATTTCGGTCCCGCTCCCTCGACCCGCATGCGCTCGAGCGTGCGTGGTGACAGGCGCAGGAAGGCTGCAGCTTCCTTGGTATCGAGGTAGGCAACCGCGTTCGTGTTCGTCATGTCCGACATGCTGCTTCCCTCCCCTCTCAGCGTTGACGCGTTTGTTGACGGTCGAGGCGTTGCCGCTCGCGGTCCTGCACGCGCTCGGCCAACTTGCGCAGTTCGCGCGCCTCAATGCGGCGGTTGAGTTCATTGCCGAAGGACCAGACCGCCCTGCTTTCGCGTGTCAGCGGCCGGCCGTGATTGTCCTCGTTCGGCGGCGGTGCCGACTGATGAATGCGGGCAATGCGGTCGAACGAACGCCGGTCCCAGTCAGTGGTCATTTGATCGCGAAGTCGAATGCGCTCTGTATCACTCAGCGGCTGCGTGCCGCTCAGCTTGCCGAACATGCGGTCATCGATAGGCATTGGCTCCTCCCTTTGCTGGTTCAAGATCGCTCGCGCGTGCGCGCGAATACCGCCCGCAACGGCTCTCGTACCTGCCCTCTCCTGCGATCGGACAGACCGACGACCGCGCGCTTTTGCTGCTCGGCCGCCTGCCGGATGCGGGCGATGAGTTGCTCCTGGCGCTGCCGTGCCGCCCGCTCGGCCGCATGGCCCAGCGACACCCCGTCAAAAGCGTCGCTGCCGATCCTCGAGAATTTGAGGTCCTTTCTGAGCGCCGCACGCTCGTTCATGAGCCGTTTCATCTCGCGTACAATCCGCGCCTGATAAAGCTCGCGGAACAGGTGCTCGGCTCTGTTGATGCGCACGACGGTCCGCTCCGCGATCTGGCGAATGCGCGTGATCTCCTCGAGCCCGTGCGCGCGCCGCATCAGATCCCGCTCGCTCCCTTCACGGAAGGCTTGCCGCAGACGGTCCTTGAGATGGGGACGGAAAGGATTCATGGCCGGTCACTTAGGAATGATGAAAGCCGATCAGAGGACATTTGCCGTCGGCCGGACGTCGTTCGTTGTGCCCCCAGGGGGCCCAGTACGTGCAGCGGCTGTAATGGGGTCCGGCATCCGTCTCGTGATAGGCGTAGGAAACCCTGAGAAACGGCAAGCCGAGCATGAGATAGAGAAGGCTCGCGGCAAGCGGCCAGGACAGCCACAGGAAATGACGGGGGGAGAGCGCTCTGAAGCGGACGTCGGTTTGCGGACCCGGACGAACCTGGCGCACGATCTCGACGACGTTTCGGTCGCTCATCGTGGGCTCTCCATAGGTGATGTGAACGATCGGTTCGGGGGGCAGGCTCGCCGCTTCGAGCGGGTTGGGATCGAGCATGTCGCAGATGGGCGCGATCTCGTTCTGGTAGAGCTTGCGCGCACGAATGGGCTTCAGGCCGTCGCAGAAAATGATCTGCTCATGGCGCGGCAGAGCCAGCACCTCGTCGGGAGACAGCAGTGGACGGCCCTGATCGCTGAGCGAGCTCGACAGCTCGTCCTGCCGGGCACTGAGTGAATAGCTCGCGATCACATGGTGCGTGCGCCCAAGGGCATCGCTCACACGCTTGGCTTCATCGAACGTGCTCACCCCCATGACCTGTTTGATGGCCGTCAGGGCATCGATGGTGCGGGCCGCCTTGTCGGAAAACTGGCGTTCGATCTCGCTTTCCGCCTGCGCCACCAGCAGCACGCGCGAACCGAACTGGCGGATGATCGTCAAATCTTCAACCAGACCGGCGACCGGCGCGTTGGTGAACTCGTCGATGATGAACTCGACCCTCCGCCCCGGGCGCTTGGCCACGTGCAGAAACGCCGCCAGGTGCAGAATGTAATGGGGGCGGATGTCGCGCAGATGCTGCAGGCCCGCCACCAGGAACACCACAATCTGGCGCTCCCGGATCTCTTCGTGTGCAAGGTTGGGCGAACTCCCCGCCTCCCATAACAAACCACCCTCCTCGTAAACCTCGAGCCGCTGCATCGCTGTGCTGCGGAAATCGGCAAAATGCTGCGGGTTCTCGCTGCGCTTTTCGATCAGCCGTCGCGCCAGCAGGCCGAGCGCAGTGTCCTCCTCCGCCGCCTCTTCGAGTTCGGGATCAAGAAGATCATCCGAGCCAAGAACATGGCACGCCGCCGATGGCGTACAGTCCTCCGGACACCGTCGCGCAAGGCGTTCGATGACAAAGCGGAGCAGGTCGCGGGGGCCATCGCGGAAGTACTTGTTGCGGGCATCGTTCTCCGGCTCAGGCTCAAGCGTGAAGGCTGCAATCCGAACCAGCGTGGCCAGCTCCCGCAAACCGTTCTGCGCCGCGCGCACGATCGGGCCGAACGGATTGATCCGGGTGGCCGGACGCCAGCGCAAAAGAAAGGTGTCGTCGACGACGGCAACCTCGATGCCCGCGCGCCATAGGGCCCCGGCACATTGACCGGCAAGCTCGCCCTTGATGTCGAAGATCACCATCGACGGGCGCTCCGGTGACAAAGCCTGATGCATGATCGCCGTCACGACGGCGCCAATCGTCTTCCCGGCTCCGCTGGTCGCAATCACCTTACCGTGCACCGGGCGCAAATGATGCGGCTCGCAAATCGCGCGACCGCTCATGGTCAGCCCGAGTGGGCGGCCGACGCCATCGAACATGCCGGCCGCCGCCATCTCCGCCTCACTGGCCCACCGGGCCGTGTAAAGGCCGGAACCCTCTCGGTGAAAGTCATGCAGACGGCGCCGTATCCCGATCTCCTGCCACAAGGCGCGGGCGACCCCGATCAGCGCAATGCCGGCGAATGCAACGAACCCAAGGCCCATAACCCGGGCCATCGGATCTTGTGCCGACAACAACACCCAGGCGAGTGATCCGCAAACAAGGGCCGCAAGACATCCCCTGTTGATGGCGCCGAGCAGCTTCCCGTGTGCCGGTTCCATGCTCACCTCCCCTCGTGCAGATCGCGCCTGATCTCGTCGCGGGCGCCCGCCTGCGCCTCACGGATGGCGGCACGCATGGCCTCGAGCCGCCACAGCGGCCCCCAGACGTAACCGGTCTCCGTGCCCCGCCAGCTCGAGCCGCTCACCTGCATGGTGCCGATCTGCGCGGCCGCGAAGACGCCGAGGCCCGAGGCGAGCAACACGCTGGCAATCTCCGACAGATAAAGAATGTGATGCAGGAAGACCGTTGTGACGGTGGCCCCGGCCGCAAGGCCGCAGGCACTCCAGAAGGGCATGCGCGAGACTTCAACCGCCGTGATGCTACGCGTTTCGAAGTCCTTGCGCGGGGTCTCGACGCGATCGGACGTCACGGCCCATCGGCCGCAGCGATAGAATTCCCTCATGACCGCACCTCGCACTGCGCAACGACCTCCGGCCGGCGCATGGCCCCCTGCCAGTCACTGAGCGGGAAACCGCTGACAAAACCGAGCGAGCCCACATGCCAGGCGACGCCCGATCGTCCATCAGCACTGTTGATCACCGCCCGCGCGCGACAGGTGCAGACGTCATCTGAAGCCGCCGCATGTCGCGCGCCCGCCTGGCGCAGACGTGTCACGACGTTCTCGTACTCGGCGCGGGCCGCATCCGCCTGGGCGCGCAACGGCGCCGCCAGGGCCTCTCCCCAGGACTCGAACTGTTGCCCGTAATGGCGCATGTAATCCCCGCCACCCGGATGGCCGCCGACAATCATGTTCATGGCGTTGCGGAGAGCCCGGCCGCCATTCGGCGCCTCGGCCGGCTTGGGAACGGCCGCGACGGCCGCTTCCACGGTCTCGTTCGCCGTTTCCTTGAGCGCGTTCGTACAGCGCGCGATCTCACCTCCCTTGATGACCAGCCGCTCGGCAATGGTCGGTGCCGCGACATAGGCACCTGCAGTCCAGACAATGGCCGCGCCAGCAAGCACCCCTGCGCTGCCGGCCAATCGTGTCACATCAATCATGAGGTCGCTCCAGCCTGACCGTTCCCGTCCGCTCGGGAACGGGACGAATCCTAGCTGGGCGATGGCGCCCCGGATTACCGGGACATTCTCCTTTTACGGTCCATCTGTTCACTTCGTACTTGCGTAAGAAGGTGAATCGGCGACAGGTTCCGGGACGGGGAACAGCGGAGAACGCCATGCGGGGACGCGCCGATCCGGCACTGAAAAACGCACTCCTGACCTTGCGCGCGAGGGATCACGAACGCTGGAATGCCAATAATATTCGTAATCTGATCAACAAGCACCCCGATCGCTACGGCAGCCCGTCGGGGATTTCCTATAATGCGGTCTGTCACGCCATGAGCGGCCGGCCCGTCAGCGCTCACACGCGCGACGTGCTCATCGCCTTCGTCCGGTCACAGGATCGGACACTTCTGCCTCACACATTACCTGAATGCGATCTCGACCTTGCCCTCTTCTACGGCACCAACGGCCCCAAGATGGCCAAGAGCGCGCTCGACATCGAAGGCCACTACCAAGCCTACGCCCACTCTCACACGCACGACAGGTACATGCGCCTCGGACGCGTGTCCTTGCGGTTTCAGAATGATCCCGAAAAGCCGCGCCTCTTTATCGAGGAGGAACAGTACCGCCCCGAGATCGACAGCCTTCCCGAAGTTCGCCTGCTCTGGGAAGGTTATGCCACCGCCCGCGGCGGCAGATCCTATTTTGCCGTCATGCGTGCGCGTCAGGACCTCGAGGACGGCATGGCCATGATGTGCATGATCGAAAAGCAAAGCCTGGGCGCGCACGGCATCAATCGGGCGCGCATGTATTCGCTCCAATACGAGCCCGAACTCGGCCGCTACATGCGATCGACGAGCCTGCTCGTGCGGGTGCCTGCGTCCCGGCAGAATAAGATCAAGTACGACTTCGTGCCCCTCCTCGAATTCGACGACGACACCATCATCAAGGATCTCTGGCTTGAGCCCGTCATCCAGCAGTTCGTGACCGACGAACTGGAACTCAGAACCGTCGCCGGTCGGCGCCGGCGTAAACGGCGCATGCGGCGCACCGCGCTTCCCGCCCACCTTGCGGACAAGACTATGGCCTGATCCTCACGCTGCGGATCTGTGATCGTCGCCGATGCTGCGGCCGGTGTTCGCTGTGGGCCCTGTGTCCGGCACTCGGCTTTCCGTGCCGGTCAGACCCTTTCCTTCTCTCGATCGCGAACAGGGCTGATTGCCGTCAGCGTCGTGGGCCTCGCACATCTCTCCCGAACGCGCAGACGCGCTCGCGCAAGCAAGCCCAAACAGGGGCACGCCACGCCGGCCTAAGGCCCGGGGCGTGCCATCCCGTTCGTTTTGCTGGCGCGTCGGGAGCGGGCGATGTGCG
>ENA-UOUJ01000475-UOUJ01000475.1-activated-sludge-metagenome-genome-assembly--contig:-NODE-475-length-27211-cov-8.749006_pt1 | contig 27211 bp, 26 predicted proteins | sample MGYA00249839_ERZ747224 | MGnify/ENA primary metagenome ERZ747224 (study PRJEB28782, sample SAMN03220277) | activated sludge metagenome | biome: wastewater; feature: sewage sludge; material... | reverse complement strand
GCTATGATACCTGCCGATCCGCGCCCGTTCCCCCGCCGATGTATCGACGTGTAGCGGCGCCTCCCGCCGCGTGGCGATTTCCGCCGCGGCCTCTCCGCATCTTCTCCTTCGCCACACCATGAGCACTCCGGAATCCAGCCCGCTGACCCACTTCGACGCCGACGGCCAGGCCCACATGGTCGACGTCGGCGCCAAGGCCGAGACCCGCCGCGTCGCCATCGCCACCGGCCGCATCCACATGCTGCCCGCCACCTTCGACATGGTGAAGTCGGGCAGCGCGAAGAAGGGCGACGTGCTCGGCATCGCCCGCATCGCCGCGATCCAGGCCTCCAAGCGCACCAGCGAGCTGATCCCGCTCTGCCACCCCATCCCGCTCACCCGCGTCGCGGTCGAGTTCGAGCTCGACGAGGCCGCGCACGCCATCCGCTGCACGGTCACCGCCGAGACCGTCGGCCGCACCGGCGTCGAGATGGAGGCGCTGACCGCGGTCAACATCGGTCTGCTCACCATCTACGACATGTGCAAGGCGGTCGATCGCGGGATGCGCATGGACGGCATCCAGCTGATGGAGAAGCTGGGCGGCAAGTCGGGGCACTGGAAGGCGTGAGGGGATGAGGCGCCCGGCGTGAAGCGTCAGGAGTAAGGCGTGAAGAGTCAGGCGCCTGGCGGTGGCTTCGAGGCTGCGTCGCGCCACGCGAGGCGCGCGAAGACCAGCGGGAAGGCGCCGGTGCCGGCGAGCGCGATCGCCGAGACGAGGAAGGCCAGCCCGGCCATCGGGTCGGACAGGGCCGGGTGCAGGAGCGTGCCGGAACCGGCGAAGCACAGCAACGCGGCCGCGAGCGACAGCGCCGCGAGCACGAACAGCACGAGGGCGGCGAGCGGCAGGCGGGCGGGCGTGGCGTTCATCGTGGCGCTTCCGCAGCGCTTCCGGTCGTGACGACCGCCGCGCGCACCTCACCATGGCGCGGCGCGGCGGACAATCCGTCGGGCGCCTGCGCAGCGCGGAGCGCGGGCGGCAAGGTGGCCGAACCTGCCCGTTTCACCTCCCCCACCCCACGCGGCCCTCCCGCCACAGGCGGAACCTCTTCCACCTTTCGCACGCCGATCCCGCACGTCGCGCCGACACTGCCGATCAGCAGCACCGCGCCGCTGGCCCACAGCGTGGACCTCAGGCGCCTTGAAAGCGCATCCGCCATGGCAGTTCTCCCTGGATGAAGAGCCGCGCCTCTTCCGAGCGCGGACGAGCGAAGAAGGCGCGCACCGGGGTGTGCTCGCACACCCGGCCGCCCGCCATGAAGACGATGTCGTCGCCCAGGCGGGTGGCCTGGCCGAGGTTGTGGGTGACCATGAGGATGCGCGTGCCGTCGGTGCGGATCTCGCGGATGATGCGCTCGACGGCGGCGCTCGCCGAGGGGTCAAGGCTGGCGGTCGGCTCGTCCAGCAGCAGCAGGCGCGGCTTGGTCAGCCAGGCGCGCGCAAGCGCGAGGCGCTGCTGTTCGCCGCCGGAGAGCTGGCGCGCGCTGTCGCCGGCGCGGTCGGCGAGGCCGACGCGCTCCAGCATCTCCACGCCGCGCCGGCGCCGCTCCGCCCCCGCCACGCCGAGCGGCTTGAGCCCGAGGACGACGTTGTCGAGCACCGACATGCGCAGCATCATCGGGCGCTGGAACACCATCATCACCCCCTGCTGCGGCCGCGCACCGCCGGCGCCGCCCCAGGCCATGCGGCCCGCGCTCGGCTCGAGCAGCCCGCAGATCGTGCGCAGCAGCACGCTCTTGCCGGCGCCGTTGGGGCCGAGCACCAGGGTGATGCCTTCCTCGCCCAGTTCCAGATCCACGCCGGCGAGCACCTCCCGCCCGTTGGGCGCGAAGCGCAGATCGTGGATGGAGAGCGGGAAGATCGGCATCGCAGCCTTCAGCCGAAGCGTCGCATCGCCCACTGCCGCAGCACGTAGGCGAGCGCGTTGAGCGCGAGGATGATCACGATCAGCACCATTCCGAGCGCGATCGCCAGCGCCAGGTCGCCCTTGCTGGTCTCGAGGGCGATCGCGGTGGTCATGACCCGGGTGGCGCCGTCGATGTTGCCGCCGACGATCATCACCGCGCCCACCTCGCTCATCGCCCGGCCCAGGCCCGCGAGCACCGCCACCACCAGCGAGTGGCGGCAGTCGTGGAGCAGCGTGGTGACGCTGTCCCACCACGAGAAGCGCATTACCTGCAGCTCCTCGGCGTAGCGCGCCCACACGTCCTCCACCACCTGGCGGGTGATCGCCGCCATCAGCGGAACCACCAGCAGGGTCTGCGCCACCACCATCGCCGCCGGCGAATACAGCATGCCGAGCGCGCCGAAGGGCCCCGAGCGCGACAGGATCAGGTACACCACCACACCCACCACCACCGAGGGCAGGCCCATCATCCCGTTGATCAGCACCGACAGCGTGGTCTTGCCCGGAAAGCGCCCCACCGCGATGCAGGCCCCGAGCGGCAGCCCGATCAGCGTGCCGAGCAGCACCGCCGCGCCGCTGACCTGCAGCGACAGCGTGACGATCTCGAGCACCGTGTGGTCGAAATGGGCGAGCAGCGAAAGCGCGTCGGAGAAGGTGGCGGCGAAGGCGGACATCGGCGGGGAGGATACCGGAAACGCCCCCGCAGCCGGAATGCCGGCGGGCCCTTCACGGACCCGGCCGGGCGCCCGCAAGCGGCAAAGGCCCCGCGGGCTAGTCCTCGTAGGCCAGCAGCAGGACCTCGGCCGCCTGCTCGCGGAGCGGGATCAGTGCCTGGTAGGCCGGCGAGGCGAACCAGCCGCTCGCCGCAGCGGCGCTCGGGAAGCGGATGACGACGATGTCCGCATGCGGGCTGTCGCCGGAAAAGCTCGCCACCCGATGCCCCCGAAACACGAGCTCGGCGCCCCACGGCGCCAGGGTGTCCGGCACCTTGCCCCGGTACTCCGCCCACTTCTCGGCATCCTTCACCGTGATGTGGCCCACCACGTATCCTTGACTCATCGGCAGTCCTTCCAGAAAAGATTCGAAGCGGGCACAGGATGGTGCCGGACGCCACGCCGCTCAACCCCCGCCCTTCTGCATCCCGCGGTCCAGGCGCGCGAGCAGTGCGCGACGCGCCGGCTCCTCGCCGGGGCCGAAGCGAAAGCGCACGTCGAGCTGAGGCAGCTCGAAGAGTCCCAGCCGGCGCACGCCAGCGGACTCGATGGCGATGACGAGGGCCTGCGCCCCCTCGTGCAGGCTGAAGCGCAAGCCGCCGGCCTCGGCGATGACCGCCGGCCAGGCCTGGCGCAGGTCGCGCGCAAACGCCTGCGGTGTCGCGGTGACCCGGCGCTCGAAGGACTCGGGCACCGGACCGCTGATGAAGGCCACCGCTTCAGCCGCCGGCGATCGGCGGCCAGATCGCGAGCTCGTCGCCCTCGGCCAGGCGCTTGCGCGGCCGCTCGGAAGGCGGCACGAAGTGGCCATTGACCAGCACCAAGTGTGCGCTGCGCTCGGGCACGTTGTAGCGCCGGATCATCTCCGCCACCGTCGTGCCCTCGTCCACGTCGAGCTCGAGGCGGTTGCCGCGGTGACCGCTCGGCAGGTAGTCCGACAGCGAGGCGAAGAGCTTGAAGGCGATGCGGATCGTCACACGGGTCTCCATGCCGTGGCCCTCAGCGCGCCAGCGCCATCGGCTGCTGGCTGCGCGCGACGTAGGCATCGACGAAGGCGAGCGGGTTGGCGAGCAGGCGGTCCTTCCAGTCGCCCAGCCTGACCTGGCCGTGGATCAGCCCGCGCAGCGCACCCACGTGCTGGGTCAGGCCGATCGAGGTGGCGCCGACCAGCACGTCGTCCTTGAACTGCAGGCTCAGGTAGCGGTAGCGCGCCTCGTCGACCATTTCCACGCCGCTGCCGCCGGCCTCGGGCTTCTCGCCCCACCACTGGCCGAACGAGGACGAGATCAGCCCGAGCGTGTCGAGCACGTTGATCGCCAGCACGCCGTTGAGCCGGGACTCGTGCGCCAGGTCGCGCGCCATGTTGGTGGCGGCGATGCGCGCCTGGTCGGCGGCGTTGGGCTGGATCGCCGATACCAGGTGGGCGCCGGTGAACAGGTCGGGCGCCTCGGCCACGTCGCCGGCGGCGAAGATGCCGGGCACGCTGGTCTCCATGTGGTCGTTGACCAGCACGCCCTTGGCCACATGCACCGGCGTCTCGTCCAGGAAGCCGACGTTGGGCGCCACGCCCGCGGCGACGATCACCAGGTCGCAGTCGAGGCGGTCGCCGGTGGACAGGCTCACCACGAGCGGCGCATCGCTGCCCACGTCGCCGCCGCGGTCGATGCGCTGCACGCCGGCCGAGGTGAGTACGCGGATACCCTTGTCCTCGACCCAGCGCTTGATCATCCCGCCCGCCTTGGGCGTCATCATGCGCGGCACCATGCGGTCGCCCATCTCCACCACGGTGAGCTGCACGCCGCACCTGGCGAGCGCCTCCATGATGATGCAGCCGATGAAACCGGCGCCGAGCTGCAGCACGCGCGCGCCGGGTTTGGCGTGCGCGGCGATCGCGCGCGCATCGGCCAGCGTCCAGCAGGTGTGCACCGAGGGCAGGTCGCCCCCCGGGATGGGCGGGCGCACCGGATGCGAGCCGGTGGCGATCAGCAGGCGGTCGTAGTGCTCGAAGTGACCGTCGTCGAACAGCACCTTGCGCTTGTCGGTGTCGAGCGCGACCGCACGGCCACGCAGCTGGCGGATGCGCAGGCGCTCGAAGTGACCGGCGTCCTTGCGCAGATACGTCCCCGATTCGTCGATGTTGCCTTCGAGGAGGTAGGGAATCGCCATGCGCGAATACGGCGGCGCGTCTTCAAAGCCGACCATCAGGATGTCGTCGGCCGGCGCGAGCTTGCGCAGGGTCTCGGCGGCAACGACACCCGCGGGGCCGTTGCCGAGAATCAGGTGTTTCATTGCAGCATCCTCGGTTGAAACACTTCGGAGGTCATGAAGCACGCCGCCCTGCAGGAGCGCCGCAAGGCACGAACGGAGCCTTCGACGCCGCCCTGTAGGAGCGCCGCAAGGCGCGAATGAGGCCGTCGTTCGCGCCTTGCGGCGCTCCTACACAGGGTGGGCGGAGCTTACAATCCCAGGCGCGCCCGCGTCTCCGCGGTCGGTTCGCCCGCGGGCGTCCACCCGCGCACCTCGTAGTAGTGCGGCAGCATCTTGTCGAGCTGGTTCACCAGGCCCTTGGCCGGCCCCGTCTTCGCCGCCTCCTGGGTCAGGCGCGGCGGCAGGTTGTCGTCCTTGGCGGTGAAGCCGGCGGCGTTGTTGAACATGCGCTCCATGTTCCAGATGCGCTCGCCCACCTCATTCAGCTTCTCCATGCTCCAGTCGCCCTCGCACGCGGCGGCGACCTGCGGCTGCACGTCGGCCAGGGTCCACGCGAAGCTGGTGAACACGCAGATGCCGGCCGAGTCGAACACCGCGGTGGCGTCCTGGAAGGCCTTCACCAGCTCGGGCTTGCCCTCGGTGGCGAGCGGGTCGGTCTTGACCGGAATGCCGAGCACTTCCGACGCCACCGTGTAGCCGCGCAGGTGGCAGGCGCCGCGGTTGGACGTCGCGTAGGCCAGGCCCATGCCCTGGATGCCGCGCGAGTCGTAGGCGGGGAATTCCTGCCCCTTGACGCTCATCGACAGCTCGGGGCGCCCGTACTGCTCGCACAGGCGCTTGCTCCCCAGGCCGAGCTCCTTGCCGAAGCCCTCGCCGAGCGCGGTCATCTCGACCATCTTCGCCAGCGCCTCGGCCGAGCCGAAGGGCGCGGCCATGCCGATCTTGTCGTCGGTGAGGATGCCGAGCTCGTAGAGCTCCATCGCCGCGCCCACGGTGGCGCCGAAGGAGATCGGGTCCATGCCCTGCTCGTTGCAGATCAGGTTGGCGTACTGCAGCGCCTCGAGGTCGCCCACGCCGTTGGCCGCGCCGAGCGCCCACGCCGCCTCGTATTCCAGGCCGCCGGAAGCGCCCCAGTACTTCGGGCTGTTCTTGACCGTGAAGTGGGTCTTGTCGATCTCGGAGATGCGCCCGCACGCGATCGTGCAGCCGAAGCAGGCGGCGTTGGTGACGAGGTGGGTCTTGCCGTCGGACTCGCGCTTCTCGTGCATGGCCTCGGCGGAGATCTTCGAGGCGTCCTCGAACTGCACGTCGCGGTGGTTGCGGGTGGGCAGCGCGCCGATCTCGTTGATCACGTTCATCAACACCTGGGTGCCGTACTTGGGCAGGCCCTGGCCGGTGACCGCGTTGTCGGCGAGCACCTTCTTGGCATCAACGGTGGCCTTGAGGAAGGCGCCGAAATCCTTGATGCCCGCCACGCCCTTGGTGCCGCGGATCGCCACCGCCTTGAGGTTCTTCGAGCCCATCACCGCGCCCACGCCCGAGCGCCCGGCGGCGCGGTGCAGGTCATTGACGATACAGGCATAGAGCACCTGGTTCTCGCCGGCGACGCCGATCGAGGAAATGCGCACCAGCGGGTCCTGGAGTTCTTCCTTGATCTTCTCCTCGGTCTCCCAGCAGCTCCTGCCCCACAGGCCGGCGGCGTCACGCAGCTCGGCCTTGTCGTTCTCGATGTAGAGCCACACCGGCTTTTCCGACCTGCCCTCGAAGATCACCATGTCCCAGCCGGCGAACTTCATCTCGGCGCCGAAGAAGCCGCCCGAGTTCGAGCACGCGATCGCGCCAGTCAGCGGCCCCTTGGTGATCACCGTGTAGCGGCCACCGGTCGAGGCCATGGTGCCGGTGAGCGGCCCGGTGGCCATGATCATCTTGTTCTCGGGCGACAGCGGGTCGACCTTGGGGTCGATCTCGGACACCAGGTACTTGGTGGCCAGCCCGCGCGAGCCGAGGTATTCGTCGGCCCACTGCATGTTCAGCGCTTCTTCCGTACAGGTCCCTGCGGTGAGGTTCACGCGCAGGACTTTGCGATTCCATCCCATGACGCATCCTCCTCAGGCAGCGGCCGAAGCCGGGGTGTTGGCCTTGGCGGCCCAGGCGCGCATCTTGTCGATGCCGGTCCAGTCGGCGTCCACATAGGTGATCGCCCCGGTCGGACAGGCGCTGGCGCAGGCGGGGTTGCCCTCGCACAGGTCGCACTTCTGCACCTTGCCGCTGTCCTGGTTGTAGTTGATGGTGCCGAACGGACAGGCGATGGTGCACACCTTGCAGCCGACGCAGGTGTCCTCGAACACCATCTTCGCGCCGGTGGTCAGGTCGATGCGGATCGCGTCCACCGGACAGGAGTTCAGGCACCAGGCCTCGGTGCACTGCGTGCAGGTGTAGGGCACCTTGCGGCCCTCGTGCTCGAAGTTGAATACCTTGATGCGCGACTTGCTCGGATTGATGACCCCGGTGTGCTCGTAGGAACAGGCCATCTCGCATTGCAGACAGCCGGTGCACTTCGCGGGATCAATGTGCAGTGCTTTCCACATCGATCGTCTCCTTGTCGATTATCGATTCCAGCGTTCGGTCGCCGGGGCGCGAGAGCGCTGCCCGCGGCACACCTATGCAAATACAAGCATAAGTCGTACCTGTCCGCAGGCAAGGCGGGATTACCCGAGTCAGGAAACTCCGCCCGCGCGTCCGAGCTTGCGGTAAAGCCGGTTACGACTGACCCCGAGCGTGCGCGCAGCCGCCGAGAGGTTGCCGCCGACCTCGCGCATCACGCGCTCGATGAGCTCTATCTCCAGCTGATCCAGCCGTTTCGCTGCGGAAATCGGCGGCGCATCGGCCGCCACCGGAGGCGCGGTACCCGCCGCCACCGCGACCGGCCCGGTCGACGCGGCCACCGGCGCCTTGGCGCCATCGGCCGGGTCCGCGAGGAAAAGATCCTCGGGCAGGTGCTCGGGCCGGATCTCACGCTCGCCCTCGTCGAGCAGGGCGACCGCCACCCGGATCACGTTCTGCAGTTGCCGGACGTTGCCCGGCCAGCCATGACGCTCGACGAAGCGCATCACCTCGTCGCCGATCCACACGCCCTGCAGGCCCGCCTCGCGACACTCCGCGGCCAGGATGCGCTCGACGATGCAGCGGATGTCGCTGCGCTCGCGCAAGGGTGGCAGGCAGACGGTGAGGCTGTTGACCCGGTAGTACAGGTCCTCACGGAACTCGCCGCGCGCGACCGCATCGCGCAGCACGCGGTGGGTCGCGCACACCAGCGAAATGTCGACCGGGATGGACTTGACCGAACCGACCGGCGTCACGCAGCGCTCCTGCAGCACGCGCAACAGGCGCGCCTGCATGCCGAGCGGCATGTCGCCGATCTCGTCGAGGAAGAGTGTGCCACCGTGCGCCTGCTGGATCTTTCCGATCGCGCCCTCCTTGCGCGCACCGGTGAAGGCACCGCCGACGTAACCGAAGAGTTCGGACTCGATCAGGGTCTCGGGCACAGCGGCACAGTTGAGCGCGACGAAAGGCTTGTCGGCACGCGCCCCGCTGTTGTGGAAGGCCTGGGCGAAGAGCTCCTTGCCCACGCCCGACTCGCCCTGGATCAGTAGCGGGATGTCCTTGCCGAGGATGCGACGGGCACGATCGACCGCACGCCCGATACCGACGTCGCCGGTGGCGAGCTCTTGCAGCGTGATCGGCCGGTCCGGCATCGGCGACCTGGTCGGATTGGCGGCCGCGGCCTGGGACGGCAGGCTCGCGACCTCGACCCCGCGCACGGAATCCGCCGCCGGAGCGGTGCCGAAGGCGGTGAAGCGCGGTCGCAACGAGCGCAACTGGACATGGAGCTCCGAACCATCGCGCAAGCCGAGGCGGATCAGCGCATCGCTCGAACTCATCGCCCGGTCGACCACCTTGCCCAGTCCCTGGCGAAACAGCTCGGCGAAGGAGCCACCACCACCGCATTCGAGCCGGCGCGCGATCCATTCACGCGCAATCGAGTTGGCGCCGACCAGGTTCCCCTCCGGAGTGACGGCCACCAGCCCCTCCTGCAGGCTGCCGACGTACTCCGGACGTTCGTGGAAGGCCACCAGGATCTGGTTGGCGAATTCGGCCTCGAACAGGCGCTTCTCGATCAACTGCACCGAAAGCCGCACCAACCCCAGCGAATGGCGCTGGTGCATGCGCTGCTCGCAGGACACATCGAGCACACCCGCGAGCGCACCGCGCGAATCCCGAATCGGCGCCGCGGTGCAGGACAGGAATCCGTTGCGCTCGAGATAGTGCTCGCTGCCAAGCACCACGGTCGGCGCCTCGGTGGCGATCGCGGTGCCGATCGCATTGGTGCCGCGCGCCATCTCGCTCCACGACGCACCCGGCTGCAGCGCGACGCGGCTCGCACGATCGACGAACTCGGCATCCCCCAGGCTGTGCAGGATCATGCCCTGGGCGTCGGAAAGGATCACGAGGCTGCCCGAGGCACGGATCTGCTCGAAGACATGCTCCATGACCCCGCTGGCGTAGTCGAGCAACCCGCGGCTGCGCTCACGCGCTTCTGCAAGCTGCAGGCGCCCCGCGTTCTCGGCCGCCTCGCGGCTGTTGGCGTCCAGGCCGAGATCCCTGCAGCGCAACCAGGACTCCAGGATGGCCGGCGACACACCGGCATCAGGCTGCCGCCCCTCCGAGAAGAACTGGCTGCGCGCCAGATCGATCGCCCGCTCTCCGATGGCCGGTGCCATCGCTACCTTCTGCTTCGCTTCCATGTCTCCTCCGGGCCACCGTGCCGGGTCGCACCCCGCCGGCGGCCTCTTGTCGATCTCGAACTTCGATTCAAAACGTAGCAGGTGATGCGGTTCGAAACAAATCCGCTGCTCCGCCGGCGGAGAAATAAGCAGGAACCCTGCCAGCACAGTCGCGACTCGACGGCCGAAGCTTGAGGCCGATCACGCTCCTGCTGCCCGTGCGCTGCATGGCACAGGGATTGCAGTAAGACCAGCATCCGGGGTGAACCGGACCTGATCGACAAACCACCACATCGAAGAGGAAGACAAGGTGAAGACTCGTACCATCAAGGAGAACCTGCGCAGGCGTCTGGCGATCACCGCAACCGGCCTCGCCCTCGCCGCCGCCGCCAGTACATTCGCCCACGCCCACGGCGACGTCACGCCGCAGGCGGTCGATACGTCCTCGCTCAAGCAGCTCGGCGAGAACTGGGTGACGGTGAACCCCTACCGCGGCAACAAGGACGCGATCCGCATCGGCGACTCGGCCTTCAACCAGAACTGCGCACGCTGCCATGGCCTTGGCGGCGTCTCCGGCGGCATCGCGCCCGACCTCCGCCTGCTCGACATCAATGACGACGACACCGACGAGTTCTTCATCGGCAAGGTCCGCAACGGCGTCACCCGCAATGGCGCGGTGTACATGCCTCCCTTCGAAGGCACGCTGACCCAGGAGGCGATGTGGGCCATCCGCGCCTGGCTGGAGACCGTCCATGAGAACTGATCGCCGCCGTTTCCTGCTCACCGCCGGCGCGCTCGCCGTCCTCGCCGCCAGCCCGGCGCGGGCGGCCGCCGCGGAACTCGAGCTGCAGCAGCCCGGCACGTTGCGCGTGGCGGTCTATGCCAACTTCGCGCCCTACTCGGCCGCCGGCAAGGGCATCGAGATCGCGCTCGGGCGCGCGCTCGCCGAGCGCCTGGGCCTGCAACCGCAGGTCGTCGAGTTCCCGGCCGACGAGAACATGAACGACGACCTGCGCAACATGGTCTGGCGCGGTCACTACCTCGGCCACAAGCCGGGCGACGTGATGCTGCACGTGCCGGTCGATCCGCGCTTCGCCGCGGTCAACAAGCAGGTCAGGATCTTCGGTCCCTACCACCTCGAGACGATCGCGCTTGCGCGCCTGCCAGAGCGCGTTCCCGCACCCGATCGCTCGGCGGAGTCCAGCTTCGGGGTCTTCGAGAAGGAACGCATCGGCGCCGAGCTCGACTCGCACGCGAGCGACTTCCTCCGCCACATCCTGGGCGGCCGCCTGCAGCCCAACGTCGCCCACTTCCGCAATGTGGGCGAGGCGGTGGCGGCGATGAAGCGCGGCGAGATCGCAGCGGTCATGGGCTCGCGCTCCGAACTCGAGGCCGCGCTCGGGGGCGACGCGGCGATCGCGCTCGACACCCTGTCGATGCCCGAGCTGCGGGTCAACTCCTGGCCGCTCGGGATGGCCGTCAAGGCAGACCACGCCGCCCTGGAGCAGGCCTTGTCCGGCGCACTCGCCGAGCTGCAGCGCTCGGGAGAGCTGACGAAGATCTTCGCTGCGCACGGCGTGAGCCACCGCACCCCCTGAACGCTCCGCTGGAGCACACGAAAAAGGCTCGCGATGCGAGCCTTTTTCGTGTGCTCCATGCTGCTCCAGGATGGAGCAGCTGCTCCATCCTGGAGCAGCACCAAGGATTCACTCGAGATAGTGGCCGACGCCGACCAGCGAATTGCCCACCTTGCGCACGTAGGAACGCTTCTTCTCGACCGCATTGGTCACGGGGTTGCGCCACACGTAGTCGACGCTCGCTTCGTCGGCCTTCTGCAGCTTGGCGATCATCTCGGCGACGAGCGCATTGCCCGCGGCGTCCCGCAGGCCCACGGCATCGGTGTCCGACAAGGCGGGGTTCATCCCCATCGCCTCGAAGCGCCCGGTATCCATGTTCACCATGAACACATAGAGATCGTCCTTGACGAACTCGCCACGACGATCGTTGAAGCGCACTGCAGCCTTCGCAGCACCCTCGGCACGGGCGGATTCGACCGCGCGCTCGAGCATCGCGCGCGCGTCGTCGGCCGTCGCACGCGGGGCCGAGTAGCCGACGCCGACCACGTACTGTCCGACCTTGCGCACGTAGCTCACCTTGGGCTCGACCTTGTTGGTCGCGCGGTTCAGCCACACGTAGCGCACCGTCGCCTCCTGGTTCACCCGGGTGGCATCGATCATCTCGCGGAACAGGGGATTGCCCGCCGCATCCGTGGTGTCGAGGACCTTCAGGCCGACCAGCGTCTCGGGCGCCGCTCCGCTGGCGTGGTACACCCCCTTGTCGTCGATCGCGAAAACGTAGAGATCCTTGCGGACGAAGTTGCCCTGGCGATCGTTGAAGGCTGCAAACGCCCGTTCCGGACCGTTCTCTTCCATGTAACGCACGGCCTGCTCGAACATCGTGCGCGCCTCACGCGGCGTCGAGCGCTCGGCGGCCTGCGCAACGAGGCTGGTCCCCGCAGCAAGTACTGCAGCCACGGCCAATCGTGAAATCACCTGTTTCTTCATATCAGAAGCTCCAAAAATTCAAAAGACATACAGCGAACGGCGTCGTACTTGATCGCTCGCAGACTGACGCAAAAAACGGACCCATGCTGTTCAGGAGCACTCCATGGCTCGAATCGATGCCGATGGAGCAATCCACTGCAGCACATGTTGCGGATCGCAACAGCACGCATTCACGCGCGGGCCTTGTCCTCGAGGCTGACCAAGCCGTGCCTGACGGCCAGCAGCATCAACTTGAAGTCGTTCTGGGCACCCAGCTTCTGGCGCACAGCCGAGAGGTGGTTGAGCACGGTCTTCTCGCTCAGATGCATGCTGCGCGCAATGCACGCGGCAGCGTCGCCCTGGGCAGCCTGGCGCAGCACCTCGAACTCACGCGGCGTCAGGCGTTCCATGAGCGCCTCCGACTCGAAATCGGCGCACAGCACCGCATTGGCGAGCCCGTCGGCGAACACCCGCTTGCCTTCCGCGACCCGGCGGACCGCAGCCATCAGTTCGTCCGGCCCGCAATCCTTGGTCATGTAGCCGAGCGCCCCGGCGCGGATTGCCTGGCGCACGTACCCGGGTTCGTCGTACATCGACAGCACCAAGATGCGGATGCCGCGGTTGCGCTGCAGGAGCCGCCGGATCGCCTCGATCCCGCTGGCGCCCTTCAGGCTCAGGTCGACGACCGCGACATCGATGTCGCAGGCGCGCAGGCAGGCGCAGGCCTCGTCCGCCCCGGCCGCCTCGCAGACCACCTCCATGTCGCGCTCGGCATCGAACAGGCGCCGGTAACCGGTGCGCACCAGCGCATGATCGTCGAGCAGCATCAAGCGAATCATCTTGCTCCATCCCCCACGCCTTCGGCCTCGAGCGGAACCCGCAGCGTCAGCCCAAAGCCACCCGAACCGGATGCGTGGAAGCGGACGCTACCGCCGGCCAGCCTGGCACGCTCCTGCATCCCGAGCATTCCGCCCGACGGGCGCAAGGCTGCCGGATCCGCCCCCACACCGTCATCCTCCACGAGCAGCTCCACACCGCCGTCGACCGGTGCCAACCGCACCCGCACCCGCCGCGCGGCGCTGTGGCGATGCACATTGGTGAGCGCCTCCTGCAAGGTGCGGTAGATCGATAGGGCGGCCTGACTGGAGACGGGCGGCAAGCTCGCCGGAAGTTGCGCTTCGACGGCCACCGTCGCGCAACGCCCCTGCCAGAAGTCGAGCAGGTCGCGCAGCGCGTCGACCAGGCCGAGGCCGTCGAGCCCGTGCGGACGCAACGCCTTGAGCACCCCGAGCACCTTGGCCGACACATTGGCGACGCCTTCGCGGACCTCCTTCGCGCATGCCACCACCACCGCCGCATCCAGCGAGGCGCCATGGCGTTCCAGATAGGCCGCGCTCAGCCCGACCGCGGTCAGCGCCTGGCCAATCTCGTCATGCAGCTCGCGCGCGAGCGCCCTGCGCTCGTCTTCCTGGACCTCGATCAGGCGGCGTCCCATCTGTTGCTCCGCTGCCCGCGCCGCTGCGAGCCGCTCGGCGATGGATTCGATCTCGCGTGCGATGCGGTCGAACTCGCGCAACTCGAAGGACGGCAGGCGCTGCGCCTGCTCGCTCGCGAGGTTCTGCAGGCCGCGTTCAAGCTCTCGCGCAGGCCGCAAGGCCGCGCCCACCGTCCGCCAGGTGGCGATCGCCGTGGCAAGGGCGAACAGCGTAAACAAAGCCAGCATCCGCGATGACTCCTCGACGATCTCGACGACTTCGCTCGCAGGATTGGGGCGAATGACCAGGGTCGCATCGCCGAGGTCGATGCGGCGCTCCGCCGCGTTGGCCGCCTCCGGCGCGACATGCGCGTACAGCCAGCCCGCCGGCGCCGACGGCCGCTCCGGTGCCGTGGTGCCGGGGGCCGCGATCGCCACATCCAAGTGGCGCAACCCGCCACGCTCGATCAGGGCAGGGATCTGCGCCAGGCCCTGGTCGGGCGCCTGAGCGACCGACAGCATCAACTCGGCGAGCAGGGCGGACGCTTCGATCTCTTCGGCCACATCCTCGCGCAGGGCGTGCATGACCGCCGCAGCGGCCAGGGCCGACAGCAGCAAAAAGAAGCCGATCAAGCGGCCGACCAAGCTGACGCGAAGATCCATCACCCCTCCTGACTCATCGCTCATACATAGCAATACACGTGCCAAACACCGCCGGGAAATTTTCCCGGTTACGGAGGGAGCAACGCCGTGGTCCGGCGAACCCGAAGTGCGCAGACTGCGCCTCACCCGAGCACTCGACGACAGTGCGGGCCCGCCATGATCAGGAGACATTCAGGCATGAAACGAGAACAATCGCCCCCCCGCGGCCTGCAGACCTTGGGCACGCTGAAACGCGCAGCGATCGCGAGCGCGATCGCCATCGCCCTGGCCCCCGCGGCGCACGCCGTGACCAACGTAACTTGGGAGGACATCCTCCGCGACCAGGAAAGCACTGGAGACGTGCTGACCTACGGCATGGGCCTCAAGGCCCAACGCTACTCGCCGCTCAAGCACATCGACACCCGCAACGTATCCGGCCTCGTGCCGGCCTGGTCTTTCTCCTTCGGCGGTGAAAAACAGCGCGGCCAGGAAGCCCAGGCCATCGTCCACGACGGCGTGCTCTACGTGACCGCCTCGTACTCGCGCGTGTTCGCAATCGACGCCCGCAGCGGCAAGCAGCTCTGGAGCTACGAGCACCGCCTGCCCGACGACATCCGCCCGTGTTGCGACGTGGTCAACCGCGGCGCCGCGATCTTTGGCGACAAGATCTACTTCGGCACCCTGGACGCGGCGATCGTCGCGCTCGATCGCAAGACCGGCAAGGTGGCGTGGCGCAAGAAGTTCGGCGACCACAAGGTCGGTTACACGATGACCGGCGCCCCCACGATCGCGCGTGACCAGGAATCGGGCCGCATGTTGCTGATCCACGGCGAATCCGGCGACGAGTTCGGCGTGGTCGGTCACGTCTACGCCCGCGATCCCGAGACTGGCGACGAGATCTGGAAGCGTCCGCTCGTCGAGGGCCACATGGGAACCCTGAACGGCAAGGCGAGCACCCCGACCGGCGATCCGAAAGCCCCTTCGTGGCCGAACGACCCCACCCGCGAGACGGGCAAGGTCGAGGCCTGGAGCCACGGCGGCGGCGCCCCATGGCAGAGCGCCACCTTCGACATCGACACCAACACGATCGTCATCGGCGCAGGCAACCCCGCGCCCTGGAACACCTGGGCGCGCACCGCACCGGGAGACGACCCGCGCAACTGGGACAGCCTGTTCACCTCCGGGCAGGCCTACGTCGATGCGGCCACCGGCGAACTCAAGGGCTTCTACCAGCACACGCCCAACGACGCCTGGGACTTCTCGGGCAACAACGAGATCATCCTCTTCGAGTACAAGGACCCGAAGACCGGCAAGCTGGTCAAGGCCGGCGCACATGCCGACCGCAACGGCTTCTTCTTCGTCACCGATCGCGAGAAGCTCGCCGCCCGCGCCGACTATCCGAACAAGCCCACCGCACTGATCAACGCCTGGCCCTTCGTCGACGGCATCACCTGGGCCAAGGGCTTCGACCTCGCCACCGGCAGGCCGATCGAGACCGGCAACCGCCCGCCACCCGTGGCCGACGGCCAGGAAAAGGGCGACACCGTGTTCGTGTCGCCCCCCTTCCTCGGCGGCAAGAACTGGAACCCGATGGCCTACAGCCCCGACACCGGCTTGTTCTACATCCCCGCCAACCACTGGGCGATGGACTACTGGGCCGAGAAACTGCAGTACAAGGCCGGCTCCGCCTACCTCGGCCAGGGCTTCCGCATCAAGCGCCTGTTCAACGACCACGTCGGCACGCTGCGCGCCATGGATCCGCTCACCGGCAAGATCGTCTGGGAGCACAAGGAGACCTTCCCGCTCTGGGCCGGCACCCTCACCACCGGCGGCGGCTTGGTGTTCACCGGCACCTCGGACGGCTACGTGAAAGCTTTCGACAGCCGCAACGGGAAGGAGCTTTGGAAGTTCCAGACCGGCTCCGGCATCATTTCCAGTCCGATCACCTGGGAGATGGACGGCGAGCAGTACATCGCCATCCAGTCCGGCTACGGCGGCGCCGTGCCGCTGTGGGGCGGCGACATGGCCGAGCTGACGCGCCAGGTGACCCAGGGGGGCAGCGTCTGGGTTTTCAAGCTGCCCAAGCAGATTGCCCAGCGCTGAGTCCGCAACCGCGAGGAGGGGCGGCTGACGCCGCCCCTCCCCGGATTGGAGTCCCGTCGATGTCAGACCGAACACGCCCCACCCGCCCCTTGCTGCGCCATGCGATCGCCCGCATCGCGCTTCTGTCCGCCTTGCTGCCGACCGCGGCCACCGCCGGGTCGCCCATGGTGCACGAGATCAACGGCTGCGGACTGTGGCCCTACACCCGCTGCCCCGGCGCGGATCTGCGGCACGCCGACCTGGTCGGCCGCAACCTCGCCGGCGCCGACCTGCGTGGTGCCCAACTCGTGCGTGCCGACCTGCGTGGCGCCAACCTGGCCGGCGCAAACCTGGAGGGCGCCGACCTGACTGGCGCCCGCCTCAACAAGGTCAATGCTCCGGTTGCGATCTTCACGAACGCGCGCCTGATCGGCGCCGACCTCGAAGCGGCCCGCCTGATGCGCTCGGATTTCACCGGCGCAGACTTCACCGGCGCCCACCTGGAGATCGCCAACCTCAATCACACCCGCCTGAACGGGGCCCGCCTGAGCGGCGCCGACCTCCAGGAGGCCAAGCTGCAGGGAGCGCAGATGGTCGGCACCCGAATGGAAGGCGCGCTCATCCGCTTCGCAAATTTCAACGATGCCCATATGAAGGACTGCACTGGATGCCCAATCGACTGGTAAGCCCGGACCGCCTGCGAGCCGCCTTCGCCGGCCTCGCGGCTGTCATCCTGGCAACGCTGCAGGCCTGCTCCACCGTCCCCGACGACGCACCGGCGGAGACGACCGCACGCGGCAACCCGCATCGCGGCGACCCGCAGCGCATCGCCACCGGAGAGGCGGCCTACGCGCAATCCTGTGCACGCTGCCACGGCGAAGACGCCAGCAAGCCCGGCCCCGCCGCGGACCTGCGCCTGATCGGGCGCTACTGCGGCCGGCTAGACGACGCCAGGCTGAAGCAGCGCTGCATGCTGGACGCCGACGCCTTCTTCCTCAAATCCGTCGAAGAGGGCAAGGTCCGCCTCGACATCCGCCACATGCCTGCCTGGAAGGGACAGCTATCGATCGACCAGGTCTGGTCGATCCAGGCCTACGTGGAGTCTCGCCGCAAATGAGCCGCTGCCGCGCGCGCCTCGACGCCCGCCAGTGCCCTTTCGCCGGCCGCGCGCAAGAAAAAAGCCCGGCGGGGCAACCCGCCGGGCTTCGCAGCCATCCTTGGAACCGTGCGGCCCAATCAGTTCTTGTGCAGCTTGAACACCCAGACGGTGCCGCCCTGCTCGAGATAGTTCACCCGCTTGGCGACGTCGCCACCCCACAGCGGCACCGCGCCACCCCAGCCAGACACCACCGCGACGTACTGCTCGCCGTCGACGTCCCAGGTCACCGGCGGCGCGATCACGCCCGAGCCGGTCTGGAATTTCCACGCCTCCTCGCCGGTCTTGGCGTTAACCGCCTTCAGGAAGCCCTCGGGCGTGCCATAGAACACCAGGTTGCCGCCGGTGCTGAGCACCCCGCCCCACAACGGCGCGTTGTTCTTGACCTCCCAGACGATCTTGCCGCTCACCGGGTCGATCGCACGCATCGCGCCGATGTAGTCCTCGTACAGCGGCTTGATGGTGAAGCCGGCGCCGAGGTAGGCCGCGCCGCGCTTGTAGCTCACCGGCTCGTTCCAGATGTCCATGCCCCACTCGTTGGCCGGAACGTAGAACAGGCCGGTGTCCGGGCTGTAGCCCATGGGCATCTGGTTCTTGCCGCCAAGGAAGGACGGCGCCGCGAACACCGACTTGCCCTTGCCGCCCTCGCCGGCCGCACCCTCGGCGAAGGGGTTGGGCGGACGCTTGTCGTCGTTGGTGATCGGGCGGCCGGTCTCCAGGTCGTAGCCCTTGGCCCAGTCGATGCGGGTCAGGAAGGGGTAGGCGCCGAGCAGCTTGCCGTTGGTACGGTCATTGACGAAGAAGAAGCCGTTGCGGTCCGCCTTCGCGCCCGCCTTGACGAGCTTGCCCGTCTTCGGGTCCTTGTATTCGAAGGAGATGAACTCGTTCACCCCGTCGAAGTCCCAGCCGTCGTGCGGCGTGTTCTGGTAATGCCAGACGATCTTGCCGGTGTCCGGATCGACCGCAACCGTGGAAGAGGAATACAGGTTGTCGCCGGGACGCAGCCAGGAGTTCCACGGCGCCGGGTTGCCGGTGCCCATGAAGATCAGGTTCACATCCGGATCGTAGTAGGCGGTCTGCCAGGTCGCCGCGCCGCCGGTCTTCCACAGGTCGCCCGGCCAGGTTGCGTTGGTCGTGCCCGAGATGCCGTTCTCGATCTCCTTGCCGTCCTTGTCGTACTTGTACCCCATGTGGCCTTCGACCACCGGACGCACCCAGACCTTCTTGCCGGTCTTGGCATCGCGCGCCTCGACGCGGCCGATGACGCCGAACTCGCCGCCCGAGACCCCGGTGATGACCATGCCCTTGACGATCTGCGGCGCAGCCGTCATCGAGTAGCCGGCCTTGTAGTCGTCGATCTTCTCGCGCCACACGACCTTGCCGGTGTCGCGGTTGAGCGCGACGATCTGCGCATCCAGGGTGCCGAAGATCACCAAGTCGTCGTACAGCGCGGCGCCGCGGTTGATCACGTCGCAGCAGGGCATGATGCCCTCGGGCAGGCGGTGCTCGTACTTCCACAGCTTCTGGCCGGTCTTCGCGTCGAGCGCATAGATCCGGCTGTAGGATGCGGTCACGAACATCTTGCCGTCGTGGATCAGCGGCTGCGACTGCTGTCCGCGCTGCTTCTCGCCGCCGAAGGAGAAGGCCCACACCGGGACGAGGTCCTTCACGGTATCGACATTGACCTTCGCGAGCGGGCTGTAGCGCTGGCCCTTGGTGCCGAGGCCGTTGGTGACGATCTGATGGGTGGTCTCGGCATCCTTCAGGATGTCCTCGTCGGTCACGCTCGCGGCCTGCGCCGTGGCGCCCATTCCCGCTGCGGCCAGCGCGACCGTCAGGGCGGTCAGCATCGCCGGCATGGTGCGCGGACGATTGTCGTTCTTCATCATCGACTCCTCCTTGGTTTCTCTCGAAGCTATTCTGGGTGGTGTGCCTTCCGGCACCACGCACGTGCCGGACCATGAGCTCACCGCAAAGCCCGTGCCAGCCCCGCAAGCCCGACTTCCGCCGGCCGCGCTGCTCCAGTGCCGCTGCAATGCGGACATGCGCTGTGGCGCTGGAGCACAGCATGTTGCGGATCGGAACACCCCGGCCTCGGGAACTTTGCTCCGCAACTGCACATGCCCGCCCGAGAAACTGCCCGACGGCGGTGGCATGTGGCTTGCATCCGGATTCCGATGCATGCGGCCGCACACATCGCGCGCTGCCCACAGGAGCCCCGATGAGATTGCTTGCCCGCCCCGCCCTTGCCTGGATCACCGCGGCGCTGACCGCGCTGGCCGCCCCGACGGCGCTCGCTGCCGCCCCCAACCCGAGCACGGCCATCACCCCCGCATCTTCCACCCCTGCGGTCGCTCATCCCGGCACCCAGGCCGACCCGCTCGACTCGCCGCGCTGGGAGGACATGCGCAAGACCTTCTTCGCGGACGCAAGGGTGGTCTTCGACGAGCGCATCAAGGTGAGCGGCCCCGCCGTCGCGGAGGATTCGCTCAACGTCCCGGTCACCGTCGATGCGAGCGCCGTCCCCGGGGTGGAGGAACTGATCGTGTTCGCCGACTTCAACCCGATCGTCAAGGCGCTGCGCTTCGAGCCCGGCGCCGCCCAGCCCAGGCTCGGCTTCCGCATCAAGCTGCAGCAGTCCTCCCCGGTGCGGGCCGCCGCGCGCACGGCCGACGGCGTGTGGCGCATCGGCGGCGCCTGGATCACCGCCACCGGCGGCGGCTGCACGCTGCCCTCGATAGGCTCCGGCTCGCCCGAATGGCAGGAGCGCCTCAACGAGGTGAGCGGCAAGCTGTGGCCGCGGATCGATGGCGGCGAGCGGCTGCGCATGCGCATCATCCATCCGATGGACACCGGGCTGGCTGCCGGCATCCCCGCCTTCCACATCGACGACATCGTGATCACCGACGCCGAAGGCCGCACGCTGAGCCGCATCCAGCCCCTCGAGCCGGTGTCGGAGAATCCCAGCTTCACCCTCGACCTGCGCGCCGCCGCCCCTGGCGCACGCCTGCACGTTGCAGGTCGCGACAACAACGGCAACCGCATCGACGCATGGGTGACCCGATGAGCAGACTCCCCGCCCTCTCCCTCGCCGGATGCCTTCGCGGCCCGCTCGCCGGCCCGCTCGCAACCCTTCTCGCCGGACTGATGCTCGGCTTGTGCACGCTGCTCGCCCTTCCCACGTCGGCGCACGCCGCGGACTTCGACTACCGCCTGCAGCCGCGCGAGCTCGCCCCCGGCGCCTGGGTCGTCGTCGGGCTGAAGGAGGATTTCTCCTTCGCCAACGGCGGCAACATCGTCAACACCGGCTTCATCGTCGGCAGCGAGGGCGTGATCGTCATCGACACCGGCTCGTCGAAGCGCTACGGCGAGCAGATGCTCGCCGCCATCCGGCGCGTCACGCCCCTGCCGATCGTGCTGACCGTCAACACCCACCACCACCCCGACCACTTCCTCGGCAACCAGGCCTTCCCGCGCGCGACGCTCGCGGCGCTGCCGGAGACCCTCGCCGCGATCCGCAGCGAGGGCGAAGGCTTCAACGCCAACATGTACCGCCTCAACGGCGACTGGATGCGCGACACCGAGGTCGTCGTCCCCGGGCGTTCGCTCGCCGCGGGACGCCAGCGCATCGGCGGGCGCGACGTGGAGCTGCTCGCGCTCGGCGGCCACACCATCGCTGACCTGGTGGTGATCGACCACGACAGCGGCACGGTGTACGCCGCCGACCTGCTCTTCCACGGCCGCACGCCCACCACGCCGCACGCCGACATCGCGCGCTGGCTGGCCGCGCTCGACACCCTCGAAGGCCTGCCCGCCCGCCGCTGGGTGCCGGGCCACGGCGAGCCGGCGACCGACCTCGCCCCGCTGCGCCAGACCCGCGACTACCTCGGCTGGCTGGCGCAGGCCATCCGCGCCGGCGCAGAGTCCGGCCAGGACATGACCGAGCTCTTCCAGACCCCGATCCCGCCGCGCTTCGCCGGGCTGGCGCTGGTGAAGGAGGAATTCCGCCGCTCGGTGGTGCACCTCTTCCCCGCCGCCGAGCAGGCCGTGCTCGAGGCCGCACGCACGAAGGCCTCGCGCTGAACGCGGCGCCACCCGCTCGAACACGGCGCGGCCACGCCGAACACGCCAGGTTCACAACGCGCCGGCCTCGCGCCTCATCGTACGGCCGGCGTCGGTCCGGGCAGCGCGGACAGCCTGCGGGCGGCCTCTTCGTCGCCGTTGGCGGCGGCCACCGCCAGCCAGTAGCGTGCCTGCACCGGGTCGGCCGGCACCAGGCGGCCCTCCAGATGAAGCAGCCCGAGGCGGTACTGCGCCTTGCTGGAGCCGGCCTCGCCGCCGCGGCGGTAGCGCTCCAGCGCCGCGGCGGGGTCGCGCGGCTCGCCCAGTCCGTCCTCGGCGAGGATGCCGAGGTGGAACCAGGCCTCCGCCACGCCCGCCTGCGCGAGCGCGCTCCAGATCTCGCGCGCGCTGTCGTAGCGCGCCATCTTGAACTCGGCGTAGGCCTTGTAGAGGCCGATGCTCGGCCGCGCCACCAGCGCGTCGAGTTCCTCGGGATCGAGCGCGTGTGCCGCGGCGGGGGCCTGTGCAATCATCCAGGCGGTCAACAATCGAGCAAAGAGGGGGCGCATGGCATTGCGGCTCCGGTCGAGGTGAGGACATGAGCGAAGCAACAAGCGGGCCCGCGACGCAGCAGAACACTGCGCCAGTTCTTTCACGGTCCGGCGATCGGCCGACACGCGCGACGGCGCGAACGCAGCCGCGCGACCACGCCGCAAGTCCGCGTCTGCTGCGCGCCCTGCGCCTGGCCGCAAGCTGCGGTGCGCTCGCATTCGCGTCGGCGACGAGCTTCGCCGCGCCCGCCGAGGGCATCATGGTCGAGCACTTCCCCGGCGTGCCCTTCGCCGACCTGCGCGAGGCGCTCGCCGACGCGATCGCCGACGAGGGCCTGAGCGCGCCGGTGGTGAGCGGCTTCGGCGCCATGCTCGAGCGCACCGCACCCGACCTCGGCCACGACCCCGCGCTCTACGGCGACGCCGAGATCCTCAGCTTCTGCAGCGCCGGCGTCGCCGCCCGCCTGGTGGCCGAGGCGCGCGAGCACATCGCGCTGTGCCCGCTGTCGATCGCGGTGTACAGTCTGCCGCAGACCCCGCGCGACGCCACCCTCGCCTGGCGCCCGCCGACGCTCGACTCCCCCGGTGGCGACGCCGTGCGCGCGCTGATGGCGCGCATCGTGGCCGGCGCCGCGCGCCTCGTCGGGCGCCGCTGAGCCCGCGCCCGCAGCCCCCGGACCCGAACGCCATGCCCGCACCCGCTCCCTCCCAAGGCTCCGCCGCCGCCCTTGCCCCGGCCCCAAGCCAAGCCACCGCGAGCCCGCGCACCCGCCCCGGCCTGCGCGGCCGCCAGACCGACCCCGCCGCACTCGCCGAGGTCGAGGCCCTGCTCGGCGGCGCCCGCCGCGATCGCGACGAGCTCATCGAACACCTGCATGCGCTGCAGGACCGCTACGGCCACCTCTCGCTGCGCCACCTGCGCGCGCTCGCCGACTGGATGCGGCTGCCGATGGCCGAGGTGTACGAGACCGCCACCTTCTACGCCCACTTCGACGTGGTGCGCGAGGGCGAGCCCGCGCCGCCCACGCTCACCGTGCGCGTGTGCGACTCGCTGCCCTGCCAGCTCGCCGGCGCGGATGCGCTGCGGGCCGCGCTCGACGCCGAGCTCGACCCGGCGCGGATCCGCGTGCTGCGCGCACCCTGCATGGGGCGCTGCGACCAGGCGCCGGTCGTCCAGCTCGGCCGCCGCCACCTGACCCGCGCCACGCCGGCCACGGTCCGGGCCGTGCTCGCGCACGGCGAATTCGAACCGGAGCCCATCGCCTGGCAGCGCCTCGCCGCCTATCGCGCCGCCGGCGGCTACGCCCTACTGCAGCGCCTGCGCAGCGGCGCGACCACCGTCGACGCGCTCGAGGCCCGGCTCGCCGAAGCCGGCCTGCGCGGGCTGGGCGGCGCAGGCTTCCCGACCGCGCGCAAGTGGCAGGCAGTGCGCGCCGGCACTGCGCCGCGCTACCTCGTGGTCAACGCCGACGAGGGCGAGCCAGGCACCTTCAAGGACCGCCACTATCTCGAGACCGCACCGCACCGCGTGCTCGAAGGCGCGCTGGCGAGCGCGCTGGCGATCGATGCGGTAGCGATCTACCTCTACCTGCGCGACGAATACCCCGGCCTGCACGCGGTGCTGCGCGAGGCGATCGGCGAGCTCGAGGCCGCCGGCCTCGCCACGCCCGGCTTCATCGTCCTGCGCCGCGGCGCCGGCGCCTACATCTGCGGCGAGGAGTCGGCGCTGATCGAGTCACTCGAAGGCAAGCCGGGCAAGCCGCGCCATCGCCCGCCCTTCGTCGCGGCGGTCGGCCTCTTCGGCCGGCCCACGCTGGTGAACAACGTCGAGACCCTGTACTGGATCCCGCTGCTCGCCGCCGGCGCCGCCTTTGCCGGCGAGGGCCGGCGCGGGCGCAGCGGGCTGCGCAGCTTCTCGGTGTCGGGGCGGGTGAACACGCCCGGCGTGCACCTGGCCCCCGCCGGCATCACGCTGCGCGAGCTGATGGACGAGCACTGCGGCGGCATGCAGCCCGGCCATCGCCTGCTCGCCTACCTGCCCGGCGGCGCCTCGGGCGGCATCCTGCCCGCCGCGCTCGCCGACCTGCCGCTCGACTTCGACACCCTGCAGCCCCACGGCTGCTTCATCGGCTCGGCGGCGATCATCGTGCTCTCGGACCAGGACGAACTGCGTACCGTCGCCGACAACCTGCTCGCCTTCTTCGCCGACGAGTCCTGCGGCCAATGCACGCCCTGCCGCCTCGGCACCGAGAAGCTGCTCGAGCAGATCCGCGCGGACGACTGGGACCCCGCGCGCCTGCAGGCCCTCGCGCAGACCCTGCGCGACGCCTCGATCTGCGGCCTCGGCCAGGCCGCGCCCAACCCGGTGACGAGCCTGCTGCGCTTCTTCCCCGCCGAGCTCGCGCGCGAAGGCGTGCGGCTGCATGCCGCCCCAGCCGCCCACGATTCCGGGGAGGCACGGCGATGATCCGGAACGATCGCACGGACGCCACGGCGACCGATGCACGGGAGGCCGGCACCGACGCCTTCGAGATCTTCCTCGACGGTGTGGCGGTGCAGGCCTTCCCCGGCGAAACCCTCTGGCAGGTCGCGCTGCGCGCCGGCGAGCGCATCCCCCACCTGTGCTTCAAGGACGCCCCCGGCTACCGTCCCGACGGCAACTGCCGCGCCTGCATGGTCGAGATCGAGGGCGAGCGCACCCTGGCCGCGTCCTGCATCCGTGAAGCGCGGGCGGGCATGGTGGTGCACAGCGCCAGCTCGGCACGCGCCCGGCAGGCGCGCGAGGGGGTGCTCGAACTGCTGCTCGAGCACCAGCCGGCGCGCGCGGACAGCCCGGACCGCTCCAGCCATTTCTGGGAGCTGGTCGAGCAGATGAGGCTGCCCGCCGCGGCGACCACGGACGCGGCCACCGACGCGCCCGCGCCCTCACCGCGCCCGGCCGACCGCTCCCACCCCGCCATCCACGTCGCGCTGGACGCCTGCATCACCTGCGGCCTGTGCGTGCGCGCCTGCCGCGAGGTACAGGTGAACGACGTCATCGGCCTCGCCCATCGCGGCGCGCGCGCGACGATCGTGTTCGACTTCGACGATGCGCTCGGCGACAGCAGCTGCGTGGCCTGCGGCGAGTGCGTGCAGGCCTGCCCCACCGGCGCGCTGATGCCGGCCAGCCTGATCGACGCGCACGGCCGCGGCGACTCGGCCTGCGCCGAGCGCAAGGTGGATTCGGTGTGCCCCTATTGCGGCGTGGGCTGCCAGCTCACCTACCACATCCGGGACGAGCGCATCCTCTTCGTCGAGGGGCGCAACGGCCCGGCCAACGAGAGCCGCCTGTGCGTGAAGGGCCGCTTCGGCTTCGACTACCCCAACCACCACGGCCGCCTGACGACCCCGCTGATCCGCCGCGCGGGCGCGCCCAAGGGCGTGGATCCCGCCTTCGACCCGACCAGCCCGCTCACCCACTTCCGCCCGGCGAGCTGGGACGAGGCGCTCGACTTTGCCGCCGCCGGCCTGCGCCGCCTGCTCGACGCCCACGGCCCCGGCGTGCTCGCCGGCTTCGGCAGCGCGAAGTGCTCGAACGAGGAGGCCTGGCTGTTCCAGAAGCTGGTGCGCACCGGCTTCGGCTCCAACAACGTCGACCACTGCACCCGGCTGTGCCACGCCAGCTCGGTCGCCGCGCTGATGGAGTGCATCGGCTCGGGCGCGGTCACCGCCTCCTTCATGCAGGCGGCGCAGGCCGACGTGGTCCTCCTCACCGGCTGCAACCCCACGGTGAACCACCCGGTCGCCGCCACCTGGTTCAAGCAAGCCGCCAAGCGCGGCACCAAGCTGATCGTGCTCGACCCGCGCGGCCTGGTGCTGGGCCAGCACGCCCACCGCATGGTGCGCTTCACGCCCGGGGGCGACGTCGCGCTCTTCAATGCCATGCTCCACGTCATCATCGGCGAGGGCCTGTGCGATCGCGACTTCATCGCCGCGCGCACCGAGGGCTTCGAGGCCCTCGCCGCCCACGTCGCGCCGATGACGCCCGAGGCCATGGCGCCGCTGTGCGGCGTGGCGGCGGACGAGATCCGCGACATCGCCCGCCTGTATGCGAACGCCGAACGCGCGATGATCTTCTGGGGCATGGGCATCTCGCAGCATGTGCACGGCACCGACAACGCGCGCTGCCTGATCGCGCTCGCGCTCGCCACCGGCCACGTCGGCCGCCCCGGCACCGGCCTGCACCCGCTGCGCGGGCAGAACAACGTGCAGGGGGCGTCGGATGCCGGCCTCATCCCGATGGTCCTGCCCGACTACCGCCCGGTGGGCGACGCGCAGTACCGCGCCGCCTTCGAGGAGCTGTGGGCGACGCCGCTCCCCGCCCAGCCCGGCCTCACCGTGGTCGAGACCATGGACGCGATCGCCGCCGGAAAGGTGCGCGGCATGTACATCCTCGGCGAGAACCCGGCGATGTCCGACCCCGACCTCCACCACACCCGCGCCGCGCTCGCCAGGCTGGAGCACCTGGTCGTGCAGGACCTCTTCGTCACCGAGACCGCGCAGTTCGCCGACGTGATCCTGCCCGCCTCGGCCTGGCCCGAGAAGGACGGCACCGTCACCAACACCAACCGCCAGATCCAGCTCGGTCGCGCCGCCGTGGCGCTACCCGGCGAGGCGCGGCCGGACTGGTGGATCATCCAGCAGCTCGCCCGCCGCCTCGGCCTCGACTGGGACTACGCCCACCCGCGCGAGGTCTTCGCGGAGATGAAGCGCGCGATGCGCTCGCTCGACCACATCGACTGGGCGCGCCTCGAGCGCGAGGGCGCGGTCACGACCCCCTGCGCGGCCGACGACGCCGCGGGCAAGGACGTGGTCTTCGACGACCGCTTCCCCACCGCGAGCGGGCGCGCGCGCTTCCGCCCCGCCGTGCCGCTGCCGCCCGACGAGCCGGTCGACGCCGCCTGGCCCACGGTGCTGATCACCGGCCGCCAGCTCGAGCACTGGCACACCGGCGCGATGACCCGGCGCAGCGCGGTACTCGACGCGCTCGAGCCGGCCGCCGTGGCCACGCTGGC
>ENA-UOUJ01000474-UOUJ01000474.1-activated-sludge-metagenome-genome-assembly--contig:-NODE-474-length-27311-cov-9.925081_pt1 | contig 27311 bp, 23 predicted proteins | sample MGYA00249839_ERZ747224 | MGnify/ENA primary metagenome ERZ747224 (study PRJEB28782, sample SAMN03220277) | activated sludge metagenome | biome: wastewater; feature: sewage sludge; material... | reverse complement strand
CCGCACGAGCTGATCACCTACGGCGGCAACGGCGCGGTGTTCCAGAACTGGGCCCAGTACCGGCTCACCCTGCGCTACCTCAGCGAGATGAGCGAGGACCAGACGCTGGTGATGTACAGCGGCCATCCGCTCGGCCTCTTCCCCAGCCACAAGGAAGCGCCCCGCGTGGTGGTCACAAACGGCATGGTGATCCCCAACTACAGCAGCCCGGACGATTGGGAACGCATGAATGCCTTGGGTGTATCGCAGTACGGCCAGATGACGGCAGGCAGCTACATGTACATCGGTCCGCAGGGCATCGTGCACGGCACCACCATCACGGTGCTCAACGGCTGCCGCATGTTGAAAGACAAAGGCACCAAAGGCAAGCTCTTCATTACTGCCGGTCTGGGCGGCATGAGCGGCGCCCAGCCAAAGGCGGGGAACATCGCGGGTGTGGTAACGATCTGCGCGGAGGTGAACGCCACTGCGGCGCACAAGCGCCACGGCCAAGGCTGGGTGGATGAGGTGATCACCGACGTGGATGCCTGCATCGATGCAGCACTGGCCTGGCAGAAGAAAGGCGAAGCGCACAGCATCGCTTACGTAGGCAACGTGGTGGACCTGTGGGAACGCTTAGCCTCACGGAAGATCAAGGTGGACCTCGGCAGCGACCAAACCAGTTTGCACAATCCCTGGGCCGGCGGCTATTACCCGGCAGGCTTGAGCTACGCCGAGAGCAACGCCTTGATGGTGAAGGATCCCGCTGCCTTCAAACTGCGCGTGGAAGAAAGCTTGAAGCGACAAGTGAGCGCCATCAACACCCTGGCCGAACAGGGCATGTACTTCTTCGACTACGGCAATGCCTTCCTGCTGGAGAGCAAGCGCGCCGGTGCGGACATCGGCGGAAAGAACGGCGAGGAGTTCAGGTACCCCAGCTACGTGGAGGACATCATGGGGCCGATGTGCTTCGACCATGGATTTGGTCCCTTCCGTTGGGTTTGTTCCAGTGGCAGGCCGGAAGACCTGGCCACCACGGACCGCATCGCGAGTGATGTGCTGGAGCAGATGCTGAAGGACGCGCCAAAGGAGATCCACCAGCAGATCGCGGACAACTTGCATTGGATCCGCAGCGCGCAACAGAACAAGCTGGTGGTGGGCAGCCAGGCGCGCATCCTCTACGCCGATGCCGAGGGCCGCATCCGCATCGCTGAAGCCTTCAACAACGCCATCAAGGCAGGTACGATCAGCGCCCCGGTGGTGCTGGGGCGCGACCACCACGACGTGAGCGGCACCGACAGTCCCTACCGTGAAACCAGCAACATCCGCGATGGCAGCCGCTTCACCGCGGACATGGCCGTGCAGAACTTCGTGGGCGACGCCTTCCGCGGCGCCACCTGGATCAGCCTGCACAACGGCGGCGGCGTGGGCTGGGGCGAGGTGATCAATGGCGGCTTCGGCATGGTGCTCGATGGCAGCGCCGACAGCGACCGCCGCCTCAAGGCCATGCTGCACTGGGACGTCAACAACGGCATCGCGCGCCGCGCATGGGCCCGCAATCCGAATGCGCAGTGGAGCATCCGCAAGGCCATGAAGCGGGAGCCAAGGCTGCAAGTGACCTTGGCGAACGAGGTGGAGGAAGGGCTGATCAAAGGGGTGCTGGGTTGAGGGACAGCAGCAACCGGCCGCACACCAAGGCGGGCTGCAAACGCACCCAGAACTTGCTGATGAAGCTGGACGAACGGTATTCCGATTTTCCGGAAATGGATCGCAACCAGAGATGCGTATCGGGACCTGTTCTCTTATCCGGATGGAAGCTCAGTTCATAGTTGGCCAACTTGCGCCGTTGATAAAGGCCCAGACTTTCCAAACCCGGGATCGATGATGGTGAAAGGATGCACTGGATATTGGTTTTGCCACTGCACTCGTGCTTGCCCCAAACCTTGAATGGACCGCTGCTTTGCTACCGGCTTAATACGTTGGAGTGTGGAAAACAGGAGATCCAAACCGTTAACTTTCGGATTGTCCATTCCCAAAGAATTACTCATCCCGATCGGCCATGTTGTTCCTTCTTTTCCATTGCTACGCCAAACACGGGTACCGTTTGTGGCTTTTTACCATCGGCTTCCACGTGGTATGCACGGGGCTAACACAGACCCTTCAACAACGCTGGTGGGTTACCGATGGAACAGTAAATTCCATTACCTCCAATGAGGCCGGGAGCGTGGTGTACGTTGGTGGCAATTTTCATCACATCGGACCCAACTTGCCTTTCGGAGCCCTTTTAGATCCAAGCACCGGCCAACCCGATCCGGCCTTCGTCAAGCCGAACGGTACAGTGCATGCCGTTGCGGCGGATGGTGCCGGTGGTTGGTTCATTGGCGGCTCCTTCACCATGGTAGGGAACCAACCCCGGCAATATGTGGCCCGGATCAATGCGGATGGCAGCCTGCACCCTTGGGCGCCCAGTGCCAACAGCAGTGTGCTCGCTTTGGCCGTGAGCGGCAGCGTGGTGTTCGTGGGAGGCGGCTTCACACAGATCGGTGGGCAAGCACGCAACCATATTGCAGCATTGGGCATTGCCACAGGCCAAGTGAGCGGATGGAACCCCGACGCAAATGAACTGGTGTCCGACTTGGTCGTGAACGGCAGCCGGATCTATGCCGGAGGGCGTTTTACCCAGATCGGTGGGCAGGCGCGGAATTACTTTGCATCGTTGGATACCACTACGGGCCAGGCCACCGTCTGGGATCCGGATGCAATGATGACCGTGGGATCACCGAACGTTTATGCCATGGCGATGGGCGGCGGAACTGTTTTCGTGGCGGGAGACTTCAGTTCCATCGGCGGACAACCGCGCTGGAAGATCGCGGCATTGGACACCAGTGTTGGCAACGCCACTTCGTGGGATCCCAGCCCAAATGGAACAGTGTATGCCTTGGCCTGTAGCGGCGATAGAGTTTACGCCGGTGGAGATTTCACACTGATCGGCGGCCAAGCGCGTTACCGACTTGCTGCTTTGGATGCTGCAACCGGCTTGGCAAACGACTGGTACCCGAGCGCCAACAACAAAGTGCTTGCCCTGGCCGTGGATGGCGGGGTTGTTTATGCCGGCGGTCAATTCACCAGCATCAACGGGCAGGTTCGGAACATGATCGGCGCTGTGGATGCCATTACCGGCCAACCAACCTCCTGGAACCCGGATGCTGCAAGCACGATATTCGCCATATCGGCAGCCAACAACAACGTGTATGCCGCTGGTAGCTTCCTCAGCATTGGCCGTGTCCAACGCGATCACGTCGCGGCGATGGATGCCAGCACAGGCAAAGCCACCTCATGGAACCCGGATGCCGAGGACATCGTGAACGCCTTGGAGTTCCACGATGGCGTGATCTACGCCTGTGGAAGATTTACCGACATAGGCGGTCAATCACGCCATTACATAGCCGCGCTGGACACGGTTACAGGGCAAGCCACATCTTGGGACCCCCATGCCAATTCGTGGGTAACCACCGTGGCGGTAAGCGGCAATACCGTGTATGCCGGCGGGCAATTCGACAGCATTGGCGGACAGGCGCGAAGCAGCATTGCCGCATTGGACGCCGTAACGGGGTTGGCCACCGGCTGGAATCCCGATGCGAACGTATATTCCCAGTACCCTGATGTCATGGCCTTGATGGTGAACGGCAATTCGGTTTATGCAGGAGGTCGTTTCGACAGCATAGGGGGGCAAGCACGCAACTACATAGCGGAACTTGATGCCGAAACCGGCCTGGCCACAACGTGGAACCCCAACGCGGATAACAAGGTGTTCTGCTTGGCCCTGTACGGGGATACGGTATTTGCCGGAGGGTATTTCAACGTGATCGGCGGGGAACCACGAAGCCGAATAGCTGCGCTGGACGCATCTTCCGGACAAGCATTTGCATGGAACCCAAATGCGGAGGGTAATGTGTTTGCCTTGGCCGTTAAGGACAGTGTGGTCTACGTTGGCGGGGGATTCACCGAGATCGGAGGGGAAACCCGCAGCAAGTTGGCGGCACTGGATCGTTCCTCAGGGCAGGCCACTTCGTGGGCACCTGTCCTTGGACCCGATTATGGGGTTGCGGACCTGCTCGTGGAAAGCGATCGATTGCACGTTGCGGGAGGTTTCGAGATCATATCCGGAGAATGGCGCAAGAGTTTTGCAGTATTCGGCTTGGATACGGCCACCACTGGCATCAGTGCGCTAAACGCTGAAAACAGTACTTCGATGGCGCTTTTCCCCAATCCAACCAACACGGGCATGGCCACGGTTCACATCGAAGGCCTGGCCAACCATCGGGGCCATGCTCAGTTATTGGTCCATGATGCTGCCGGCCACCGGGTGCTCCAAGAGCAACTCACCGTGATGAATGGTGTTCTTCATCATGAACTTAACATGGGGGACCGCATTGCACCTGGGCTGTACGTGGTGCAGGTGATCACCGGAAAGATCCAGTTACTGCGGCGATTGGTGATCCAATAGGCCCAAGCCTGGGCAAGAAGCGGAACGCGGGCACCATGGCCGGTGTTCAGTGCAGCACAATACCAATTGTTTTTCGCCTCCCCCCCGTGTAACAAGACACCCATGCCATGCCATTGTATTCCAGATCTATCGTGTAGACAGGAGCGACATGCGCAGCTTCATGAATTATACGACCCAGCACATCGGTTATCACCAGATGTTCGATGCCCCGGTCGCAATAAACGCCAACTTGGCCTGTACCGGGCACGGTACGCACCGAAATACCCGGGTCGGGCAGGATGCTGACGATCCCGATCTGGTCCACCTCGGTAAGGCTAAGGCTATCCACAAAAATGTATTGCTGGCACCAGGGAATGGCGGCAATCGTCAATGCAATATGGGACACTGTGTCGGGAATGCTGAGCGCGATCTCCTTGAATTCCCAGTTCACGTTCAAAACCGGCTCCGACTCACCCAGGAACATGGCGCTCGGCAGGCTTGAGGCGTGCGTGTATGAGGTTGACGGGACCAAGTCCGACTTGAAGCCGTACACGGCAATGCCACCGCAATTGTTCATATAGTCGCCCTGTGTAGGGATCTTCGCGGCAAACTTCAGCATGTAATCATGCTCAGGCAGGAGCGGTGCTGCCAAGTGCTGACCAATGGCCTCGGCTTTGGGCGGAAGCGTTTCCGAGCAGAGAAATCCGGCCCATCCCTGCCCGGAATACGCTTGGGTGGTTGAAGGGAACTGGGTAATTGAAACGAAGGAACAATTATAGAAGTCCGGTGTGATGATCGCGGTAAACCATCCTACGGCCAAGTCCATTTGGCCATGTGCAGAGGGGCAATCTATGTAATCCTCAAGATCTCCATTGACGAGTCCGACCTGGGCGTAAAACTTCGACCCGGTCAGTAACAACAAAACCAAGATCAGGGCATACTTCATAGGTCGAATGATTCCGAAAGGTAATCGCTTAATGCAACCAATCCCCTGGTTCGGCTTTACGGTGTGCCCACAAACCCAAAGCCTCACGGCATGGTGCTCGACGGCAGCGCCGACAGCGATCACCGCCTGAAGGCCATGCTGCACTGGGATGTCAACAACGGCATCGCCCGCCGCGCTTGGGCCCGCAACCCCAACGCGCAATGGAGCATCCGCGAGGCGATGAAGCGGGAGCCGCGGCTGGTAGTGACTTTAGCGAACGACACTAGCAACGACCTGTTGGAAAGAACCCTCCACGGCACTTGGTGAGGGGGAGGGTGGTGTGCTGTTCCATTTAGTGCTGCGTTGGCCATGGTTGAACTTTGGTGACCAATGAACGGAAGGAAAAGTTCCTAACTTTGAGAATGATGAGGACCCTCACGCTCAACATCCCGGAACATGTGGACATCTCTGCCACGGAACTTGCCTTCATCGTTGCCAGCCAGCTGTATGAGGACGGCAAGCTGTCATTGGGGCAAGCCGCAGAACTTGCCGGCTTGACCACACGCACCTTCGCGGAAGTTTTGGGCAAGGCCAAGGTTTCGATCTTCAACTATCCGGGATCGGACCTGCCCCACGACGTGGCCAATGCCTAAGGCGATCATTGCGGACACGAGTTGCCTGATCGTCCTTTCCAAGATCGGGGAACTCACCCTGTTGGCGCGGATATATGGGCAGATCACCACTACGCCAGTCATTGCCAAGGAGTACGGTGAGGAATTGCCTGATTGGGTCACTGTCTTGGAACCTGCCGATCCGAGCAAGCAGCGCGTGCTGGAGCTTCACTTGGACCGGGGAGAAGCCAGTGCCATCGCATTGGCCATGGAACTGGCAGCAAGCACGTTGATCCTCGACGATCAAAAAGCACGGAAAGTGGCCGAAAGGTTAGGACTGAGCTATACGGGTACGATCGGTATCCTGATCAAAGCCAAACGCAGTGGACATCTCCCGGCGTTGGCCCCCATTCTCGAGAAGATCGTTTCATCCGGTTTCCATCTTTCTGATGCCTTGAGAACTGCCGCCTTGCGGGAAGCAGGCGAATGATATGCAAGACAACGGCATCGCGCGCCGCGCATGGGCCCGCAATCCGAATGCGCAGTGGAGCATCCGAGAGGTGAAGTAGCGGGAGCCGAAGCTGCAGGTTACCTTGGCAAATGAAGTGCAGGACCACGTGGTCAGGAACGCCTTGGAATAAGCCCATGCAGGAATCAACAGCAGCACCCGAGTTGCCCGGATACGTGCGGGAGAAGCGCACCATTGACCTGGGGAAAGCCAATGGCGTCGCTCTATTGGGGCTACTGCCCATCACCGTGGTGTACGTGCTGCCCTTCTATCTGCTGTGGGGCCACCGCTACACGTGGGTCACCATAAAGGCCTCGCTCGACAACGGCTTGGGTGCCGCCGCCGGTGGATGGGCATTGTTCCTTTTGCTGGGCGGCATTGTGGTGCATGAACTCATCCACGGCATCACCTGGGCCATCTTTGCCAAGCGTGGCTTCCGGTCCATCCGCTTCGGGGTGCTGTGGAAGATGCTCACTCCTTACTGCCACTGCAAGGAGCCGCTGCGGGTACGGCAGTATATCATCGGCGCGCTCATGCCGGCGATTATCCTGGGGTTTACTCCAGCCATGCTGGCCATGGCCTTGGGCAGTGCCAAGCTGCTCGTTTTCGCCCTGTTCTTCACGGTGGCCGCCATGGGTGATTTCATGATCATCCAATTGATCCGGAAAGAACGGGCGGACACCTTGGTGCTGGACCACCCCAGCGAGGCCGGGTGTTACGTGTTCCGTGCGGGGTAGCCCCGGCTGCTCACAAATTGATCGATCGCGGTGGGCCGTCCGCCACACCATTTGGAACTTCGGTTGTTCAAGTGGGAGTACAGCTATGTGACACACCTGGCGCACATGTGTTGATGTGAGGATGATGAATTTGTTCCGCAAACATTGGTATGATGTGGGTGGCGTGTTGGGCTTGCTGGTGCTCATCTTGGTGCTCCGGCCGCAGGCAGGGCTTTCCAGCTACCAACTGCTGATGTGGCTGAGCTTGGCCTCTCTTTTTTTTCATCAGGTGGAGGAGTACCGCTTTCCGGGGACCTTCCCGGGCATGATCAACAGGAAGATGTTCCACAGCGACAGACCGGATCGCTATCCACTGAACACCAACACGGCGATGCTGATCAATGTGGGCATGGGCTGGACGCTCTATTTGCTGGCTGCCTTGGCGGGTGGTCGGCTCATTTGGTTGGGCATGTCGGCCATGCTGGTCTCCTTGGGCAACATCGTGGCGCATACCTTCCTTTTCAACCTGAAAGGACGCACCCTGTACAATGCGGGCCTGGCCACCTGTTGGCTGTTCTTCGCGCCTTGCGTTTTCTTCTTCTTCCACATCATCCACACCGATCAATTAGCCACCATGGCGGACTACTGGGCCGGTATTCCACTGGGCATCCTCATTAATGTCTTCGGGGTGTTCAAGCCGATCGGGTGGTTGGCCGACCGCGACACCACCTTCATCTTCCGGGATGGCCAACTGCTGCCCACGGACCGCAGGAACCCTCCCCGATAACCGCCAAACAGGACATCCATGAATACCGCATTAGCCATCTTGCTTGGCCTTGTCGCCATCATCTGCTTTCTCGGGGGAACCAACTTGATGTGGAAGGGAGCCATGCCCTTCCTGCCCGAAGGCACGCCACCGCAATTGGTGCTGGACGACCTGGTGCGGTTTCTTGCGGGCATCTACCTCGGTGGCGGGTTCTTGCTTGCGTATGCAGCCCTGCACGTGGGAGCGCTGGGGGGCCTCCTGTACTGCTTGGGCATCATGGTGCTGTTTTCGGGCTTGGGCCGCTATTGGTCGCGCATCAAGCTTGGGTCGGCGGGGCGATACTTCGATGTCGTCATGGTGGTGGAAGTGCTGTTAGGCGCGGCGATCATCACCTTGGTTGGGCTGCGCTGAGCGGCACATACGGAGCAGCCCCGAACAGCGTTCCTGCAACAGACCCTTCCGCCATGCACCACCTGCTTGTCTCCATTGTGATCGCTTTTCTCCTCCGGCCCGCGGTTTATGGGCAAGCCAACTTCCATGACCGCCTGGCGGATTCCACCCTGACCTTGACCAAACAGAACGTCCGGTACGATCCCGCCTATTTCCGCTTGGATTACCCGAACGGCGACGTGCCAGCCGACCGCGGTGTTTGCACGGACGTGGTGATCCGTGCCTACCGCAAGCTGGGCATCGACCTGCAGCAGGAAGTGCACGAGGACATGAGGGCCCGGTTTGCCGAATACCCCAAGCAGTGGGGCCTCACCAAGCCGGACCGCAACATCGATCACCGGCGCGTGCCCAACCTGATGGCCTTCTTCTCCAAGTACGGAACGGTGGAGCCCAACTCCACGGAGGCCAGGGATTACGCGCCCGGCGACATCGTCTGCTGGAACCTCGGCGGAGGGGTAACGCACATCGGCATCGTATCCGGGAAACGTTCGCTTGACGGGAAGCGCAACCTGATCGTACACAACATCGGCGCCGGCCAGGTGCTGGAGGACTGCCTGTTCGATTTCAAGATCATCGGGCATTACCGGTACGGGGAGTGAAGTGCGGGATCGGCGCCACCGCCACCGTGCAGCCACCCAACCCTTGAAGGATTTCTGCGTGTATCCCCATACCACAGGATGTCCAGTACTCCGAACGTGCGCATGCAGTTGGCTGGAAACGTATATAACGCGAGGCATTTGCCCAGGACTTCCATGCATGTGGGGAGCGCGATGCAATACCTTCGATGGCCGGTGTGGAACGTTCGCGGCACTTGTGGTCAATGCCACTGAACCCATTGAAAAGCACCACTAACCCCAAAACTTCACAACCCATGAAGGCACGATCCCCCTTTCTCGGCGCTTGCTTCGCCCTGTTTTCCGCCGCCACCTTCGGCCAACAGCCATACACCGTAGTGGTCCATGGCGCGGTGGCCGACTGCACCCCGGGCGCCATGGTCACCGTGCAAACAGGACCAGGCACTTTGCCTGCGCAATCGGTGAGCGTTCCGGTGAATGACACCTGCGGGTTCACGGCCAGCTTGGCATTAGGCAGTGCGAGCGGTGACGTGTTCGCCTTTGCCAGCTGCACCAACGGCACCATCACCGGTGATTCCGCGGTTTATGATTTTGGCAGCGCCGCCACCGGCACCCAGACTGTGGTGCTGGACCTGGCCTGCGGCAGTGCCGATGCCTGCCAAGCATGCATCGGCATGGTACAGGGGCAGCCCTTTACCGCCTTGTTCAGCAGTTGCAGCAGCGGTGGAACACCGCCCTACTCCTGCATTTGGCTCATGCCGAACGGCGCCCTGGTGATGGAGAATGCTCCGTCCTTCACCTTCACCCAGCCGGGCATTTACGGCATCTGCATACAGATCTCCGATGCCACGGGATGCAGCAGCGTGGCCTGCGACACGGTGTTTGTGGCCGCTGACGGCACCGTAAGCACCAACAATACGGCAGCATGCCAGGCCGGTTTCTGGACGGTGCAGGCCTACGAGGACACCTCCAACGGCGGCGGCATGGTGGCCCCGATCCCCAACGTGGTGTGGGCCGTGAACCTCAGTACCCCGAATGATGAAAGCGTGCAATTCGCCTGGGATTTCGGTGATGGCGGCACCTCCGCGGAGGCCTATCCCAGCCACACCTACAGCGGGCCTGGCCCCTGGCTGCTGTGCCTCACCATCACCAGCGGCAACTGCACCAGCAGCTTCTGTGACACGGTGAGCGTGGACGCCAACGGATACTTGAACGGCATGATCCTGCACGATCATGGCGCCGGTGCCAACCTCCGCGAAGGCGGATTCACGATCAACGTGATCCAATCCGTTCCCACGGGCATTCCGGAAATTCCGGCCTTCAGCAACTTCCGCTTGTGGCCCAACCCGGTGCAGGACGAGCTGCACCTCAGCTTCTCCGGCCTGCGCGGCGGCACAGTGCCTGCTGCCGTGATGGACCATGCAGGCCGCGTGGTGTTGCAGCGCGAATTCCCGGTGGCGGTTGGCGCCAATACGTTGCACTTGGCCACGGGCAACTTGGCACCGGGCCTCTACCTGCTGCGGATCGGCTCCGAAAATTCCGTTGTCACGCACCGTTTTGTGAAACTGCAATAGTTCGTTGTGCGTTTGGTGGGTAACGGGTGCTTGCGCAGTTGCGCGGGCACCCGTTTGCCGTTCAGGGTGCGTCTCCTGGAAGAGAAAAATTGCGGCACCACCCAACCCTTACACTCGGTGATCCGTGTATGCAGGTACACCACGAAAACCCATGACCATGCAAAGTCCGTTTCGATCCATAGCCATGGCCGGCGCTACGCTGTTGGCGCTCACGGCCTTCAGCCAAACACCTCCCTATCCGGTGACCATCACGGGGTACGTGCCAGGGTGTACGCCTGGGAGCTCCGTCAATATTGGCACCCTGTTCGGTACGGAGCCTTCGCTCAACATCGATGTGCCTTTGGACCCCGGCACTTGCGACTTCTCAGTCACCATGCAAATGGACAGCACGGCAGGCTGGTTCCGGGTGAGCACGCCCTGCCAAGGCGCCATGTTGTCCGACACCCTGCACTACACCGTGAACTCGTTCTTCCCCGATTCCACGGTGATCAGTGTTGTCCTGAATTGCGGCGGTTCCTGCCAGTCCACATTCACCGTGGAACAGACCGCGCCGTTCACCGCGCTGCTCACTGCCTATGCCTCCGGAGGCACCGGCCCATATAGTTTCACGTGGGAATTACCCGAAGGTGACCTGGTCACGGGCGGCACCGCAACGCACGTGTTCACGGCTCCGGGAACATACGTAGTCTGCCTGAACACAACGGACGTCCTTGGGACCTTATGCCACACCTGCCAGGATGTGGTGGTGGCCGCAGACGGCACCATCAACCCCTGCACGGCCCCAAGTATTTCCAGTATTACCGCCCCTTTCACGCTTTGTACAAACGACAGCCTTTTCGTGCTGGCAACCGCGACGGGAACAGCCCCTTTGCTGTACTCCTGGAGCGGCCCCGGAATCATCTATTCCGATAGCTTGAATGGTTATGCCTACGGAACGGCAACTACGGGGACCTACCAGGTCAGCGTGACAAATGCGTGCGGGGCTGCGGATTCATCGGTGGTCGTTACGGCCTTTACCGGCCCGGATGCAGGCACCACGACAAACAATTCCCTGTGTGACCTGGCGGGCCCCACCAACCTCTTCACCCTTTTGGGCGGAACGCCCGATGTGGGCGGCACGTGGACCTTCATGGGCGCCCCGCACAGTACCACCTTCGACCCGAACACGGACCAACCTGGCTTTTACGTGTACACCGTGGTGGGTACTGCGCCCTGCCAGGATGCCAGTTCGGGGATTTATATCCTGGGCACGCCATTGTGGTACGGCGATGCCGATGGCGACGGCTATGGTGATCCAGCGATCTCCATCAGCGCTTGCACGCAACCTGTAGGCTATGTGTCCAACAATGCCGACAATTGCCCGGGCACGTACGGGATCATAGGCTCCCCCTGTGATGACGGCGATCCGATGACGGCGAATGACGTGATCGGGGCCGACTGCGTGTGCGGCAGCATGGTCATTGACTGCATGGGCATTCCCGGAGGAAGTGCCTTGCCCGGCACGGCATGCACCATTGCGGGCACCGCAATTTCCGGGATCTGGAACATCAATTGCGTATGTGTTCCCGATTCGGGCTCCACGGGATGCAACGCCTGCATCACCATGGAGCAAACTGCGCCGTTCACCGCTACCTTCACGAGCTGCACCTCGGGCAGCGCCGGCGGAGAGACCTACATCTGGAATTTCTCCGACACAGGAACACAACCGGGTGAATCCGTATCGCATACGTTCACCGCGCCAGGTTCGTACTCCGTTTGCCTGAATGTGACCGATTCCCTCAATGGATCGTGCTCGACTTGTGACAGCGTAGTGGTGGATGCCAATGGGAACATCAATCCTCCGGTGAACACACCTTGCGAGGCCAGCTTCTGGGCCATTCAAGCCTACGACAGCACTTCAGGCGGCATCACGCCCATCCCCAATCAAGTGTGGGTGTGGAACCTGAGCAGCGGCGGCAACGGCACCTACCAGTTCTTCTGGGATTTCGGAGACGGCACCAGCTCCACCGAAGCCTTCCCCAGCCATGCCTATGACGGCCCCGGCCCTTGGCTGCTTTGCCTCACCATGACTTCCGGCGACCCGATGAACGGCGGCTGCACCGACAGCTACTGCGACACTGTGAGCGTGGATGAGAACGGCATCTTGAACGGCATGGCGCCCATGGGCGGCGGGCACCCGGTCCCGTTGGACGACCGCTCCGGCGGTTTCACCCTCAACGTGGTCCAAGGCACACACACCAGCATCCCCGAGGCCCCGGCGGTGAGCGGACTGCGCCTATGGCCCAACCCGGCGGATGAACTGCTGAACATCGCGGTGACCAGCAACTTCGGCGGGCTCGTGCCCGTGGAGATCATTGCCGCCGATGGCCGGGTGATCCTCCGAGCCAACCACCGCCTCAACAGCGGCGACCAGCAGCTGCAACTACCCATCGGCCGCCTGGACGAAGGGCTCTACTTGGTGCGGATCGGCAACGGAACTACGAGCGCAATCCAACGCTTCCTGAAGGTCAGGTAGCACCGAACAATAGCTTTGGAAAGGTGCCCGCGAACCGGTGGGCGCCTTTCCGCACATGGCACCCATGGTCCCTGAACGCCTGATCGCCGATTGCATCCGCAGGGACCCGCGGGCGGAACATGAACTGTACAAGGCCCTGTACCCGCTGATGATGTCGATCTGCTCGCGCTATGAGCGCAACCGCCAGGATGCGTCGGCACGCATGAACGAGGGATTCCTGAAAGTGCTGCTGAACTTGGGCAAACGCCGGCGGGAGGTGCCCTTCGAAGCCTGGGTGCGGCGGATCATGATCAACACCGTGATCGACCACTACCGCAAGGAGCGTGACCGCAAAACACACGAAACCATGGATGCGCCGATGGAGCTATCTGCAGGCAGCGTAGTGAACGACTACCTGCGTACGATGGAGGCGGAAGTCTTCGCGGAACTGTTGCAGCAGGTGCCGGAAACATCCCGCAAGGTGTTCAACCTGTTCGTGATCGACGGGTACCAACACGGGGAGATCGGCAAGCTGCTCGGCATCAGCGCGGGCACTTCCAAGTGGCACGTGTCGCACGCCCGCCAATTGTTGCAACAGGCCATTGCCCGCATGGCGGGCGCCAAGGCCGCCGTAAAGACCGCATTGCCATGAGCACAAACGAGGAATTTGACGAACTGGCCCGGCACAAGTTGCAGGAGCGCCGCATGGAATACAGCGATGCGGACTGGCAGCAGGCCCGTGCGCTACTGGATGCCCGGCGCCGTTCCAAGCGGTGGGGCTGGTGGGCCGGGGGAGCCGGACTGCTCTTGCTGTTGGCTTGGATGCTGCTGCCCGGCCAGGGGTCGGACAAGGCACCTTCGCGTGCCGGGGTTGCCTTACCGGTGGAAGCGCCCGTGCGGCAAGTGGAACATGTGGCGCAACAAGCGGTGGGAAGCGATGATCCCAGACCGGGTGTCCAGGAGGAATCTTTCGCAGCGGCTGAAGTGCCGGAAGAAGATCATGTGGCAACCACCGTGTTGCCCAAGCCAACGGAAAGCGGAACGGCAACTCTTCCGCACCGGAACGGGGATCACAACGTGCAGGCCCTGCATGCGCTGAAAGCAGCAAATGCACCGGCAATACCCATGGCCTCTCCGGAGGAAACGCAGCGGGCAACCATGAAGAGCATGGACAGCCTGGTGCGGCATGCATCGCTGGGCACAATCGGTGAAACGGCCAAGCAGGAGGAGGAGGCGACGGCTGCGTCGTTGCCGCAAGCAGTTGCAGGAACTTCAAGTGTGGACCCTGCGCCTGTCTTCCAACCGGAGCTGGCATCCGTCACGGAATCGACAACGGAAGTGCCTTCCACAGCCCCCGATCCCGGCGCCATGGAACAAGGGCTGGTGGTGGCGCAAGATCCCGCAGGTGGTCCAAGCACCACCGGATCACCTGCCGCAGCTGCGTGGAAGGACACTGTTGCGGCAGCCCCCACTGCTTCCGTGCTTCCGTCGGCTCCCGCAGATTCAGCGCTGGCCACTTCCCCTGCACCAACTGCGCCCCCCATCGTACCTGAACGCGCGCCGTGGGAGATTACCGCCTTGGGCGGGGTGTTCACCTCCACCACCAGGTACTCCGGGAGGAACAGTGATGAATGGTCGGCCGCGCTGGGCAAGGCCTCCAGCGCTGGTTTCGGCGCGGAGTTGATGCATGCGGGCCGAAACGTCAGCCTGGGCTTCGGGCTGCACTACGGCACATATGCGGAGCGCTTGCGGTTGGATGCTTTGGATGCAACATCGACCACCCATCAGCAGTACTGGTACTTGGCGGGAATTGATACCGCCGTGCTGGTGATCACGGACACCCTTGCGGGCACGCCGCCCACGTACACGGGGCAATCGATGGACACCACGATCTATGTGCTTGCACAGGGCACGGACACCGTGCTTCACCACCAACACATTCGCGATGCCCGCGACGCGGTGAACCGGGTGAGCTATGTGGAAGTGCCATTGCTCGCCGATGTCCACATCGTGCAGGGGCGCTGGAGCATCGGCCTGCGCGGAGGACCCACCATCGGGCTGCTGAGCGCGCGGCGCGGAGCGGTGCCCAACAGCGCCGGCGACGGCTATACGCCATTCAACGACGTGGCCTTCCGCGAGGTGGTGTTCGGCTACACGGCCCGGGCGTATGTGCGGTACCGCTTCAATGCGGCGTGGTCCGTAGGGCTGGAGCCCGCGCTGCGCGGGCAATTGTTCAACAGCTTGGACAATGGCGACCTTCAACGGCGGTCATCCGCCATGGGCATCCAGCTCAGCCTCACGTACCGCCTGCGTTGATCAGCGTCCGTTAACCGGTCTTCAGGCGAACGAACACGAACGTTCGGTGTTTGCTTTGCAACCCTGAACACGCCTTTCCACCTACCATGCCCGACCTGGAACACCTCCCCGCACTGCTGTCCAACGGCAACGCACAAGCCGTGATCGAGATCCCCGCCGGGACCAGTGACAAACGGCAGTACAACCCAGCCGACAATACCTTCCCGGTGGATTTACGCCGAGGCGTGCCCCGCCGCATCAAGTTCCTGCCGTACCCCGCCAACTACGGCTTCATCCCGGGCACGCGCATGGACAAGGCGCAAGGCGGCGACGGCGATGCCCTGGACATTTTCGTGCTTTGCGCGGGAGTGCCCAGCGGCACCGTGCTGGAGGTGGAGCCCATCGGCATCATTGAGCTGCTGGACGCGAATGAGCGCGACGACAAGGTGATCGCCCTTCCGGTGGACCCTGCGCTGCGCACCGTGGATGCCGACGACATACAGGAGCTGCCACAGGCCGCGCGGGACATCCTGGTAGCCTGGCTGCTGAACTACGACCCGGAGGACGGCGCGCAGTTAGTGGGTGTAAAGGGCCGTGCGGAAGCGATGGCGGCGATACGGAAGTGGGTGGTGGAGTGATCCGTTGGCCGGGCGGGGCCAAGTGGGTCTATTCATAGTGGCCTTCAGGGCGCGTGGTGCCCTCCGGCGGACCCACGTTGATCACGGGCACGGCATCCTGCCTGAGGGCAGGTGAATAGAAGGAGCAAGGGCATGCCTGGCGGGCATCCGCAGGTTTTCGGGCATGTGGGACATGCACTGCCCGGGTATGCGGCCATGGCCACCCGGCCATCCGTGCTGGCGCCTGTTTTAGGCAGGTGTTGCGGCATGGCGGTTATTGCCCAAATTTGCCTGATAAACAGCTTCGCGCATGAACTCATTTCTACTTGCTTGGGCCGGTGCCGCCTCCTTGGTGCTGATGGGTTATAGCGCGGCTGCGCAAGGAACATACGATGTACCGCTTGGGCACCAGTTGGGGGAAATGCCCCTCTTCAACGGGCTTACCGGGGAGGAGACGGACAACGCACCCGGGGCGCGCGATGTGGACCCCCCGGTGAACAATTGGTGCACCGGGGCGACGGTGTACCAATTGAGCCCCGGCCAGACCGTGTTGATGAGCGGGGACAATACCGGCGTGGTGGTCACCGACCCCCCCGGATACAAAATGGTGTGGGAAGCGTTCGAACTGACCGCCTGTGCCAACGTGACCATCAATTACTGCGTGCCGGGGTCCGTGTTCACCAACCACATCAAGAGCCTGGCCGTGAACTGCCCTGATTTCCTGACGGCCATTCTCCTGGGGTACAACACATCCTGCACGGCCACCTTCCCGTACCTCGACCCGGGCACGTACTGGATCCCGGTATATGCCGCCCCGGGGATAACGCCCCAAGGGCCCTACACCATAGAAGTATCGGCCACCGCCTGCACGCCGCCCACGGCGTATTGCATCCCCATTTCCGCCACAGGGCCCAACGATGGCGATTACATCAGCCGGGTACAGCTTGGTGCGATCGACAACTCCAGCTTGTTCCAGGTGAACATCGCCCATGTGAACTATACGGCCATCAGTACGCCCCTGCAAGCGGGCCAGGCCCATCAGCTTTCCGTGATCAGCGGGGCGTACAACACGGACCAGGTGGCCGCATGGATCGACTACAACCAGGATTTTGATTTCACCTTGGATGAAAAGTTGGGCGAAGGAACAGCCATCAGTACCGACTCCATCGTGGTGTTCAACTTCACCGTGCCGGAGGGCACCCCGTTGGGCAGCACCCGCTTGCGCATCCGCACGGCCAGTGTTCAAACCGGCCAACCGCTGCCCTTGATCCCCTGCTACAACTACAGCCGGTGCGAAACCGAAGACTACACCGTGATCATCACGCCAGGGGGGGAGCACCCGGTGAACGACGATTGCGCGGGTGCAACAATTACACCCCTGGGGATCGGACAAGGCATTGAGCTGAGCGGGGACAATACAGGGGCCTCCCTGGACAATGCCGACCACACCTTCGTGTGGGAGGCCATCTCCCTGTCCGAATGTGCAACGGTGACCATCGACTATTGCGTGGCGGGGTCCGTGTTCAGCAGCTTTTCCCAAAACTTGGCCGTGAACTGCCCCAACTTCGCCACGGGCATGCTTGCAGGCACCGTGGCGGGTTGCACCGTCACCTTCGCGGATCTTCCGGCTGGCACCTACTGGATCCCCGTGGAAGCGGGTGCCGGAGCGCCGCAAGGAGCGTACAGCATTGGTTTGTCCGCGCAGGAAGGGTGCATCGTGGTGCCGACGTACTGCATTCCAACCTCCGACTTCGGGCCCGATGGCGGGGACTATATCGGCCATGTCCTCCTGGGCGACATCAACAATGCCAGCACCTTCGAAGACGGGGTCGCGTACGTGGATTACACGGCCCAAACCACCGTGCTGATCCCTGGCCAAGGGTATCAGCTGGCCATTACCGGCGGCGATTACGGGGATGAGAAGATCGCGGCATGGATCGACTATAATGGGGACCTCGCGTTTAGCGCTGGCGAGAAGCTGGGTAGCGCAACCACCGCGGTCCCCAACCAAACGGTGACCTTTGCCTTTGCCGTTCCGGAGGAGGTGGCGGTGGCCTCCACGCGGCTGCGCGTCCGGTTGGCCTACCCCGAGGACAGCGAGCCCGGCACCATTGGCCCATGCTTTAATTATCTCTCGGGCGAAACCGAGGATTACACCGTAGTGTTCAACCCAACGGCGATCCCTGGCGGGCAGGCTGAAGGTTGGCGCGTGTTCCCCAACCCCGGCCGGGGCAAGATCACCTTGTGCCATTCCGGGGCCGCCGGGCAGGCCTTGGTGCACTTGTGCGACGTGGCGGGCAGGGTGCTGCACAGCGAACAGCCTTACATCGGCGCGGGGGATGCGTTCACGATGGACCTGGAAGGGCGGTTGGCACCGGGCCTCTACGTACTGCGCGTTACCACGGGCCAGGGCCGGTGGGAGCAGCGGGTGGTGGTGCAATAGCCAAACTGTTCAACACCGGGCTGGTGGAAGGTGCTTCGGGAGGTGACCTGCCGGGTTCATGACGGCACGTACATTCGGCGCCGTTCAGTCCGTCCGCTGGCCTCCTGGAAACGGAAACCCACCAGCCAATTGGCCGTGCTGCACATGCCTGAAGCCGGCATTCATGCAACTGATCAACCGCCCTGCATGCCCGGAAGACCACCGGCGCGGAACCTGATGCGGAAGCCCGCGTAGAAACGTCGCCGCGCATGCTTTTCAACAGCATCCCGTTCCTCTTGCTGGTGATCCCCACCTTGGTGGTGTACTACCTGCCCTTCATGCGCCGCTTCCAGCTGCACGTGATCGTGGTGGCGAGCTTCATCTTCTACGCGTTCAACAACCCCGTTCTCCTGACGCTGCTGCTGGCCTCCATCGCCATCAACATCTTCACCAGTTACGGCGTGATCTACGGACCGCCACCACGCCGTAAGCTGTATGCCACCATCGGCGTGGTGATGAACCTGGGCCTGCTGATCTTCTTCAAGTACAGCCCCTTGATCGGGCACACCTTCTTCCCAAAAGGGTCGAGCGTAGGGGAGTTCCTGGTGCAGATCCCCCTGCCCATCGGTATCAGCTTCTTCACGTTCCAAGGCATCTCGCTGTTGGTGGACGCATACCGGGGCAAGGCGCTGGAGGATTATGCCGCGCTCAGTGCCGGAAGCTTGGCCAAGCATGCGTTGGACGTTGCCGCGTTCAAGTCCTTCTTTCCGGCTTTGGTGGCCGGGCCGGTGGTGAAGGCCCATGAGTTCCTCCCGCAGATCCGGGTGAAGACCCTGGCGGGCATCGATCGGCAGGCCGCATTCACCGCCTTGGTGGTGGGCTACTTCCTGAAAATGGTGGTGGCGGACAACATGAAGGACCACACCTTCTGGTTGGCGTACCCCTACTTCATGGAGTACCATTCCGTTACGCTGATCTTCCTGCTGCTCGGGTACAGCGTCCAGATCTTTGCCGACTTTGCCGGCTACTCGCTGATCGCCATCGGGCTGGCACACCTGCTGGGCTACCGCCTGCCGGACAACTTCAACTTTCCCTATATCTCCACCACGTTCTCCGAGTTCTGGCGCCGCTGGCACATCTCCCTGTCCACCTTCCTGCGGGATTACCTCTACATCCCGCTTGGCGGCAGCCGGAAAGGCCAGGTGAACACCTACCGGAACCTGATGGCCACCATGGTTTTGGGCGGCTTTTGGCACGGGGCCGCATGGAGCTACGCCGTGTGGGGCTTCTTCCATGGCCTGATGCTCGCGGCGGAACGGCTGGCCAGCGACCTGGGCTTTGCCCCGGGCAAACGGTTGCCGCGATGGGTGCACATGCTCTTCATCTTCGCCTGCGTCACCTTCGCATGGCTGTTGTTCAAGCTGCCCGATTTCATTGATGCGGTTTACTACCTGCAGGCCATTGGCCGTAATTGGACGGGCTACGACATCAACTTCCTGCTGGCCTTCTTCATCACCTTGTTCTCGGTGCCCGTGGTGCTCTACCACGCTTGGTACCTGTGGCGCCGGAACGGTGAACGGCCCGGCATGGCCTCGGTGCGGCCCCTGCTGCTGGGGGCCATGATCTTCCTGATCATCGTGAACTCCGGCAGCGGGGCGAGCTTCATCTACTTCCAATTCTGAACCACGGATGATCCGCCGAGCCCTCCTGACCGCCCTGTTGCTGGTGGCCGGCTATGCGGTGTTCCTGCGCGTGGTGCACGTGGATTGGGACACCACCCAGCATTTGGCCAACGGCAACCGCATCAAGGCTGAAAAGTTCATCTACGCACCAACCGACAGCTTCCGCACGGTGATCGTGGGCTCTTCTTTGGCATACCGGCTGAACCTCGACAGCTTTCCCGCACGCACGATCAACTTGGGCTTTGCCGGCCGGAGCATCTATGATGGCATGGAGCTGATCGTGAGGTCGTCCAAACGGCCGGAGCTGGTGCTCGTGGAAACCAATATCCTTTTCCGCAAGCTCGACCAGGAATTCCTGGACGGCCTGTTCACCCCGGGGTTGTATCAGCTGCGCAGGGCCATGCCCATGATGCGCGAGCAGAACCAGCCCAGTGGCGTACTATATGGCTGGCTGCATGACCGGGTGCAGAAGGCCGAGATGGAAAGCCCCGATACGGTGGACACGGCGACCGAGGCCATGTTGTCCAGGTTGAAGGAGGAATATGCCGTCCTGCCGGACAAGGAGGAGCAGGACCAGGTGGTCGAACGCTTGGTGCGCCAAGTGCGCGAGGTGGAAGCGACAGGGGCGAAGGTGGTCTTCTTTGAAATGCCGGCCCATCCGATCGTGATGAACAGCCCCTTGGCGGCACTCGAACGCGGAATGGTGCGCAAGGCCTTCCCCGACCATGCCTTCCTGCACGTTCCGCAAGGCTCGTATTGGCATACCACGGACGGACTTCACTTGGCGAAGGGCGACGCCAACCGGTACAGCGGCTGGCTGCGGCGCGAAGCAGCCATGCACTGATCTGGCCTTGGGTAGTCTGTTTCCCTAACGTGCCTTGGCCTGAATGCCGAAACCGGCCATGGCGCAGATCTACGTGCCCGACGGGGCATCTGGTGGAAGGGGACCCCGTGCTCCAGCAGGAGGATGAAGAGCCCCGGCGATCGGCACATGATGCCTCCTGCAAGGAACGCTGCGGTGAACCTGGCGAGGCAGCTTCCCAACCGCATGGCCCACTGCAGAAGACCACGGTAGGGGCAAGAGGGAGCTTGGGGTTGCGGAAAGGCCATATTTACGGACAAGGCCGGGCAAGCTCCGGAAAATGACCTTCTTTGCGGGATGCACGCGCCGAACGATATCCGCCACAAGAAGTCCGCCTACCCCATCGGTGGGCGGTTGTCGGAATTCCTGCGCGCGGTGGAGCGGGAGCAGCAATTACCCTTGGCATACAACGACCTGTTGCGGCATGAGGGACTGATGGCGCAACGTGACTCGAGGGGCCGTGAGACCCTCTGGACCACGGTAATGCTACGCCCTGCCGAGCTGGAAGAAACGCACGAGCGCCTGGTGCAACTGTATCAAATGATCGTGGCGGACGGCCGGAAGGTGGACCATTTGGGCGTGGCGAGCATTGACTTCTGCGCCTATGGCAACAGCCAACCGTTCCGCATCAAGGTCTTCAACCAGATCAACGACAACCACGACTACTACTACATCAAGAAGACCGATGCCAGCCGGGTGTATGGCCTAGAGTTGGAGCACATGCTCAGCCCCAACCGCATCAATTACATGGTGGATGCCGGAACCTTGGTGGAGGAGCACATCATCGGAGTGCCGGGCGACGACTTCATAGCGGACCCGTGGCGGTACGGCGGCAATCTCAACCCCGTGCGCCTGAGCAAGGAGTTCGTGAAGTTCAACGAGCGCTGTTTCTCACGCCTGCTGGGGGATATGCGGGCATACAACTTCGTGGTGGACGTGATGCAGGACTTCGACCAGGTGCAGTACCGCCTGCGCAGCATCGACTTCGACCAGCAGAGCCACGAAGGGCGCCACCGCATCTACCTGCCGCAGTTCTACAAGGAGAACTTGCCCTACGTGCAGTTCGCGCGCCAGCACATCGACCGGGAAAGTGCCGTGCAGTACAGCAACGAGGAACGGTCCCTGTTGCGGAAGCGCTATCGCCTTTCCCAGGACCGGTTGGAAGAGCTGCTCTCGGCAATGCGCTGCGATGTGATCAGCACACAAAGCAATGTCCGTCGCCTGGCCCATGAGCTGGCCGAACTGCACCACGTCCCGTCCTTGGCGGCTTGTGCCAGCATGGGGGAACTGTTGGAGAAGCACCTGAAATTGCGGTTGGGGCTCGACTGACGCGCTCTCGGGGAAGGACCGTGCCGAGCGTCGGGGAAGGGCACTAACCGGAGGGGCATCGACGGGGCGCTTGCAGTTTCATGCCCATGCTAAAGCAGGTCGGATGGCAGCACGGTGCCTTTTGTTCCAAAACAGGCGATGGGAAGGACCTACTTTCGCCACAATGACGCGCTCTGTAAAACTCCTGTTGGCCGGCGCAGCAAGCGCGGTGGTGTTCATCGGCTGTGGCGAAAACGGCCCGGCACCGAAGAAACCCCTTGACACGGCCATGGCCATGGCCTTGGGCGATTCCATATCGGCACAGGCCCAACAGGTCTTGCTGAAAAACGTGTCCGCAGCCATGCAGGCCGGCGGGCCGGAACACGCCGTGGCTTTCTGCAACACCCGGGCCGTGCCGCTCACGGATTCCGTGGCGGCCTTGTTCGATGTGGATGTGCAGCGCCTCAGCGACCGGAACCGCAATCCGGACAACGGGATCCGCCTGCCGCAGGACCGGGCCGCGTGGGAACGCTTCGCCGGCGACAAATCCGCCTTTGTGCAGCAGGATGCCGAAGGGACCGTGTGGTACTACAAGCCGATCACCGTGGGCATGCCCACCTGCCTGAAGTGCCACGGCGGTGCGGAAGACATTGCGGAGGGCACCCGCGCCGCGCTTGCGGAGAAGTACCCCCGGGACCGCGCCACCGGCTACCAACAGGGCGACCTGCGCGGCATGTGGAAGATCGGCCTGCGCCCCAAGCCGTGAACACCCCTCACTCCACGCGGTGCACCTCGATGCTGTTCAGCCAGTACACGTGCCGCGGGCCGGTCTTGATGTCGTTGCGGCAGATCAGGATCATATCGCCTTGCCGCACGATCGGCCGGCCGTTCTCCTCGATCAGCACGTACACGTTGTCACCCGTGGGGTTGTTGAAGAGCTCCGCCCACGAGAACGTGGCCTTGTACCCGTCCGTGGCGCGGGCCACGATGTAGAAGTTGCGGTCCTTGTGCCCGCTCTGCTTGATCTTGGCCTTCTCCAGGATGTCGCGCAGCAGCACGCCTTTGGCGGTACTGTCCTGTTTCATGTTCGCACCGCTCTGGCACACCACGGTGAAGTCGGTAATGGTGGCCACGTTCATCTTCTTGAGCGAATCCACGGTGAGCACCAGCGGCGTTTCCACCGCACCGGTCACCGCCAATTGTTTGCTCAGGAATTTCAGGCTGTCCTCGGCGGTGATGGGCACCGTGCAATTGTGCTTGCCCGCACCGGTGTCGGCCAGGGCAGCGTGGTCGGCGTGCATGACTGCGCCGGCTGTGCGGGGCGCTGCTTCGCCGGGGGGGCCGCAGTTGACGCCGGTGAGCGCGAGGGCCAGTACGGCCAGGGTGGGGGTCGTGTGTCTCATGGGGGAGTATCGCGGGATCAGTCGTGGTTCTGGAAGCGGAGGGTGAGGATGAAGTTGCGGCCTTCCTCCGGGTAGCCTTCCACCAAGCAGTAGTTGGTGTCGAGCAGGTTGTTCACGCCCAGCTCCACGCTGGCGTATTTCCACACCTTGCCGGAGATGAAGGCGTTCAGCAGGGTGAAGGCATCGGCCTTGGTGCCGTAGCTGGTGCTGTAGCGCGAGGAGTTGTGCTCGGCGCTGGCGATCAGCCGCAGCCGCTCCACGGGCTTGTAGGTGATGTAGCCGATCACCTTGGTGTTGGGCACGTCGGTGAAGCGCAGGTCGGGGTCTTCCAGGTTGCGCCGCTCGATGTAGGTATAGTTCGCCGTGGCCGACAGATTCTTGCGCAGCTCCCAAGTGAAGCCGGCTTCCACACCGGTGTGCTCGGCCCGCCCCGCATTGCGCATCTGCGCCTTGCCCGGTTGCACCTCGCTGATGCTCATGATCACGTCAGTGATGCTGCTGTAAAAGAGCGCGGCCTGCACCGTGAGCCCCCTGGCGGCACGGCCGGTGTAGCCCAGCTCCAGGTTGTCCGCCGATTCAGGCTTCAGTCCCGGGTTGGGGATCGCCGTGCCCATGCGGTACGAGTAGCGGTCCTTGATGGTGGCGAACCGGGTGCGGTGTGAGGCGGACAATCCCAGCTTGTGCCCGTCCTTCGGCTGGTAGAACAGGCCCAGCTGCCCGTTCCAGGCCTCGCTGGCACCGGCGTCAGGGTAGGGTTGGATGGTCTCCGTGCCGGCGATGAAGTCATCGGCGCGCGTGTTGTTCCGCACGCTGTATCCAATACCGGGCACCAGTTGGAACCTGTCCGTCAGGTGCCAGCTGTCCTCCACGCCCACCGTGATGGTGTTGTCATTAAAGGTGCGCACCGGCATGCCCAGGTCGTGCTCCCGGTGTACGTCGGTCTTGTACTGGAGCGCCACGCGAATGTTGTTCTTGGGGATCCGGGTGGTGCCGTACTCCAGCCCGCCGCCGTAAGTGTAATCGTCATAGTAGCTGGTGAAGGAGGACGGTTTGTTCTGCGTGGTGTACGTGGCGTTGTCAAATGCATTGATCTCGTTGGTGAAGGCATCGTAGTACAGTTTCGCACGCAGGTGGCTCTGCGCCGTCAAAGCGGTGTTGGAGAGGAAGTAGATCGTCTCCTTGTCCCAGTGCGGCCACTGCCAATAGCGGGGCTTGGTGTACTGCGGGTTGCGCGTGTCCTCACCGGCGTAGGGGGGATTGCCCTTCTCCCCGCGCTGGTTGATGTAGCCCACCACGTATTCATGCTTGGCATTGGGCGTCCATCCGAATTTCACGCTGAGCTTGCCATCGGTGCGGTAGGCGTTTTCGCACTGCCCGCCGTTCTCCGTCTTGGTGGGCGTGAAGCTTTCCGGTAGGATGAAGGCGTCGCGGTGCAGGTAGGAGTAGCCGCCCTGCATGTAGAATTTCCGCTGGCGCGTGCCCAGGTTGATGTTGCCCAAGTAGCCGTTGTCGTTGATCGCGCCCAGTGCCCCGTCCATCTCGAACTTCTTTTCGGGCTTGCGCGAAACCAGGTTGATGGCGCCGCCAAGCGAATTGGGCCCGTACAGCACGGACGAGAGGCTTTTTGAAACGTCTATCACCGCCAGGTCCGCCGTGCTGAAGCGCCCCAGGTCCACATAGCCATCGTAGGGCACGTACACGGGGATGCCGTCCATGTACACAGGCACTTGCCGCAGATCGAAGCCGCGCACGGTCACCATGGATTCGTTGCGGTTGCCCGAGGCGGTCACCGCGATCCCCGGCAGCAGGTTCAGCGCGTCCGGCACGTCCAGCTTATTCTGTGCGGCCATGGTGGCGGCGCTCACGCGGTCCTGTTGCTCCACGGCTTTGGTGGCCACCACGGATACTTCACCCAATTGGAAGATCCGGCCCGTGGTGCTGTCCGGTGGTACGGCAGGCGCGGGGCCGGGCTGCTGCGCGGAAAGCAGGGCGGGCAGCAGGAATGTGGCGATCGTGGAAGGAAATTTCATGGTGTGGTGGAATAGTGGAAGTGATGCGGTATGCTTGGTGGTGAATAGTGCACGCCGCGGAAGTTTGTTGATCATGGTGCCGAGCCGCTCAGCGGTGGTCTGCGAACGAGGTTTTCTTGAACTCGGCCTCGATCCGTTCCCGGATGCGCTGCTCCATCCGGTTGAACTCCGCGATGGCCTTCAGCCCCGCTTCGGTGACGATGGCCCCGCCGCCGCCCTTGCCGCCGAGGTGCTTTTCCACGTAGGGCTGCCCGGCACGCTCGTTGATCTCGGTGACCATCTTCCAAGCCTGGCGGTAGGACATGCCCATCTCCAATGCGGCCTTCTGGATGGAGCCTGTGCGGTGGATGCGCTCCATGATCTCCACACGGCCGGGACCCAGGAGTTTTTCATCCCCGGCGTAGATCCACAGGCGGAACTTGGTATGGAGGGCGGGTCGCTTGGCCATCGCTATGCTCGTGCAAGCATACTGCGAAAAATTGGACGGGCCGGGTTATCGGAAGGGATATGCGACATGGAACGCGGGGGCGCAATACGTGGAGATGCCCGGCCGGCTACGGTATCCACTTCACCCCGGAGTAGTCCGGCTTGCGCTTTTCCAGGAAGGCCGTGCGCCCTTCCTTGGCCTCGTCGGTCATGTAGGCCAAGCGCGTGGCCTCACCGGCGAAAACCTGTTGGCCCACCAGGCCGTCATCGGTGAGGTTGAAGGCGAACTTCAGCATCTTGATCGCCGTGGGACTCTTGGCCAGGATCTCCTGCGCCCACTGCCACGCGGTGCTTTCCAGTTCAGTATGCGGCACGGCGGCGTTCACCATGCCCATCTCGTAAGCGCGCTGCGCCGAAATGTCGCGGCCCAGGAAGAAGATCTCGCGGGCGCGCTTCTGGCCCACCATCTTGGCCAAGTAGGCGCTGCCGTAACCACCATCGAAGCTGGTGACGTCGGCATCGGTCTGCTTGAAGACCGCGTGTTCCATGCTGGCGATGCTGAGGTCGCACACCACGTGCAGGCTGTGCCCGCCGCCCACGCACCAGCCGGGCACCACGGCGATCACCACCTTGGGCATGAAGCGGATCAAGCGCTGCACCTCCAGGATGTTCAGCCGGGGCATGCCGCTTGCGTCCACATAGCCTTGGTGGCCGCGCGTGCGCTGGTCGCCGCCGCTGCAAAAGCTCCAGCCGCCGTCCTTGGGGCTGGGACCTTCGGCGCTAAAGAGCACCACGCCGATGGACGTGTCCTGGTGTGCATCGCTGAATGCTTCCAACAGCTCCGCCACGGTGTGCGGGCGGAAGGCATTGCGCACCTCGGGCCGGTTGAAGGCGATACGCGCCACGCCGCCGCTCTTGCGGTAGGTGATGTCCTGGAATTCCTTCACCGTGCGCCACTCCGGGGCGGTGGCGGTGAATTGCATGCGGGCTTTGGTCATGATGGGCAAAGGTAGGCGGGGTGGTGTGGTAGCGCTTCGTTGGACAGGGTAGTGTTCGCGTGAAATGGCTGGAAGGTCACAGCCAGATCGGATGTTGAGAGCCAGCTTGCTGGTTTGCTGGTTAACCAACTACATTTGTAAGGATGAAAATGACATTTGAACTCCCGCCGGACATCATCCAACG
>ENA-UOUJ01000473-UOUJ01000473.1-activated-sludge-metagenome-genome-assembly--contig:-NODE-473-length-27317-cov-6.937202_pt1 | contig 27317 bp, 19 predicted proteins | sample MGYA00249839_ERZ747224 | MGnify/ENA primary metagenome ERZ747224 (study PRJEB28782, sample SAMN03220277) | activated sludge metagenome | biome: wastewater; feature: sewage sludge; material... | reverse complement strand
TCCAGGATCCAGCGGTCGCGCTCGGACAGACGCGGAGCCGGTGTGGACGTCGGCGTGGATCCCTGCCCGGCGGACCGGCCCGGCGACGACCGGTCCCCGAGCGGGAGACCGTCCAGCTGCGGCTCGGGCCCGTCGGCGCTGGCCGGCCCGGTGCCCGGGGCGTCGGCCCGACGATGTCCGGCCCGGCCCCCGCGGCGCCGGGGCGTGGAGCCCGCGGCGCCGGCGGGCGAGGGGTCAGCGGGAGTCAACGTCGTGGCCGGCCGGATCGAAGACCGAGGAACCTGCGCCCGAGACACCCTCAGGGGCAGGGTCCCCGGCCGCGTGATCGTCTTCGGAACCCCCGGAGACGACGGTGAGGTGCACGACGTTGTCCAGCTCGGGGGCGGAATCCCCTGCGTCCACGCCGTCGGCATCGGTGTCCGGGGCCTCGGTGTCGGTCTCGGCCTCGGTGTCGGTCCCGGCCTCGGTCCCGGCGGTGGCGCCCGTGCCCGCCCTGTCCGCCGACGTCGGGGAGTCCGCCTCCGGGCCGTCCGGTGCGCCCGTCGACGCGCTCACCGGCGCGTCCTCGGGCACTGCGGCGGGGATCGCCCGCGCCACCGCGCGCGGATGGAGGCCGTCCTCTGAGAGGACGTCACCGGGACCGTCTCCGGCCGCCGGCAGGCCCAGGATGGACGCCACCGCCTCGGCGCACCCGGCTGGGTCGGCGAACACGTCGATGGTCCACAGCGGGTAGTACTGCCAGCCGCTGCGCTCGAGTTGCTGGGGCCGCTGACGGGACCGCTCCCGCACGCTCATCCGGCGGTAGGACTCCGAGCCGTCGGAGATCAGCGCCACCGGGGCGGTCCGCTCGGCCGCGGCCTGGCCGTCCCAGGACGGAGTGCCCAACGGGTTCCACACGGCCAGGTCGATGCTGCCGCCGAACTGCGGCACCACGGTCCCGTGCCGATGCTGCAGGCGGTCCGCGAGGTCGGCCACCAGCGGGTCATCCGGCCGCGGGTGCGAGACGTGGCCGCCGTCCTTCAGGTAGGTGGCGAGCAGCCCGTAGAAGTCGGCGGCGCCGTTGCCCAGGCGTGTCGGGTCCAGGTCGTCGGGGTGGACGCAGGTGAGCACGTGCAGGTGCTCCCGGGCGCGGGTCATCGCCGTCGCGTACAGTTCCCGTCCCCCGGCCTCGGAGAACGGGCCGAAGTGATGCACCACGCGGCCGTGCGGGGTCCGGCCGTATCCCAGCGTGAAGACGATGTGGTCCCTGACCACGCCGTGGGCCCGGGCCATCGGCGCCACCACGAAGGGCTCCTCGGCGCGGGTGAAGAACGGTGCAGCCCAGGGGTTGTTCGGCAGGTTGAGCCGGATGGCCTCGGCGACCCGCCGGGCATGCAGGGGGCTGGCGGTGACCACGGCCAGGGACGAGTCCGGCCGCTTGCGGATGTGCTCGAAGACCAGGTCCATGGTCCGGTTCACCTCGGCCACGGTGGACTCCACGCCCTCGTCCCCGGCGCCGGGCATGCCCGTGCCCCCGGGCAGGAACTCCACCCGCACGGGGTGGTCCGAACCGGTCAGTTCGGCCGCACCGGGCAGCATGTCCAGCTGGCCGTCGTACAGCTGGTCCCCGATCAGCCGGGTGAGCCGGCGCTCCAGGCCCCGGTGCATGATCCGCAGTTGCACGCTGGGCAGCACCCGGATCAGGGCGGAGAAGGCGGAGTCGACCTCGCGGGGAGAGTGCACCGTGGCCGTCGGGTCCACCGAGACGTTGAACGGCTTGGGCGACCCGGAGGTCCCGTCCCCGAACGCGACCACCTGACGCCCGCGGCTGATCGCGCCCAGGGCGGTGCTCAGGGCCAGCGACTCGGCGTCGAGCAGCAGGACGGTGTCGAAGCCCAGGTCCACGGGGAACTCGGCCAGCGCCAGTGGCGAGGTCGTCCAGACGGGCACGAGGGACTGCAGCAGTCCGGGCTCCAGGGCGGCCAGGGTCTCCGGGTCGGGGTTGCCGTCCTTGAGCAGGCCACGCAGCACCCGGGCCGAGGCGCGATGGTAGGAACTGGCCTTCTTCCACTGCTGGGACAGCGTCCAGTTCAGCCGCTGGCTGCCGGTCTCCAGGTGGGTGGCGTCCGCCAGCCGGTACTCGGACTCGATGCGGCGCAGGGAGGCGGCGTCCGTCATGGCGAGGTAGTCGTCCCCGGAGATCATCGCCTCCAGGGCGGACTGCCACCAGGCCAGCTCCAGCTCGGATCGCAGTTGCCCCACGGGGACCTCGCGCTGTTGCAGGTCCGCCGTGAGCTCCTGCAGTCCGTGCTCGCGCAGCTGGTCGCCGACCAGGGTGCGCTCGGGCAGGGTCTTGAGGGTCTCCTGGTCCGCCACCAACCGGTCCAGCACGGTGCTGAGCTCGTCCACGTGCAACCGGTCGAGCCGGTCCGCGTCCCGGCGCGGCTCCGCGAGCATGCGTTGCAGGCGCCCGAGTTCCCCGGCCACCTCCTGGCCCTTGGCCGACAGCGCCTCGAGCCCGGACGGGACCGAGGGGTGGCGCTTGGAGACGGCCCACTGGGCCCACTCCGCTCGCTGGGCCTGCACCTGGACGAGGGACTCGTGCAGGTCCGCCACGTGCATGCCCGGACGGATGTACTCCTTGGCCACGCGGCGCAGGCGGGAACGGGTCATGGAGGACATCTCCACGCCGTGCTGCTTGCGCCACTGGCCCGAGGCGGTGGCCGAGATCAGGTCCGTGACGGGACGGTCGAAGATGTCCGGGGTGAACTGGTCCAGGGAGGTGCGCACGGCCGACATCACCTGGATCTGGCGCACCCACTCCGCGAACGTGGACCCGGGACGCAGCTGGGCCTGCTCGGTCGCGTTCTCGAGCTGCTCCCGCAGCACCGGCAGGGCGGCGGCGAGGTCCTCGGCCAGGCCGTACGCCTCCTCGGTCTCCTGGACGTTGCGCAACCGTGCCCCGTACCAGGGGCTCTCCGTGGAGGCGCGGGAGAACGCCCCGAGCTCCCCGGCGCGGATGAGCTTGGCCGCGGTCTCCTCGCGGTTGACGGTCGCGTCCAGCACCGAGCGCTTGAGCCGCACCGTGGTGGACGGCGCCGGATCCAGCGCGGTCAGGGCCGCCAGCGACTGCATGGCCTGGAACGGCGAGCAGCCCCAGCGGTCCCGCGTGTTGTGCAGGCTGCGCAGGTGGTCGCGCAGTTGGTGCCGGCGCTCCACGAGGGTGGCGTTCAACCGGGTGGTGGCGGGCTCCTGGGCGCGCTCCACCCGCAGCAGGGCGCGGATCAGCTGGCGGCGCAGGGACTCGGGGGTGGCCCCGGCCGGCAGGTCCAGGGCCAGGCTGTCCAGCTCCACCGAGCCGAGCCGGCGGCGGAAGTCGTCCAGGGTGGCGGTCCGCTCGGCCACCACGAGCACCCGCTTGCCCGCCGCGGCCAGTTGCGCCACGGCGTTGGCCGCGGTCTGCGTCTGCCCGGTCCCGGGAGGGGTGACGACCACGAGGTCGTGGCCGGCGGCGATGTGGTCCAGGGCCTCCTGCTGCGAGGGATCGGCGTCCAGCACCAGCGTCTCGTCCCGCGGGTCACGCTCGTCCAGCGGCGCCAGCCCCGTGTCCGTGAGCTCGCCGCGGCGCGGCACCATGCCGGACCCGGCGTCGTACAGCGCCGCGACCACGGGGTGGGTGGAGTCCACCACGTCCACGGAGGCGGTGTCCGCGAGGTCGGCGAAGGTGGAGACCAGCAGCCGGTTCTCCACGACCAGCCCGCGCAGCCGGCGGGCCTCCGAGCGCAGCAGCTCCAGGGCCGGCATCGGCTCCAGCTTGGCGGTGGCGTAGGCGGCCCGCAGGTAGTCGTCGGCGTCCAGGGCGATCCCGAAGGTGTCCCGGAAGTACCGCGCCAGCGCCGGGTTGAGCCGGGCGCGTTCGGTGATCTGGACCTCGTAGTCGTCCTGCTCGCTGCGCAGGGTCAGGGTCAACCGTGCCAGCAGCACCGGAGCGGACATCTGCGTGGAGCGGCCCTCCTCGATGGTCCGCCAGGTCGCCACGCCGGTGGCGAGGTAGCCGACGTCGACGCCGCGGTCCTCGGCCAGCTCCTGGATCTTGCCGCGCAGCTGCCGGGCCGCGCCGCGGGCGGCCACGAACTGTTCCTGGTCCCGCAGCAGGGTGGACAGCCGCGTCTTGCGTCCGGACAGGAACTGGGACAGGCCCGAGGGATGGGAGTGGGTGATGTCGATGCTGTTCGCCGAGGACGGGGCGAACCGCAGCATGGTGTCGTTCTCGGTGCCCGAGCCCAGGGAGGCCAGCCAGACCGGGAAGGTGGGACGGTCCTCGGAACCGGGGGCGCCGCCGTCGGGGGTCTCCGCGTCCGGCCGTGGTGCCGCAGGGCTCTGGGTTCGGTCCTGCTCAGTCACAGTTGTCCTTCCTGCCGCCGGCCGCGCTCCCGCAGCCCACGACGACGGCGGGCGGCAGGGCGCCGGGGGTCACCGATGCTTGCTTCCACGGTACCCAACGGCACCGACGATTCCGTCGAGGACGGCGGTGTGCCCCACCGCCGTCCTCGACGGCTCACTCCCACTCGATGGTTCCCGGGGGCTTGCTGGTCACGTCCAGGACCACCCGGTTGACCCCGTCCACCTCGTTGGTGATCCGGTTCGAGATCCGCGAGAGCAGGTCGTGGGGCAGCTGTGCCCAGTCCGCGGTCATGGCGTCCTCGGAGGTGACGGGCCGCAGCACCACGGGGTGGCCGTAGGTGCGGCCGTCGCCCTGGACGCCCACCGAGCGCACGTCCGCCAGCAGCACCACCGGGCACTGCCAGATGTGGCGGTCCAGCCCGGCGGCGGTCAGCTCGGCGCGCACGATCGCGTCGGCCTTGCGCAGCAGGTCCAGGCGTTCCTTCGTCACCTCGCCGATGATCCGGATGCCCAGGCCGGGGCCGGGGAACGGCTGGCGCCAGACGATCTCGTCCGGCAGGCCCAGCTCGTGGCCGACCGCGCGCACCTCGTCCTTGAACAGGGCACGCAGCGGCTCGACGAGCTCGAACTCGATGTCCTCCGGCAGCCCGCCCACGTTGTGGTGGCTCTTGATGTTGGCGGTGCCCTCTCCCCCGCCGGACTCGACGACGTCCGGGTACAGGGTGCCCTGGACCAGGAAGCGCACGTCCTTGGCGTCCGGGTCGTGGCGGGACTCCTCGATGATGTCCGCCTGGGCCCGCTCGAAGGTGCGGATGAACTTCTCACCGATGATCTTGCGCTTGGTCTCGGGGTCGGTGACGCCGGCCAGGGCCTCGAGGAACACGTCCTCGGCGTCCACCATGACCAGCCGGGCTCCGCCGCTGGCCCGGCCGAAGGCCTTCTCGATCTCCTCGGACTCGTCCTGGCGCATCAGGCCGTGGTTGACGTAGACGCAGGTGAGCTGGTCCCCGACGGCCCGCTGCACGAGGGCGGCGGCCACGGCGGAGTCGACGCCGCCGGACAGGCCGCAGATGGCGCGGTAGTCACCGATCTGCTCGCGGATCAGCTCGACCTGCTCCTCGATCACGTTCGAGGTGGTCCAGGACTGCTCCAGCCCGGCGCCGCGGCGCAGGAAGTTCTCCAGGACGTCCTGGCCGCGCTCGGTGTGGCCGACCTCCGGGTGCCACTGCACCCCGTAGATCCGCTTCTCCGGGCTCTCGAACGCGGCCACCGGGGCACCGGGGGTGCGCGCGGTCACGGCGAACCCGGGAGGGGCCTCGGACACGGCGTCGGAGTGGCTCATCCACACCACCTGGTCCACGTCCTGGCCCTCGAGCAGCTCGGAGGTGGGGCTGATGGCCTCGAGCCGGGTGGAGCCGTACTCGCGGGTCTCGGTGTGGGCGACCTTCCCGCCCAGCGCCTGGGCGATCGCCTGGAAGCCGTAGCACAGGCCGAGCACGGGCACCCCGGCCTCGAGCAGCTCGGGGTCGAGCCGGGGAGCGCCCGCGGCGTACACCGAGGAGGGCCCGCCGGAGAGGATGAGGGCGGCCGGCTTGCGCGCGAGGATCTCCTCGGTGGCCAGGGTGTGCGGGACGACCTCGGAGTACACGTTGGCCTCGCGGACCCGGCGGGCGATCAGCTGGGCGTACTGGGCACCGTTGTCGACCACGAGGACGGTCGGGAAGTCGGCGGCGATCTGCGGGTTGTCAGCCTGGGTGGAAGTCACCCGTCAAGGATAGTCCAGCGCGGGACCGCCCCCATCTATCGTGGTGCCGTGAACGAGAACGCGGGGACCGACGTCGTACCCCTGAACCCGCGGGCCCGCGAGGCCCAGCGCCACACCGTGGCCGTGCTGGGCACCGCGCAGGTGTTCTCCGGCCTGGGCAACGGGGCCACGCTGTCCCTGGGATCGATCCTCGCCGTGGACCTGTCCGGGGCCGAGGCCACCGCCGGGCTGGTCAACACGGGGATGACGCTCGGATCCGCGGTGGTGTCCATCCCGCTGGCCCAGCTCGCCCTGTCCCGTGGCCGGCGGGTGGCCCTCGGCGCGGGACTGGCCGCGGGCCTGGTCGGCCAGGCCCTCATGGTCACGGCGGTGCTCGCCCGGGCGTTCCCGGTCCTGCTGCTCGGCGCGTTCCTGGTGGGTTTCGGGGCGGCCGTGAACCTGCAGGCCCGGTTCGCCGTGACCGACCTGGCTGAGCCCCGGCACCGCGGGCGCGACCTGTCCCTCGTGGTGTGGGCGGTGACCGTGGGAGCCGTCCTCGGCCCGAACATGGTGGGCCCCGGCGCGGTGCTGTCCGGGTGGCTGGGGATCCCCGCCCATGCCGGGCCGTTCCTCATCTCCGGTGCCGGCATGCTGGTCGGCTGGCTGATCATCCTGCTGGGGCTGCGCCCGGATCCGCTGCTGCTGCGCCGCGAGCTGGAGGGCGTCCCCGAGGGTCCGGACCCGGACGCGTCCCGCCGTCCGGTCGGGCCCGGGACCGGGACGGGAGGCGTGGAGACCGTCGTGGAGCCGGTACCGGTGGTGGCGCGCACGGTCCCGGGCAACCGCTGGACCGCCGGCTGGCACGCCATCCGCCGCCATCCCTCCGCGCTGGCCGCGCTGGTCTCGGTCATCGCGGCGCACGCGGTGATGGTGGGGCTGATGTCCATGACGCCCCTGCACCTGCAGCACCAGGCGGGAGTGGCCAGCAGCGAACTGGGCCAGCACCCGGACACCGTGGTGCTGATCGGCTTCACCATCTCCCTGCACGTGGCCGGGATGTACGCCCTGTCCCCGCTGATGGGCGTGCTGGCGGACCGGTTCGGCCCGGCGCGGATCGTGTCCGCCGGACTCGCCACCCTGCTGGCCGCCACCGCCTTCACCGGCTTCCTGCCCGGTGAGCACTGGGCCGTGGTGACGGGGCTCGTGCTCCTGGGGCTCGGCTGGTCCGCGACGACTGTGGCCGGCTCCACCCTGCTGGTGGCGGCCCTGGCCCCGCAGGAGCGGGTACCGGCCCAGGGCTTCTCGGACGCGGCGATGTCCCTGGCGGCCGCGGTCGGCTCCGTGCTGGCCGGGCTCGTGATGGGCTGGATCGACTACGCCGGGCTCTCAGCGCTGCTCGGTGCCGTGGTGCTGGCGTCCCTGGCCGGCGTCGTCGCCCTGGTCCGCCGCCAGCCCGCCCCGTCCGCCTGAGGGCACGCGGCCGCCTGAGGGCCCGCCGCCAGCCGGCACCGGCCGCCTGAGGGCCCGCGGCCGGTGGAGGCCCCGCGGCCTGGCCGGGCGAGGCCCGGCTCCCGGGGACGGGCCGATCCGAGTGGTGACCGAGTGTGCCGCGACGGCCTCCGGGACCGAACGGCCGGGGTCGACGGTGGCCCGCGGGCCCTCCGGGGCCGCCGCGGCGTCCCCGGTCCGCCGAGGACGGGTGGTGGTCGAGTAGCCGTCCCTGCAGACAAACGGCCCGCCGGATCCTAGAAAGTATGACGTGCTCAACACTCGTCTGCACCGCGTCCTGTCCCCGGACACCGGTGCCACCGCCCCGCCCGTCTCCCTGCCGTCCCTGGCCGCGCCGCCCGCGACCGCACCGTCCGTGACCGCGCCGCCCGCGACCGCGCCGCCCGCGACCGCGCCGCCCGTGACCGCGCCGCCCGCAGACCCCGACGTGCGCGTGCCGATGTTCTCCGCCGCCGAGTACGGCCAGCGGTTGGCGGCGGTGCGCGAGCGGATGGCCCGTCAGGGCCTCAGCGCGCTGGTGGTGACCGATCCCGCGAACATCTTCTACCTGAGCGGTTACGACGCCTGGTCCTTCTACACCCCGCAGATGCTCTTCGTCCCCGCGCAGGGCGAGATGCTGCTGTTCCTGCGGGAGATGGACGCCCAGGGCGCGTTCCGCACCTCCTGGCTGCCGGAGGACCAGATCATCGGCTACCCGGAGCAGTACGTCCACCAGCCCCACGTCCACCCCTTCGACTGGGTGGCCGTCGCCCTGCGACGGCGGGGACTGGTCGCACCGGCCGCGACCGGCTGCATCGGCCTGGAGATGGACGCCCACTTCTTCGCACCGAAGGCCTACCGCGCCCTGGTCAACGCGCTGCCCGAGTGGACCCTCGTGGACAGCTTCGAACTGGTCAACTGGGTACGGGCGGTCAAGTCCGAGGCCGAGATCCAGTACATGCGCACCGCGGCGCGCGTCACGACCGCCGCCATGCGGGCGGCCATCGACGCGATCGAGCCCGGGGCCGCCCAGCACCTCGTGGCGTCCAGGATCGCCGCCGCCCAGGCGGAGGGCGACGGGGAGGCCTGGGGTGACTTCCCGGCCATCGTCCCCATGCTGCCCACCGGCCGGTCCGCGGACACCCCCCACCTGACCTGGTCGGACCGCGTCCTGGGTGAGGGGGACGCGGTCGTGGTGGAGCTGGCCGGAGCGCACCGGCGCTATCACGTGCCCCTGGCGCGCACGGTGATGCTCGGCACTCCCCCGAGCGAGCTGCTCCTGCTGGAGGAGGCGGTCGCCGCCGGTCTGCAGGCCGTGCTCGACGTCACCGCCGCGGGCGTCCCGGTGAGGGAGATGTCCCGCGCGTGGAACCTGACGCTGGCCCAGTACGGGCTGGAGAAGCCGAGCCGGCTGGGGTACTCCATCGGCATCGGTTATCCCCCGGACTGGGGCGAGCGCACCGTGAGCATCCGCTCCGAAGACGAGAACGTGCTGGCCGAGAACATGACGTTCCACCTGATCTGCGGGATGTGGATGACCGGCTACGGCTACGAGGTGTCCGAGTCGATCCGCGTCACGGGCACGGGAGTGGAGACCTTCACCTCCTTCCCCCGGCAGCTGGTCAGGAAGTGATCCCGTGACCATGGACCAGCTGGCCTGTACCCCGCGTGAGCGCGCGGTCCTGGACCTTCTCGACCTCGATGGACTGGTGGACCTGACGCGTGCCCTGATCGACGCCGGCGGGGAGAACCCCGGCAGCACCGAGCTGGAGACGGCCCGCGTGCTGGCGACGGCCGGGCTCGCTCGCGGGCTGGCGGTGCGCACGGACGACGCGGCACCGCAACGACCGAACGTGGACGTGGAGCTGGCCCCCGGCGGGGCCGTGGGCGAGGGACCCGGACTGTTGTTCCTGGGCCATTCCGACGTGGTGCCGGCAGGACCCGGGTGGTCCCGTGAGCCGTTCCGGTCCGTCGTGGACGGCGGCCGGGTCTTCGGCCGGGGAGCCACCGACATGAAGGGCGGCCTGGCGGCCGTGCTCGTGGCCATGGACGCCCTGCGCCGCGCCGGGGCGCCGCTGACGGGGCCGGTGCGCCTGGCCTGCACCGTGGACGAGGAGGACCTGGGCCTGGGCATCCGCCACCTCACTACGCGTGGCCTCGGCCGGACCTTCGCCGGGTGCGTCGTGGCCGAGCCCACCGACCTGCAGACAGTCATCGCGTGCCGCGGGGACGCCTATCTCGAGGTGACCGTCACCGGTGTGTCCGCCCACTCCGGGCGCCCCGAGGACGGCCGCAACGCCATCGACGCCGCGTCCCGCCTGCTCGCCCTGGTCCGCGAGGACCACGAGGCCCACGCCCGCACTCCCGACCCGTTGCTGGGCTCGGCGACCTGGAACATCGGCCGGATCGACGGCGGCCGGGCCACCTCGATGGTCGCCGCGCAGTGCCACCTCTGGCTCGATCGGCGGCTGATGCCCGGTGAGGAGCCCGAGGCCATCCTGTCCGGCCTGCTCGCCGCCGCCGACCGGGCCGGCATCACCGGTGACGGGATCTCCCTGAACGGCACCGTCACCATGTCCATGCCGGGGTTCCGCACTCCCCGGGAGCACCCGCTCGTGGAGGCGGTGCACGGAGCGGTCCGGACCGTGGGCGGCCCCGACTCCATCGGCGGGTGGTCCGCGGCCTGCGACGGCGGCTTCGTGGCCCAGGACCTCGGCGTTCCCACCGTGGTCATGGGTCCCGGTGGGCTGAACGACCAGGCGCACCAGGTCGACGAGTCCGTGGCCGTCGAGGAACTGGAACTCGCGGCGCGTGCCTACGTGCTGACCGCCCTGCGCATGCTCTCCCCCTGACGGCGCCTCGCACGGACCGTCGCCGATTCCCGCATGTCCCCTCATCACCCGCACCCGGGCGCCCTCCAGGGCGCCACCCCTCCCCCTGAAGGCTGTCATGACACACCTCGACCAGACACAGCACACCCCCGGCCGCCCGGAGGGCGGTGCGGACCCGTCACCGGCCGCGGCCGGCCCCGCGGCCCCGGACGCCCGGACGGTCCACCGCGCCGTCGCGGCCTCGGCGCTCGGCAACGCCACCGAATGGTTCGACTACGGCGTGTATGCCGTCTCGGTCGTCTACCTGACGCAGAACTTCTTCCCCGGGGAGGCCGGCACGCTGCTCGCCCTGAGCACGTTCGCCCTGTCCTTCCTCGTCCGGCCGCTGGGCGGGCTGTTCTGGGGGCCGCTCGGTGACCGGCTCGGTCGGAAGAGGATCCTGGCGCTGACGATCATCCTGATGGCCGGGGCGACCTTCTGCATCGGCCTGCTGCCCACCTACGCGACCATCGGCCTCGCCGCGCCGGTCCTGCTGGTCGTGCTGCGCATGATCCAGGGCTTCTCCACCGGTGGCGAGTACGGCGGAGCGGCGACGTTCATGGCCGAGTACTCCCCGGACCGGAAGCGGGGCTTCTTCGGCAGCTTCCTGGAGTTCGGCACCCTCGGGGGCTTCGCGCTCGGCTCGCTGGTGGTCCTGCTGTCCGGCATGGCCATCGGCGAGGAGGCCATGGCGGACTGGGGCTGGCGGATCCCGTTCCTGCTCGCCGGGCCGATGGGCCTGATCGGCCTGTACCTGCGCTCCAAGCTGGCGGACTCACCGGTGTTCCTGGAGCTCGAGGAGGCGGGCCAGGCCGAGTCCTCCACCGGGACGGCGCTCAAGGACCTGGTCAGCCGGTACTGGCGCCCCATGCTCACGATGGCCGGCCTGGTCGTGGCCCTCAACGTGGTGCACTACACGCTGCTGAGCTACATGCCGACCTACCTGGAGGGCCAGACCGGCATGGACGCCCAGACGGTGCTGACCATCATGTTCGTGGCGCAGTTCGCCATGATGCTGGTCGTGCCCTTCGCCGGGGCCCTCTCGGACCGCGTCGGCCGGAAGCCGATGTGGTACGGCTCGCTGATCGGCCTGTTCGTGCTGGCCATTCCGATGTACACGCTCATGGCCAACGGCTTCTGGTGGGCGCTGCTGGGCTTCGCCGTGCTGGGCCTGCTCTTCATCCCCCAGCTGGCCACCATCTCGGCCACCTTCCCGGCCATGTTCCCCACCCAGGTGCGCTTCGCCGGTTTCGCCATCACCTACAACGTCGCCACCGCCGTCTTCGGGGGCACCGCCCCGATCGCCAACGAGGCCCTCATCGCCACCACCGGCAACCCGCTGGTCCCGGCGTACTACATGATGGGTGCCTGCGTCATCGGGCTCATCGCCGTGCGGTTCATGCGCGAGACGGCCGGGGTCTCCCTGCGCGGCACGGAGATCCCCGGGACCGGCGCGGCAGCCGCCCCCGTCCCCGCCCCCGCGCGGGCCCTCGGATAGTCCCGTCCGACCGGCCCGGGTCCCCTGGGCCGGCGCCCTGCACGCACGACGCCCGGCGGGGAGCTCCCCGCCGGGCGTCGTGCATGCGCTGGCTCGGGCCCGGTGTGGGCCCCGGGGCGCAGCGGTGTCAGGTCAGTACCGTCGGACGGCCTCGGGATGGGCGGCGAGCTCCTCGAGGGTCTCCCGGTGCACCCGCCGCTCCACGATGAAGGACAGGAACGGCACCACGCCGCCACCGGCGATCAGCAGCAGCCGCATCCCGTGCCAGCGCATGAGCGACCACAGCCGGAAGGCGGCCACGAGGTAGACCACGTACAGCCAGCCGTGGGCGATCAGCACGGCGATCGAGATGTTGAATCCGCCGGTGACGGAGTCCTCGGGCTGGAACGAGAGCGAGTTGGGGCTGCCGTCGATCGTGGTGCCGCCGGCGTAGAGCTCCGTGCCGAAGCCGTACTTGAAGATCATCTCGACCACGAGCAGCAGCAGCATGATGCCCGTGATCCACGCGCAGACCTTGTACATGGTCAGGGCGGAGCGGATCTGCTGGTGCGTGCCGGCGAAGCGGCGTGGGGCCTCCCGGCCCGGACGCGGCGGCGGCGCCGGCAGGTCCGCCTCGGTGATGTCCTCGGGGTCGGGCAGGGTGTTCGGGTCCACCGGGGGCTTCTGGTCCGGTCTGGTCACGGCTTCTCCTGGGATTGCGGGGATGGCGGGGATTGCGTCGGGGAGGCTGAGACCCCGTGGAAGCGCTCGTACTCCTCGGTGGCCCGGCGCTTGGCCTCGCGGGCCTCGGCACGGCGGCGCTCGAGCTCGCGGGCGCGCCATTCCTCGGCCCACCGGCGGTCGAGTGCCTCCTCCTCGCGTTCGCGGTTCACGTCGTCGCGGAGGAAGCGCCACCACAGGTACAGCGCGAAACCGGCGAACACCACCCACTCGATGGCGTAGAAGATGTTCATCCAGTTGTAGGTGGTCTCCTGCGGCTGCGGCCCCACGGTCACGGGTTCCAGCTCGCCGCCGGCCGCCCTCGCGCCGACCTCCCGGCCGTCGGCGTCCGCACCGGCACCAGGCTCGGCGGGGTCGTCGCCGGAGCCGCCGGCGAGCACGTCGGAAGCCACCACGAACCCGGCGTAAGAGGGCATGTCCCACAGGTTGATCAGCTCGGCCGAGGACAGGTTGGCCAGCACGTAGCCGTGCCCGGTCCGTTCCATCCCCTGCGGCTGCGGTCCCTCGGCGGGCAGCAGGCGTCCCTTGACGGACAGCTTCCCCTCGGGAGCGGGGTCCGTCCGAGCGGGGTCCTCGGTCCAGCCGCGCACCACGGGGATGACCTCGCCGGCCGGGGCGCCGTCCACGGCGAAGGCGGTGACGGCCCAGTAGCCCTCTCGCTCGCCCAGCAGCCGCGGGTGCACGAACACGTCCGTGCCGGGGACGAACCGGCCGGTCATGGTCACCACCTGGTCGGCCTCCGTGCCGAACATGGCGGCACCGGGCCGGAAGTGCGCGGTCAGGGGCACGGGCGTCTCGGTCTGCGTCAGCGGCGGCGGCGCGGAGGCGGCGTTGTCCATCTGCCACTTGCCGAGGAGCACGAAGACACCGGACACCACGAGCGCCAGGATCAGTCCGGCGATCCAGATGGGTCTCAGGGCGGTCTTCAGCACCCGTCAAGACTACGCGGTTTCTCTACCCTCCGTAGAACTCGAGGTGCTCGGCAGCCCGCCCCGGCCCGGGTCGCGCACGGAGCCGCGGGCCGCCTCGACCAGCAGCGCGTGGGCCGCCTCGTCCGTGGCCGCGTCCTGCGTGGCCAGCTGGGCCCGGACCCAGTGCCGGTAGCGGTCGGCCTCGGCGGTGGCCCGCTCGGCGTCCCAGCCGAGCAGCGGGGCCGCCAGCGTGGCGACCGGGCCGGCGGCGGCGGCACCGCCGTCGTCCACCTCGAACACCGCCCGGATCCGCCGGGCCAGCACGTCCTGGACCGAGCGAGCGCCCTCGTGCGTGACCGCGTGCACCACCTCGGCGACGAGGTGGCCGGGCAGCCCCGGCAGCTCGGCGGCCAGCTCCGGATCCGCCACGGCCAGCGCGATCACCTCCGGCGCGCCCGAACCGTAGCGGTGCAGCAGCGACTCCACCACGGCGGGGTGCAGCCCGGAGTCCGTGGCCAGCAGCGTCCGCCGGTTCCACGTGGGCACCCAGCCCTGGGCCCCCAGCAGCGGCAGGCCGGCGGTGCAGGACTCGGGGATGCCCTGCCCCGAGCCGGTGACGTCCTGTCCGGTCAGCGGCCCGGTGCCCGGCGCCCCGGGGGTGGCGACGGCGGTGTCCACGGCGTCGGCGGCCATGGTGCGGTAGGTGGTGAGCTTGCCGCCGGCCACCACGGTCAGCCCGGGCAGCGGGGTGGCCACCACGTGCTCGCGGGAGATCTTCGTGGTCGCCGTCCCGGATTCCTCGGCCGGGGGCTCCCCGATCGGCTCGGCCTCCCCGGCCGGCGTCACCAGGGGCCGCAGCCCGGCGAAGACCCCGACGACGTCGGCCCGGCTCAGCGGCTCGGCCAGCACCGCGTTGGCCGTGTCCAGCAGGTAGTCGATGTCCTGGCTCGTGGCCGCCGGCTGGTCCGGGCCGAGGTCCCAGGGCGTGTCCGTGGTGCCGATGATCCAGTGCCGGTCCCAGGGGATGACGAACAGCACCGATCTCTCCGTGCGCAGGATCAGCCCGGAGGTGGACGTGAACCGGTCCCTGGGCACCACCAGGTGGATGCCCTTGGCGGCGGTGACCCGCGGCATGCCCTCGGTGAGGGGGTGCTCGGTGCCGTCCGGGCCGCGCACGGGGATCTGCCCGGTCCAGACGCCGGTGGCGGTGATGACGCGGCGGGCGTGGACGGTGTGGCGCTGGCCCGTCTCCCGGTCCAGGACCTCGACCCCGGTGATGCCGGGGACGCCGCCGGCCGAGGGTCCGGTGCCGGTGCCGGTTCCGACGCCGAGGTAGGCCGTCACCTGGACGCGGGAGGCGCAGTGGGCGCCGTGCGTGGCGGCGGTGCGCACCAGCTCGATCACCAGCCTGGCGTCGTCCACCTGGGCGTCGTAGTAGCGGATCGCCCCGGCGTGGCTCTCGGGCCGCAGCCCGGGCGCGATCCGGGACACGGCCGCACGGCCCAGGTGCCGGTGGACCGGCAGGTGTCCGGTCCGCCCGGCGGCCATGCCGTCATAGAGCGCGAGGCCGGCCCCCACGTAGGGCCGTTCCCAGGCCTTGGCCAGGGGGTAGAGGAAGGGCACGGGCCGGACCAGGTGCGGGGCGATGTCCTCGACCAGCCGGCCCCGCTCGCGCAGGGCCTCGTGGACGAGGGGGAAGTCCAGCATCTCGAGGTAGCGCAGCCCGCCGTGCACCAGCTTCGAGGAGCGTGAGGAGGTGCCCCAGGCGTAGTCGGTGGCCTCGACCAGACCGGTGGACAGCCCCCGGGTGGCCGCGTCCACCGCGGTGCCGGCGCCGACCACTCCCCCGCCGATGACGAGCACGTCCAGCGGGTGCTCGGGAGTGGTGGCCGCCAGGACGGAGAGCGCCCGCGACCGGGACTTCGGCCCCAGGGCCCCTGCCGGCTCCACCGTCCTCGGCATGCTGGCTCAGATCTCGCGGGTCGGGGCCACGAGGACCTCGACCTTCTGGAACTCCTTGACGTCCGAGTAGCCGGAGGTGGCCATGGCGCGCTTCAGGGCACCCATCAGGTTGGAGGTGCCGTTGGTATGGTGGCTCGGGCCCCAGAGCACCTCCTGCAGGGTGCCGACGGTGCCGACCTCGGTGCGGTCCCCGCGGGGCATGTCCGCATGGGCGGCCTCCCCGCCCCAGTGCCAGCCGCGGCCGGGGGCCTCGGTGGCGCGGGCCAGGGCGGCGCCGAGCATCACGGCGTCGGCGCCCACGGCCAGGGCCTTGACGATGTCCCCGGAGGTGCCCACGCCGCCGTCGGCGATCACGTGCACGTAGCGGCCGCCGGACTCGTCCATGTAGTCCCGCCGTGCCTCGGCGATGTCCGAGATCGCGGTGGCCATCGGCACCCGGATGCCCATGGCCCGCCGGGTGGTGGAGGAGGCGCCGCCGCCGAAGCCGACGAGCACGCCGGCGGCACCGGTGCGCATCAGGTGCAGGGCCGGGGTGTACCCGGCCGCGCCGCCCACGATCACGGGGACGTCGAGCTCGTAGATGAACTTCTTCAGGTCCAACGGCTCGCGGTTCTGGGAGACGTGCTCGGCGGACACCGTGGTGCCGCGGATGACGAACATGTCCACGCCGGCGGCCAGCACGGTCTCGTAGTACTCCTGGGTGTGCTGCGGGGTCAGGGACCCGGCCACCACCACACCGGCCTCACGGATCTGGGCCAGCCGCTCGGTGATGAGCTCGGGCTGGATGGGCTGGGAGTAGATCTCCTGCAGGCGCCGGGTGTTGGACGGCGAGTAGTTGGTCGGCTCGAACGCGGCGATCTCCTCGATCACCGGGGTGGGGTCCTCGTACCGGGTCCACAGCCCCTCGAGGTTCAGCACGCCCATGCCGCCGAGCTTGCCCAGGGCGATCGCGGTGTCCGGGCTCATCACGGAGTCCATGGGGGCGCCGATGACCGGCATCTCGAAGGTGAACGCGTCGATCTGCCACCCGATGGAGACGTCCTCGGGGTCCCTGGTGCGCCGCGTGGGCACCACCGCGATGTCATCCAGTGCGAATGCCTGACGTCCCCGCTTGCCGCGGCCGATCTCGATCTGCTGAGTCACGCTTTCCAGCCTAGTGCAGACCTCGGACCCGCCGCGGACCGCACCGTCCGTCGAGTCAGCCGGCGCCGGGGACCACCGAGGGGGCCAGGCCCGCGTGCCCCGACGGGGCGTTCAGGGCCCCAGCAGGAGCGCCACCGCCAGGATCACCGGCAGGGACAGCACCGCGGAGGTGAAGACGATGTCCCGCACCAGCAGGTTGGGCAGCCTGAACTGGCTGGAGAACAGGAAGACGTTCTGGGCGGTCGGCAGCGCGGCCATGGCCACGACGCCGAACAGTTCCATGCCCTGCAGCCCCCAGGCGTGGTGACCCAGGAGCCAGGCCGCGACCGGCATCAGGATCAGCTTGACGAAGGACCCCCACGCGATGTCCGGGACCAGCACCCGGTCCCGGAACGGACGCTGTGAGGCCAGCGAGAGGCCGAACACGAACAGCAGCAGGGGGATGGAGGCCCGGCCGAGCATGTCCATCGGTGTCCAGATGACCTCGGGAGGGACCCAGTCCACGAGTGCCAGGACGGCACCGGCGGCGGTGGCGACGGTGACCGGGTTGGCCACGGATCTCAGCACCGTCCTCCCCAGGCGGGGCTGGGAGGATCCGGCCTGTCGGGAGCACCAGCCGAAGACGGTGAGGTAGACCGGGGCGATGAGCAGCAGCTGGGTCACCAGCACGGACACGGCGGGCGCGGAACCGCCCACCGCGTAGATCGCGATGGGCAGGCCGATGTTCCCGGCGTTGACGTAGGACGAGGCCATGGCGCCGACGGCGGTCTGGCCGGCGGTGCGCCGGAGCACCAGTCTGCTGCCGAGCGCGTAGCAGCCACCGGCGACGACCGCCGTGACGAGGGCGACGGGGGCATAGACGCCCACCAACGCCCCGAGGTCGATCTCCGCCACCAGCACCACCATGAGCAGCGGGTTGGTGACGTAGTAGATGGCCGGGGTGAGGCCCTGCTGGATGAGAGCCGTGGTGGCCCGTGGAAGCAGCGCGGCGGCCAGCAGCCCGATCCCGGTGATGACCAGGACGATGCTGAAGCCGAGGAGCACTCCTTCCACGGGCGGCGGGTTCCCGGTCCGCGCTAGCGGACGAGGCAGGGTCGCTTGGCGTCGAACTCCCACCCCGGGATCAGGTACTGCATGGACACGGCGTCGTCACGGGCGCCCAGGCCGTGCTCGAGGTACAGCCGGTGCGCCTCGGCCAGGCGTTCGCGGTCCAGTTCGATGCCCAGGCCCGGCGCGTCCGGCACGCGGACCTCGCCGTCGGAGATCCGCAGCGGATCGGTGGTGAGACCCTGGCCGTCCTGCCAGATCCAGTGGGTGTCCAGGGCGGTGATCTCCCCCGGTGCGGCGGCGCCGACGTGGGTGAACATGGCCAGGGAGATGTCGAAGTGGTTGTTCGAGTGCGACCCCCAGGTCAGGCCGAACTCGTGGCACAACTGCGCCACGCGGACGGACCCGGCCATGGTCCAGAAGTGCGGGTCGGCCAGCGGGATGTCCACGGCATTGGTGCGGATGGCGTGGGCCATCTGCCGCCAGTCGGTGGCGATCATGTTGGTGGCGGTCTGCAGGCCCGTGGCGCGGCGGAACTCGGCCATCACCTCGCGGCCGGAGAACCCGCCCTCGGCACCGCAGGGGTCCTCGGCATAGGCCACGACGCCCTGCATGCGCCGGCCGAGCCGGATCGCGTCCTGGAGCAGCCAGCCGCCATTGGGGTCCAGCGTGATGCGCGCGTCCGGGAAGCGTTCCTTGAGGGCCGTCACCGCGTCCACCTCGAGGTCGCCGGACTGGACGCCGCCCTTGAGCTTGAAGTCCTGGAACCCGTAACGGGCCTGGGCCGCCTCGGCCAGGCGCACCACGGCGTCCGGGGTCATGGCCTCCTCCCGGCGGATCCGCTCCCAGTCGTCCGCACCGTGCGGTTCCCGCAGGTAGGGCAGGTCGGTGCCGTCCGGATCGCCGATGTAGAACAGGTAGCCCAGCATCGGCACGGACTCCCGCTGCTGGCCGTCGCCCAGCAGTTCGGCCACGGGCACGCCGAGGAACTGTCCGTGCAGGTCCAGCAGCGCCGACTCGATCGCGGTGACGGCGTGGACGGTGGTGCGCAGGTCGAAGGTCTGCAGACCGCGCCCGCCGGCGTCCCGGTCGGCGAAGGCCGTGGCGATCCCCCGCAGCAGGCTGCGGTACCGGGCCACCGGCTGGCCGGTGATCCGGAGCCCCGCCTCCTCGACCGTGCCGCGGATCCTCTCCCCGCCGGGCACCTCACCCAGGCCCGTGCGGCCCTCGGAGTCGGTGATGATGACGATGTTGCGGGTGAAGAACGGCCCGTGGGCCCCGGAGAGGTTCAGCAGCATCGAGTCGTGCCCCGCCACGGGCACGACCTCGACGCCGGCGATCGTGGGCTGGCCGGTCATCGCTCACCACCGGTCTCGAGCGTGATCTCGCCGTCGACCCGGCGGTTCAGGTGCCACGGGTTGGCGTCGCGCACCGGCGCCGGCAGCAGCGCCTCGGGCAGGTCCTGGTACGCCAGCGGACGGAGGAAACGCTCGATCGCCAGGGTGCCGACCGACGTCGTGCGCGAGTCCGAGGTGGCCGGGAACGGGCCGCCGTGGACCATGGCGTGCCCGACCTCGACGCCGGTGGGCCAGCCGTTGACGAGGATGCGTCCGACCTTGCGCTCCAGTTCCGGGATGAGCGGAGCCGCCGCGGCGTGGTCGGCCTCGGTCAGGTGCAGGGTGGCCGTCAGCTGGCCCTCCAGCGCGCGGGTGGCCGCGACCAGTTCGTCCAGGGAGGAGTAGCGGATGAACAGGGAGGCCGCCCCGAAGATCTCCTCGTGGAGCACCTCGTTGGACCGGAAGGTGTCCACGTCGGTGCCGTAGACCACCGGGGCCGGGGCGTTCTCGGTGGCCCCGTCCCGGCCCTGGCCCACCGCGGCCACGCCCTGCTGGGCAGAGAGGTGCGCGACGCCGTCGGTCCAGGACTTCGCGATCCCGGCGGTGAGCATGGTCTGTCCGTCCTTCTCGGCCACGGCGCGGGACACCGCGGCACTGAAGCGGTCGCCGTCCTCGCCGGCGGGGACGAAGACGAGCCCCGGAGCGGTGCACAACTGGCCGGAGGATCCGGTCAGGGAGGTCACGAAGGCGGCGGCCAACGAGTCCAGGTCCTGCTGGCTGCCGGCGAGCGCCCCGGCGAAGAAGTAGACCGGGTTGATCGAGCTCATCTCGGCGTACACCGGGATCGGCTCCGGACGGGCGGCGGCGGTGGCCATCAGCGCGGTGCCACCGGCGCGGGAACCGGTGAAGCCGATGGCCTTGATCCGCGGGTCCGCGGCGAGCGCCTGGCCCACCGAGGAGCCCGGCCCGTAGATGAGGGAGAAGACCCCCGGGTGCAGCCCGAGGTCCCGCACGGCCTCGGTGATGGCCCGGCCGACGATCTCCCCGGTGCCGGGGTGGGCGTTGTGGGCCTTGAAGACCACGGGGCAGCCCGCGGCCAGGGCCGAGGCGGTGTCACCCCCGGCGGTGGAGAACGCCAGCGGGAAGTTGCTGGCGCCGAAGACGCCCACCGGCCCCAGGGGGACCTTGCGCTGGCGGATGTCCGCACGCGGCACGGGCGTGCGGTCCGGCTGGGCCGGATCGATGCGGACCCCGTGGTGGTCGCCCTGGCGGACGACGCGGGCGAAGAGCCGGAGCTGGCCGGTGGTGCGGCCGGTCTCCCCCCTCAACCGGGCCTCGGGCAGCCCGGTCTCGGCCATGGCGCGGGCCACGAGCTCGTCCCGGACGGCCTCGATGTTCTCGGCGATCCGGTCGAGGAAGTCCGCGTGGGTCCCCGGGTCGAGGGTGCTGAAGGAGGCGAAGGCCTCCTCGGCGGCGGCGGTGGCGCGGGCCAGCTGCTCGTTGTCGATGAGCGAGTACGCCGGCTCGAGCCGCTCATTGGTGGCCGGGTCGTGGCCGTGGGCGGTGCCGCCGTTCCCCGGCAGCGATGCGCCGGCGACGATCGAGTGGCCGGTCAGTGCGGTCTGGGTCAAGGTCATGGTTGCTCCTTCGGGTCGGTCAGGAGGGGTTCAGGCCACCGGTGCCGGGGAGGCCGGGCGCACCCCGGCCCTCTCGATCAGGGCGGACAGGTCGCTGCGGTCCTGCTCGGAGAGGTCGTGCAGCGGAGGACGGACGATTCCGGCCTGGCGGCCGATGGCCTGCAGCCCGGCCTTGACGATGGAGACGCCGAAGCCCTTGCCGCGGTCGCGGATGTCCAGGTAGGGAAGCACGAAGCGGTTGAGCTTCTCGGTGACGGCCTCCCGGTCCTGGCGGCGCACGTCCGCGTAGAACTCGAGGGCGAACTCGGGGACGAAGTTGAACATCGCCGAGGAGTAGGTGCTCATGCCCAGCTGCAGCAGCGGCAGGGCGTAGGTCTCGGCGGTCGGCAGGCCGCCGAGGTAGAACATCCGGTCGCCGTTGCGGGCATAGACCTTGGACAGGTGCTCGATGTCGCCGATGGCGTCCTTGAAGCCGATGAAGTTCTCGTGGCGGCGGGCCAGCTCGGCGACGGTCTCGGCCGAGTAGATGGCGTTGGCGCGGTTGTAGACGATGACGGCCGTCCGGGTGGAGCCGATGACGGCGGAGGCGTGCTCCAGCAGGCCCTGCTGGTCGCATTCGGTCAGGTAGGGCGGCAGCAGGAGGATCCCCTCGGCGCCGGCCTCCTCGGAGGACCGGGCCTGGGCGATGGCCTGCCGGGTGGACCCTCCCGCGGAGCCGAGCACCGGCACCTCGGGGCGGGAGGACTCGACGGCGGCGCGCACCACCTGGGCGTGCTCCTCGTTCGTCAGGGAGAAGCCCTCCCCGGTGCCGCCGGCGGCGAACAGGCCCGCGACGTCGTGACCGGACTGCCAGGCCACGTGCTCACGCAGGGCGGCCTCGTCCACGGACAGGTCCTGGGCGAAGGGCGTGACGGGGAAGGACAGCAGGCCGTCCTTCAGGCGGGCGGCGAGTTCAAGCGGGGTGTAGTGGGCCACGAAGAGCATCCTCCTGGTCGGCAGCGCGGAGCGTCCGTGCTGGGGTCTGGACGGCAACCTGGCCGTTCACTGACCACCGTAGGAACGCCTCATCATTCCTGTCCAAGCCCGAGTTTGTATCCTTCAATACCTTGGCGGCATCACCACTCGCCTCCGGCGTCCAGGAGTTCCAGCACCCGCTGCATGGCCGGGTTGGCGTTGCGCTGGTTCCAGATGAGGTGGAGCTGGACGGTCCCCCGCGCCCGTTCGCTGAGGTCGAGGTACTGGACGCCGTCGACCCCCAGCAGCCTGGCGCTGGCGGGCACGAAGGCCACTCCCCGCCCGGCCCGCACCAGGGCCACCATCGTGGTGATCTGCCCCACGGTGTGGACGACCTGCCCGTGGTCGACGGGGAACAGTCGCACGATCAGGTCGTAGAAGTAACGCGCCGTCAGGGGCGAGTGCATGATCAGCGGGATGCCCCGGAGGTCCTGTTCGCCGATGCCGCCCCGGACCTCCGCCAGCGGGTGACCGGAGGGAACGGCCAGGACGAGGTCCTCGGCCAGCAGCAGGTGCGACTCGAAGGTCTCGGCATCGAAGGGGGGCCGGGCCAGCCCGAGGTCCAGGGACCCCTCCAGGAGCGCGGCGGCCTGCTGCCGGCTGACCAGTTCGGACAGCTCGAGCGTGATCCTCGGCAGGGCCTCCGAGATCGCGGTCAGGACCTCTCCCAGCACGCCGAACCCGGCGGCGGCCGTGAAGCCGATGCGGACGACGCCCTCCTGGCCGGACGCGATGGAGCGGGCCGCGGCCGGAGCCCGGTCCGCGGCGGCCAGCAGTTCCCGGGACTCGGCCAGGAAGGCCCGGCCCGCGGCGGTGAGCTCCACGTTGCGGTGGTCCCGGTTCAGGAGGGTGACCTGCAGGGAGCGCTCCAGCTTCTGGATCTGCCGGCTCAGGGGCGGCTGGGTCATCTGCAGGCGCTCCGCCGCCCGGCCGAAGTGCAGCTCCTCTGCCACTGACACGAAACACCGGATCTGGTCGAGCGTAAACATGATGCCTTTCGAGTATCACAACATGCAGGATGGGGCTTGGACATGCATCCTACGGACTTCATAGGCTCCTGGAGCAACCGGTTCGTGAGCCACTTCACACCGCGTCCCGTGGTCGTCCGGAGTCCCCACCGGACCGGCAAAGATCCACGGCATCGACATACCGAACCTCTAGGAGCGAACGGCCATGACGTTCTTCACCACTCGCCGCACAGTCCTCTCCGTGGCATCCGCCGCCGCGCTGCTCTCCGTGACCGCTTGCGGCGGCAACGTGGGCGGCGGCACCGCCGACGCAGCCGATTTCCCCAGCGGCCCCGTCAACATCACCGTGGGCCAGGCGCCGGGTGGTTCCACCGACCTGATCGCCCGCGCCGTCGGTGAGGGCATGTCCGAGGACCTCGACCAGCCGGTCACCGTGGTGAACCAGCCCGGGGCCAACGGGGCGGTGGCCACCAAGGAGGTGTCCGGCAAGGCGGCGGACGGCTACGAGCTCGTGCTGCTGAACGCCTCCCTGATCACGATCACCCCGCTCGCGGTCTCCGAGGACGAGGCGGTCACCCTGGACGACCTCGACGTCATCAAGGGCCTGTCCCAGGACGACTACGTGCTCGTGGCCTCCGCGAAGTCCGGCTTCGAGAACCTCGAGGACATCCAGGCCGCCGGGAACCTGACCTACGGCACCACCGGCGTGGGCACCGGTTCTCAGCTGGCCCAGGCCGTCCTCTTCGCCGAGGCCGGCATCGACGGCACGGAGGTTCCCTTCGACTCGGGCTCCCCCGCACTCACCGCCGTCATGGGCGACCAGGTCCAGGTGGCGACGATCCAGCTCGGCGAGGCCAAGCCGCAGATCGACGCCGGCACCGTCACCCCGATCATGACCTTCTCGGCCGAGCGCAACGAGTTCCTGCCGGACACCCCGACCGCCACCGAGGCCGGGTACGACATCCCGGTTTCCCAGTACCGCGCACTCGCCGCGCCGAAGGGACTGCCCGAGGAGGTCAAGACCCGCCTGGCGGAATCCGCGGACGCCGCCCTGGCCACCGAGGCCTACCAGTCCTTCAACCAGGACAACCTGCTGACCCCGCACGAGATCTCGGGCGAAGAGGTCACCGAGGAGTGGAACTCGCTGCGGGACCGCTACGCCGAGCTCGTCGAGGAGCACGACATCTCCCTGACCGGGAACTGATTCCCCTGGCCACGGCAACTGATCGGATCGAGCCCATGCCCCTTCCCGCCCGCGAGCACCTGGACGGCCCCGTCGAGACCACCGACCCCCTCGACCCGGTCGAGGCGCAGACACCGGAGGAACTGGTCGCCCAGTGGGAGGCCGAGGCCCCACCGCAGGCCGGCCCGGTCGCCAACCTGGCGGCCAGCCTGGTGGTCCTGGCCCTCGGCATCGGCGGCATCGTCCTCGCGGTGGGGCTCGGCATCGGGACCGCGTCCTCGCCCGGCCCGGGGACCTGGCCGCTCGCCGTGAGCGTGCTGGTCACGGTGCTGGCGCTGGCCCAGGCCGTGATCGGCCGTCACGGAGGCCAGGGGGGCGAGAAGTTCACGCGGTACTCGTGGATCACCCTCATCGGCTTCCTGACCCTCGTCGCCATGGTGGTGCTGATCCCCCTCATCGGTTTCGAGATCCCGGCACTGTTGCTGTGCCTCGTGTGGATGAGGTTCCTGGGCGGTGAGGGCTGGCGGTCGACCATCGTCTACTCCCTGCTCATCGTCGCGGCGTTCTACGCCATCTTCATCGCGGCACTGGGGACCTCCATCCCCCACCTGATCTGACCCCGACGAACCGCGAAGGACCACCCCCGTGGAATTCCTCCAACCAGTCCTGGACGGCTTCGGCGTCGTCCTCGAACCCACCAACCTGCTCTACTGCCTGCTCGGCGTCACCATCGGCATGCTCATCGGCGTGCTGCCCGGCCTCGGCCCCGCAGCCACGATCGCCATCCTGCTGCCGCTGACCTACGGTGTCGAACCGGTCACCGCCATCATCATGCTGGCCGGCATCTTCTACGGCGCCCAGTACGGCGGCACCATCACCTCCGTGCTGCTGCGGCTGCCCGGCGAGGCCAGCGCGGTGGTGACCGTCTTCGACGGCTACCAGTTGGCCAAGCAGGGCAAGGCCGGCACGGCGCTGGGCATCGCCGCCATCGGCTCCTTCGTCGGCGGCACCGTGGCCATCATCGGCCTGACGTTCCTGGCGCCGCTCGTGGCCGGCTTCGCCCTGGACTTCGGCCCCCCGGAGTACGCAGCCCTGGCCCTGCTGGGCATCCTGCTGGTGGCCACCATCAGCAACGGCCCGAAGGTCAAGGCCCTCATCGCCGCCGCGGTCGGACTGCTCCTGGCCACGGTCGGCCGGGACGCCTTCACCGGCGCGGAGCGCTTCACCTTCGGCAATCTCTCCCTGGCGGACGGGATCGACTTCGTCCCCGTCGCCATGGGCCTGTTCGGCGTCGGAGAGATCCTGTACAACCTGGAGGAGCGCCACCGGGCCGCCAAGGCCCCCACCTCCGTCAAGAACGTGTGGCCCTCGCGCCAGGACCTGAGGACCTCCGCCCCGGCCATCGGGCGCGGATCGGTGCTCGGCTTCTTCCTCGGCATCCTGCCCGGCGGCGGCGCGACCATCGCGTCCCTGGCCGGTTATGCGGTGGAGAAGAAGGTCGCCAAGGACCCCTCGCGGTTCGGCAAGGGTGCCGTCGAGGGCGTCGCCGGCCCGGAGACCGCCAACAACGCGGCCGCCACGAGCTCCTTCATCCCCCTGCTGACGCTCGGCATCCCCGCCAACGCCACCATGGCCATCATCTTCGGCGCCCTGCTCATCCAGGGCGTCACGCCCGGACCCGAGCTCATCAACGCCCACCCGGACCTGTTCTGGGGCGTGGTGAACTCCATGTACATCGGCAACATCCTGCTGCTGATCATGGCCATCCCCCTGATCGGCGTCTTCGTGCGGATCCTGCGCGTGCGCGCCGCCATCCTGGCGCCCATCACGGCCCTGATCACCCTGCTGGGCGCCTACACGATCCGGAACTCCATGTTCGACGTGCTGCTCGTGGTCGTCTTCGGCGCGGTCGGCTACCTCATGAAGAAGTTCGGGTTCGAGCCCGGGCCCCTGGTGCTGGCCTTCGTCCTCGGCGCCCTGCTCGAGTCCAGTCTGCGCCGCTCCCTGCTCGTGCTGGACGGCAACCTGCTGGGCATGATGGGCCGCCCGATCTCGGCCACCCTGGTGATCCTGTTCGTGGCCGTGGCCGTCTTCCCCCTGATCAAGTCCCTCCTCGACCGCCGCACGCACCATGCCGTGGTGGACGAGGCCCTGCGGAGCGGACCTGCGCCCCATGCCGCGTCCGGCACCCCGTCCGATACCCACACGAAGGAGAACGCATGAGCATCCTGGTCGGATACGTCCCCACCCCCGTGGGCGAAGCGGCCATGGCCGCCGCCATCCAGGAGGCCACCCTCCGGGACGTGGAGCTGCTGATCGTCAATTCCCAGCGGGAGGGAGTGCTGGCGGATCCGTCGGTGGCCTCCGACGCTGACATCGAGCGCGTCGCCGACGCCGCACAGGACGCCGGAGTGAACGCCACGGTGCTTCGTCCCACCCACCGGGACGACCTGACCGACGCCATCCTCGACCTGGCCCAGGAACACGATGTGGACCTGATCGTCATCGGACTGCGACGGCGCACCCAGGTCGGCAAGTTCATCATGGGATCGCACGCCCAGCGGATCCTGCTCCAGGCCGACCGGCCCGTGCTGGCGGTGAAGGAGGACTCCGCCTGACCGTACCGGCTCAGTCCGTGGACCGGCCCGTCGATTCCGCCAGGAACCGGCGGGCCGAGTTGCGCAGGTGGCCGCGCATGGCGGCGGCGGCACCCAGGGCGTCCCCGGCAGCGACGGCGGCCGCGACGGCTGCGTGTTCGGCCGCCACCACGGCGGAGCGCCGGCCGGCACCGGCCTCCTCACCGGACTGGTCCAGGCGGGCGCGTGGCATGGCGATCATGGCCGGCCCGAGGACGTCCAGGGCCTGCAGCAGCAGGGGGTTGCCCGAGGCCTCGGCGACCGAGCGGTGGAAGGCGAAGTCGAGGGCGAGCAGCTCTGCCGGCTGGGCGGGAATCCCTGCGCGGGCCCGCTCGGCGAAGGCCCGCTCCGCTCGGGTCACGGCGTCTGCGGACTCGCCGCTGCGGCGCGCGGCGGCCAGCGCCGCGGCCTCGGACTCGATGGCCACCCGGTAGTCGATGAGGTCCAGGCGCTCGGCGAGGGTCGAGGCCGGAACCTCGTGGGGCACCTGCGCCCCCACGCCGGCACCTGACGGCGGGGTGAGCACGAAGCTGCCGCTGCCGCGCCGGGTGTGGACCAGGCCCTCGGCCTGCAACCGCGTCATGGCCTCGCGGACCACCGTGCGGCTGACTCCGTGCTCGGCCACCAGCTGGTTCTCGCTGGGCAACTTGTGGCCGACGGCCAGCTCGCCGCTGACGATGCGCCGGCGCAGGTGGTCCACGAGGACCTCGGTGCGCGAGGTGCCGGCACGGGGCGCTGTGGGATTCATGGACACATTCTGGCAGGCACATACCTCC
>ENA-UOUJ01000472-UOUJ01000472.1-activated-sludge-metagenome-genome-assembly--contig:-NODE-472-length-27334-cov-5.176619_pt1 | contig 27334 bp, 32 predicted proteins | sample MGYA00249839_ERZ747224 | MGnify/ENA primary metagenome ERZ747224 (study PRJEB28782, sample SAMN03220277) | activated sludge metagenome | biome: wastewater; feature: sewage sludge; material... | reverse complement strand
AGGGACAGGGTTTGTGGTGGTGATAAAGCACGGAGAATTTTTCTCGGTTTATAATGGTTTGGCGAGTGTGAATGTGAGAAAAGATCAACAGATCACTACCAAGCAAGTGATTGGAACAATAGGCCCTAATTATGAAGGATCGCATGTTCTTAACTTCCAGATATGGAAAGTTGGGAAGAATAATCAATCCGCGAAGTTGGACCCTGCGGGTTGGATTGCGCGATAAAAGTTCCCCACAATTAAACTAATGCTCCATCAATATTTCACCCGTCATTGCGGCGGGAATAGTAATACCCATATAGCTTAGAATTGTAGGCGCAATGTCTGCCAGTTTTCCAGATTTTAATTTTCCGTTATAGCCTTCGGAAATAACAAACAAAGGCACAGGGTTTAGCGTGTGGGCAGTGTTGGGTGTGCCGTCTTCGTTTATCAGATAATCCGAATTTCCATGATCTGCCGTCAGGAAAATGGTGTATCCTTTTTCTAAAGCAAGCGGCACAATTCTCGATACACATTCATCCACCGTTTCTGCTGCTTTTATGGCTGCTTCCCACACACCTGTATGACCCACCATGTCTGCATTCGCAAAATTCAGGCAAATAAAATCTGCTGTCTGCGCTGCTATTTCAGGAAGTATTGCCTCTGTAATTTCATAAGCGCTCATTTCAGGTTTCAGATCGTAAGTAGGCACAGTTTTGGGCGAGGGAGCCATGATGCGTCTTTCTCCTTCAAACGGTTGTTCTCGTCCACCACTAAAGAAAAAAGTTACGTGCGGATACTTTTCTGTTTCTGCAATTCTTATTTGTCTCAATCCCTGAGCCGCTAATACTTCTCCAAGTGTTTCTGTAAGGTTATCGTTTCCGAATATCACCCCCACGTTTTTGTATGTTTTATCATACTCAGTCATAGTGACGTAGTGCAGGTTCATTGGAATCATTCCCTGCTCTGAAAATTCCTGCTGAGTGAGTGCCATGGTTATTTCCCTGCAACGATCGGTTCTAAAGTTGAAAGAGATTACCACATCTCCTTCCTGAATGGTTGCCAGTGGCTGGTTACCTGCGTTGCAAATAATAATCGGCTTTATAAACTCATCCGTTATTCCCGCCTCATACGATTGCTGAATAGCAGTTAGTGCATTGGTTGCGGAGGTACCAGTTCCTTTCACCAGCGCATCGTAAGCCAGCTTCACTCTTTCCCATCTCATATCCCTATCCATAGCATAGTAACGACCAATGACAGAAGCAATAAATCCACCGCTTTCTTTCAAATGCTCTTCAAGCGATGCAATGTATCCGTAACCACTTTTCGGATCGGTATCGCGCCCGTCGGTAAAAGCGTGAATAGCAACACGAGACACTCCATTCTTTTGCGCTAAAGTTGTAAGTGCTTTAAGATGATTGATATGAGAATGCACACCGCCATCACTTACCAATCCGAGCAAATGAAGGGTCTTGTTATTTGCCTTCGCTACATTGAAGGCAGCCTGCAACACTTTGTTCTGTTCAAGCTCTCCGTCGCGTATTGCAACATTTATACGCTGCAATTCCTGATATACAATTCGTCCCGCACCGATATTTAAATGTCCTACTTCCGAATTTCCCATTTGACCGTCCGGTAAGCCAACTGCTTCACCACAGGTTACCAATTCCGTATTTGGATACTTGGTGTAGAGCGACTTTACAAAAGGAACATTTGCATGGGCAATAGCATCGGCCCCGGCAACCTGCCCATGACCCCAGCCATCCATTATTATCAGCATTACTTTTTCAGACATGGGCGCAAATTTACAAACATCACTCACATCGCTTACCAAGTTCTGCGGGCATTTCTTCATTAATCCTTTATCATTACTTTTACGACACTTCACACACGCTTCTATGCAGTTCCGATTGGCATGTTTCTTGAAACAATACGGACGTGGCAATGGTAGTAGTGAAGAGTAGATTTACAATGAAAAACATTCTAAAGAAAACTGTATTAACGCTGATACTTGCGTGTACCATTACACTGGTAAATGCCCAAACGGTCGTTGATAACATTGGCACTTCCTTAGGCAATGGGAACGTAGCGGCTATTGCCAAATACTTTGATAATGCAGTTTCTATGTCTGTTGCTGCAAGCCCGGCAACTTACAGCCGCTCTCAGGCAGAAATGGTTTTAAGACATTTTTTCACTAAAAACCCTGCAAAGAAATTCACCATCAATCACTCAGGAGACAACGATGGCAACAGCCATGCAATAGGAACCCTTCACACTTCCAACGGTAGTTATCGCACTTACTTTGCCGTAAAGCAAAAAGACGGTCAATACATTATTCAGGAACTGCGTATCGAAAAGTAACGCAAAGCATGGTTTTTGTGTTGCTACCAAACAAACTTCAGCAATACGATAAGCACAGCATACAACATGGTTGCGATGAGAATACCCCGCGCGGTGAGATCAAGGCGTTTGTTGGTGTAGTAAATGAAAGGAATAGCGTTAGCAAGTAAACTAAGACTTAGTACCATGGCTGCAACTTTATGATTTGCCACCATTGTCTCTATAAAAGCGCTGAAGGAAGTTCCGGTAAACTTTATAAGGTACATAATGAGCATACCGAGCATTGGGAATATGATACCGAGGAGGAGACCAAACAGAGGTACATTACGCTGCATAAGGAGAATAAATAGGTTGCTAATATACAAATAGCAGAGTGCATTTTGCATACAGATGTTTGATAGCTTACATTTGCCGGGTTGTTTTAAACAAAGAATTTTTTATGAATTTTCCTTTGAAAAATTTGCCGGAGCGCACCCAAAAACCCCGGGTAAATGGAATTACCATGGTAATGGATAAGGGTATGGGATTGGATGAAGTGAGAAATTTCCTTTCCGTTGCCGCGCCTTATATTGACATTGTGAAGCTGGGATTTGGCACCGCGCACGTCACTCAAAACCTGCGAGAGAAAATAGAAATCTACAGAAGCTTTGATGTCCCTGTCTATTTTGGAGGAACCCTTTTCGAAGCTTTTTTGATAAGGGGACAGTTTGATGACTATGTAAATGTGGTACAGGATTACGGATTGCGATATGTAGAGGTGTCGGATGGATCTATAACGATCCCTCATGCTGAGAAATGCGGCTATATTGAAAAACTAGCCCAATATGTAACTGTGCTTTCCGAAGTTGGCTCAAAAGACGCAACGCATATTATGGCGCCATACAAATGGATAGAACTGATGAAAGCAGAACTTGAAGCAGGTTCGGCTTATGTAATTGCTGAGGCACGCGAAGCTGGAAATGTAGGTATCTATCGGGGTAGCGGTGAAGTGCGGGAAGGTTTGGTGCAAGAGATACTAACCCAACTACCGGCAGAGCGCATAATATGGGAGGCACCGCAAAAAGCACAGCAAGTTTATTTCTTAGAACTGCTTGGTGCCAATGTGAATTTGGGCAACATAGCTCCTTCCGAAATGATATCGCTGGAATGTATGCGTGTAGGATTGCGAGGCGATACTTTTCATCTTTACCTCGAAAAGAAAAACAAGGTGAACTCCGAAGATTATTAATTTTAAAAGCGCTGATGAAGCGCTTTTTTTATGCCTGCACTTTACGGACTTATCGGATATCCGCTTACGCATAGTTTCTCTCCTGCTTACTTCAAAAAAAAGTTTGAAAAACACAATATTGATGCGGCGTATGAGAAGTATGAATTTGCGGACATTTCTTTTTTTCCAACGCTAATAAAAAACAATCCAGAATTAAAGGGACTTAATGTTACTATTCCGCATAAAACTTCCATCATTTCCTGCTTAGATAAGCTGGATGATGCTGCGAAAGAAATAGGCGCGGTGAATTGTATTGATATAAGAGATGGAAAACTGAAAGGGTATAACACCGACGTAATCGGTTTTGAAGAAAGTCTTTTTCCATTGCTAAAACCGTTTCATAAAAAAGCACTGATACTTGGCACAGGGGGAAGTTCGCAGGCTGTGAAATATGTGCTCAAGAAATTAAAGATTGAGGCATTGTCAGTTTCGAGAAACAAAAAAGAAGACGTTATTATTTATGAGGAATTGGACAATGAAGCAATGAAAGAACATCTGCTCATTATCAACACCACACCCATAGGCATGTATCCAAATGTGGATAGTTGTCCTGATATTCCTTATCATTTTTTGACGAAAGATCATTTGCTGTATGACCTTATTTACAACCCTGCCGAAACAAAATTTTTACGACTCGGAAAAGAGAAAGGCTCAGTGGTAAAGAATGGATTGGAGATGCTGCAATTGCAAGCGGATGCTAGCTGGGGGATATGGAATCGTTAGTTTCTCGCAAAGAACACAAAGTCCTCCTCCGTGCATTCCGTGTCTCTGTGGTTTTTTGTTTCACACAGGGTACACAGAGAAATAGAGGCGCAAAGAATGATTCCGCTCATTCCTTAATTCTAAAAATTCTGGTTCAGACACCGACCGTATAATAAACACAAGTCGTAAAAAAATTTCTTACAAAAGGCAATGCGCTGATTAGTGCGTTCTGTTTTGTTGGCTGCAATCCAAATTTGTATTTGTAGATGGGATTGATGAGGTAATGTTGTTTGTTCAGAATCTTCAAGCCGCTTTGTTTTACAATCTTTTCAAACCGCTCTATAGTTATTTGTGTGTCTTTTATTTCCAACAATTCATCTATCACAGGCTTTGGCTCACCAAATAGTTGCAAAATACCTTTGTAAATAGGTGTCGGCAAAATATGATAGTACGGAAGCACACTCGCAACCTTATTCTGACATACTTGTTGATGCCCACCAAAAGGCATATACCACGGCGGAAATCCAAAATAAATTTGCCCGCCTTCGCGCAAAAAGTTCTTTAGATAAGGGATGAATTTTTCCTGTTCGGGAATATGTTCGATGGCATCTTTGAGAATTATCAGATCGAAAAAGCCTTTGAATTTTTCAAAGAAATCTTCGTCATAAACATTCTTGCAAACAAACTGCACTCTTCCATTCGCAACTTCCTGTAGCAGAAATTCATTCGCAAGATCAATGCGCAAAGGATTAAGATCTACGCCTACGCAATAACATCCTTTTTCTATAAAAGGCAACAGCACACCACCCTCACCGCAACCTATTTCCATCACATTAACGCCTTGGTGTAATGCCTTTGTTTTTTCTATAAAAGGAAGAACGTAAGAGCGTGAATTATCTACCTGTTGCTCGAAGCGTATGCGTTCGTCTTTGTGTTGTTTAAGTGCCAAGGAGGGGATGGTTGAAGGGCTTAAAATTAATCTTTTGCAAGCTTATCCTTCGCTTCGAGAAGTGCAAGTTGCTTTTTAATGCTTTCGTGATGAATTTTCTCATAAAGCGCAAGAATAAAATCGGGCGAAAGGTTGAGTTTGATAGCTTGTTCCGTTCTTGTTTCTACTATATCTCTCCACCGGTCAGGATTGTAAACGGTCATGTTGCAACCTTTTTTTATTGTACCCATTCGTGCGCTCAGTTCCATTCTTCTTGCCAGCAGATCAACGATCTCGGCATCTACTGTATCCATCAGTTGGCGCAGGTATTCAAGCTCTGTGCTCTTGCTCATGTCCGCAGTAAAATGTTTGCGAATGATAAGTTGTTGCAGCATTTCCTTTAGCATGTGGGGCGTGAGTTGTTGGGCAGCATCGCTCCATGCACGCTCTGGGTTGGGATGTGTTTCAATCATCAATCCGTCAAAACCCATATCAAGTGCTTTCTGAGAAACTTCCGCTACAAGATTTCTTTTACCTGCTATATGGCTCGGATCGCAGATAATGTACATGTCCGGCCTGCGGCGTTTTAGTTCTATAGGAATTACCCAATTGGGTTGGTTTCGGTACTGCGATGAAGACTGATAAGAAGAGAAACCGCGATGAATGGCTGCAATTTTTGTTATTCCTGCACGTTCAAATCTTTCTATTGCGCCTTCCCATAAATCCACATCAGGATTGACAGGATTTTTTACCATCACAGGAATGTCCACTCCCTTTAGCGCATCTGCCAATTGCTGCACATGAAACGGATTTACAACAGTGCGTGCGCCAATCCACAATACATCAATCTTGTATTTTAAAGCCAGTTCAATGTGTGCAACTTCTGCTACTTCCACAGTTACGGGCAATTGATAATTTTCTTTTACCTCCTGCAACCATTGTAATGCCTGTTCTCCATTTCCTTCAAACGTGCCAGGCTTTGTACGCGGCTTCCATACGCCTGCGCGATAAAGATTAACGGAAATATCTTTCAATGCTGCCGCCGTCTCTATTACCTGCTCTCTCGTTTCTGCGCTGCATGGCCCTGCAATGATCAGTGGTTCTTCTGCTATCCTGAAAAATGACATGAGGCAAAGATATTGGTTGGTTGTGGGTAGTTGATTGGTTGATAAGTTGATTAGCAAGAGTGAGGGTATATTCAAAGTCTCCACTTGCTCCCCTATTAACTTATTAACGTATCAACTTATTAACCAATCAACCTGTCAACGAATCAACGACATTTGCGCCATGAAAAAACTTCCTGCAATTGAAGAGTTGAAAGAAGGTGGTGTATTGCTTATAGACAAGCCATACAAATGGACATCGTTCTATGCAATTAGTAAAGTCAGAAAGATGATCCGTGCGAAAATTGGTCATGCAGGTACACTCGATCCGCTTGCCACCGGACTGTTAATTTGCTGCACGGGAAAGTTCACGAAAAAAATTTCAGAGTACCAGCGATTACCTAAAGAATATACAGGCATCATTCATCTTGGTGCAACAACACCTACTTACGATCTGGAGAGCGAGCCGCAGGATTTTAAATCTTATGAGCATTTGACGGAGGATGAAATTCAATTGGCAACAAAACAATTTACCGGGGAAATTCAACAAATACCACCTATTCATTCGGCCATAAAAAAAGATGGAAAACGCGCGTATGAGCTGGCCAGAATGGGAGCGGAAATAGTATTGAATGCACGAACCGTTACGATTTCAGAATTTGAGATTACGAAGATCGAGCTACCGGAAATTCATTTCAGAGTTTTGTGTAGCACTGGTACTTACATCCGTTCCCTTGCAAATGACTTTGGGGAAGCGCTCGGTTGTGGTGGCTATTTGCAGGAATTAAGAAGAACGCAGATTGGTGATTTTAAAGTGGAGGATGCTTTTGAGCCACAACAATGGAAAGCTTATTGGTTTCCTTCGGAGCAAAAAGAAAGCTCCGACATGACGGAATAGAACGGCACAAGCACGCCACCCGCGGAACGAGGGCTGCATGCTTGCGCAAGATGAGAATAGCTATCGTCTAAAAACATCGAACCGGAAATTGCAACCGACAACTATTTGGATAGGCATCTCGCTCCAGCCAAATCCTGGTGTAAAAAAAGATACTTTGTCTTTAAACTTTGGTGCCCACCCTGTCTGAAATCCTATTCTAAGGTCGATAGACGGAGCAAGGTTGAAATCTGTGCCTGTGGCAAAGGAAAAACCAATTCCCGACCCATGACTGCTTTTTGTGGACGTGTCTCTGTTATCAAAATAGGTTTCGTTATAACTGGTGTAAACGCCGCTCACGTGCAACCAAACAATATTCGGTCGTTTCATCTTGGGAATGATGTATCGCCCCTTAACCCCGAGTCGGTAATAAGGTCCTCTCAGCTCAATTATACTTACCCGATAACCTTTCTTGTTCAAGCTTAAATGTGGATGCAAATGATATCCACCTGAAACAACTACACCAAAGTGTTTTTTTATAAAAAAGCCGGCTTGCAATTCAGGTATTCCCGTAGAAAGCGTTGCCAGATTCAATCCAACTTCTCCTCTACCAATATTTCTCCCTTCTTTAGCAGGGCTAACATGAAAAAAACAGAGCAGTAATAAACAAATAACGTACTTCATTTCATAAAATGGTGTGTCTTAAAGATGAGAAAAGCTCCACAAATCATGGGAGCTTTTTACTTTTTAAATTTTGCCTTTTCACTTAATACTCATCCTCATTAAAGAAGAAGTCTTCCTGTGTAGGATAGTCTGGCCAAATGTCTTCAATGCCTTCATAAATTTCGCCTTCGTCATCAAGTTCCTGGAGATTTTCCACCACTTCAAGTGGCGCACCGGAACGGATAGCGTAATCTATCAGTTCATCTTTCGTTGCCGGCCAAGGTGCATCTTCGAGATGAGAAGCAAGTTCTAACGTCCAAAACATATTACAGAATAGTTTATTTTAAAGGTTGGTTTCGCAAATGTAAGGGTTCAATCTACAAATACAAATTTTATAATGGGGCAAGAATCAGTTTTACAATTTTCTTCAAAAGGCATTTTTGAGTTTCTAAATCTTAAAGCGTGTTCAAAAGGTCTGTCTATATTTATGCCATGCTTGTTGCCTACAACCTGTTTAAAAAGTATTCGAACCTCACTGTTGTCAACAATGTTTCTTTAACTGTGGGAAAAGGAGAAGTAATTTCTATTATTGGACCATCGGGTGCGGGCAAAAGTACACTGCTACATTTGCTGGGTGCATTGGATAAGCCCGACGGAGGAACGGTTAACATTAATGATGTGGATGTATTCAAACTTCCATCAAAAAAGCAAGCTGTTTTTCGCAACCAACACATCGGCTTTGTTTTTCAGTTCCATCATTTGCTTCCGGAGTTTAGTGCCGTAGAAAATGTAGCCATCCCACTTTGGATTGGCGGAAAAGGAAAAAAGGAAGCATTGCAGTCTGCCAGTAAACTTTTGCAGACGGTGGGTTTGGAAAATAGATCGGACAATAAACCTTCTGAATTATCGGGCGGGGAGCAGCAGCGGGTGGCCATAGCCCGTGCGCTTGTAAACAATCCTTCGGTAATTATGGCCGACGAACCTACGGGAAACCTTGATAGTAATAATGCGCAGGCAATTCATGAACTTTTCCTTTCTTTGCGCACCAAATTGAACCAGACCTTTATTATGATTACTCATAACGAAGAGCTGGCAACAATGACAGACAGGACTTTAGTTATGCGGGACGGACAGATTGTTGAAGAAAGAATAAACGGAATATCGCTGGGTTAGAAAGTGTTTTCCATCAATAAAATCGGTCATTTTGGAAAGAAATTAATTCTCTTTTGCAATTTGCCAAAAAGTATATTTTTGCACCATAAAATTAAATTGCATTAGCCATGTCTGAAATTGCAAATCGCGTTAAGAAAATCATTGTGGACAAACTGGGTGTGGATGAATCTGAGGTTACTCCTGAGGCAAGTTTTACGAACGACCTGGGGGCAGATTCCCTTGATACAGTAGAACTGATAATGGAATTCGAAAAAGAATTCAATATCTCTATCCCCGATGAGCAAGCTGAGACCATCACTACCGTAGGTCAGGCAATCTCTTATCTTGAAGAACACGTAAAGTAATTTTTTCGACTCCTTAGTAACTAAAATCTGTTAATGAATTTACCGTTAAAACGCGTTGTCGTTACCGGTCTCGGTGCCCTTACTCCATTGGGCAACACTGTACCTGAATATTGGGAAGGCTTGATCAATGGTGTTTCGGGCGCCGATTTCATTACACATTTCGATGTTACTAAGTTCAAAACGAAATTTGCGTGCGAGCTTAAGGGTTTCAACCCTGAAAACTTTATGGAGCGCAAAGAAGCGCGAAAGCTCGACAGGTTTTCTCAAATTGCTGTGGTTGCAGCCGATGAAGCTGTAAGACATGCAAGGCTTAACGAAGAAGGAATCAATCATGATCGTGTTGGTGTAATTTGGGCATCGGGTATAGGCGGCATGATTACCTTCATCGAAGAAATGAAAGGATTTTTTGCCGGCGACGGAACTCCTCGTTTCAATCCTTTCTTCATTCCAAAGCTTATTCTCGATATTGCTTCCGGTCATATTTCTATGAAGTATGGATTTCGGGGGCCGAACTTTGCCACTGTGAGCGCCTGCGCCTCAAGTACGAATTCTTTGATTGATGCCTTTAATTATATCCGCCTCGGTAAGGCTGATGCAATTATTTCCGGCGGATCGGAAGCGGTGGTTACAGAATCGGGCATCGGAGGTTTTAATGCAATGAAGGCGCTTTCCGAACGCAACACAGATCCTAAAACTGCAAGTCGTCCGTTCGATAAAGATCGTGATGGGTTTGTTTTAGGAGAAGGTGGAGCCGCCATAGTTTTAGAAGAATTGGAGCACGCCAAAAGAAGGGGTGCAACAATTTACGCAGAAATGGTAGGTGGAGGACTGAGTGCCGATGCGTATCATTTAACAGCCCCTCATCCTGAAGGTTTAGGAGTGATTAATGTGATGAAGAACGCACTGGAAGATGCAGAAATGAAGCCAGAGGATATTGATTATATAAACGTTCATGGCACATCAACCCCTCTTGGCGATATTGCTGAATTAATAGCTATCCAAAAGGTATTTGGCGACCACGCTTACAATCTTAATATCAGTTCTACCAAATCAATGACTGGTCATCTTTTAGGCGGTGCCGGTGCTATTGAAGCTATTGCCACCATTAAAGCCGTAATTCACGATATAATCCCTCCAACAATCAATCATTTCACCGACGATCCTGATATTGATCCAAAACTAAACCTTACGTTTTCAAAAGCGCAGCATAGAACAGTGCGTGCGGCTTTAAGTAACACGTTTGGTTTCGGTGGGCACAATGCATCTGCGGTCTTCAAAAAATATGAAGAATAAATTTGAGGCGGTTCACCTCACGGTTGTTACACTTTTTCTCTCCTAACAAGCAGTTAGCGCTGCAACTTGAACATATCTTAGGCTTTCGTCCTGTTCATTTGCCCTATTACCAATTGGCATTAATGCACCGCTCCAAAATCGAGGAACTTGCTCAAAACAATGAGCGTCTGGAGTTTCTTGGAGATGCAATACTGGGTTCGATAGTTGCTGAGTATCTTTTCAAAAAATATCCCTCGCAACCTGAAGGCTATCTTACTGAAATAAGATCGCGCATTGTTCGGCGCGAAACCCTCAATAACGTAGCGCTGCGTATGGGGTTGAATAAACTTGTGCAGTACAATCAAAATGACCGGGGCCTAAGTCGTAGCCATATTTTTGGAAATGCCCTTGAAGCATTAATTGGAGCCGTGTATCTCGACAAAGGCTTTGCACGTACCAGAACTTTTATTTTGAAGCAAGTCATTAAGCCCTACATAGACCTGGAGCATATTGAAAGCACCGATATCAATTACAAAAATCAATTGCTAAGCTGGGCGCAAAAGCTGGGGTATACGCTTTCATTCGATACGCTGGAAGAAAAAACGGAGGGGGCCAGAAAAATATTTTCTGTAGGCATCATACTCAATGGCGAACTAATCGTTGCCGGAAATGGCTATAATAAGAAAGAAGCCGGACAGGTGGCTGCACAAAAAGCGCTGGAGAAGCTGAAAATTTCGTGACTATTGAAAAGGTTGCAGCACCTCGGTGAAGCTTCCTAGGAATCCCTGCGGTGACACCCAAAAAGAAAAAAATTTCAAAGTTTGAAACTTTGGAAAAGCTAAAACGCCCCGTGTGTACGGAGCGTTTTGTGGGTTAGTTTCATGTGTCTTATCAACGAATCAACCTATCAACTAATGATGGTGGTGGTGGGTGGCATGGGGGTCGGCAAGCTTAAAGAATTCTTCTTCGGTTACTTCCTTTTGTTCTACGGCAAACTTTTCTTCGAGCCATTGGAAGAGGCGGTCGAAGAGGATGCGGCGGTAGGTTTCGTCCATGGTCTTGTTGTCTTTCACTACTTTTTGCATGTAGCTTTCCATCCAGGGTGCGTCTTCATCGGCATCCATACCGAAGTAGGATAGCACGCGGGTTTTTACGTCTTCTTTTACGTCTTCGATGGTTACGTTGATGCCGGCATCTTGTATGAGCTTGTCGGAGATGAGCGTCCAGCGTAGTTGATGGTCGAAGCCGGGAAATTCTTTTTCGACTTCTGCTTCGCTCTTTGGTTTTTCCTGTCCTTCTTTCATCCAGCGCTTGAGGAAGTCAACTGGTAGTTGCAGCGGTGTGTTGTGAACGAGGAGTTCGTAGATTTCATTCTGAAAACGTTCGCGGGTGATGCGGTCGTATTCTTTGCTTAGTTCCTGGCTTAGGCGATTGCGAAATTCTTCTTCGGTGGCAATCATTTCGTTTTGGAATACCTGCATGTACAGTTCTGCATCGAGATCGCGGGGCTGTAGCAAACCTACTTTGGTGATGGTGAGTTTGTAGGGTTGGGTGGGGTCGCTGGTTGGCGCCTTGAGTGGGTCTTTGAGGAAGGATGCGAGTGCATCGCCTTCTGCAATTTCACTTGGGCGAATGATTAGGGTATCGTTTGCTTTCTTGCCTTTCAACATTTCCTGAAGTTTTGCAGGAAGTTTTTCGAGCAGTACGGTGTCTTCTATTTTCTGTGCATCGGGTGTAAGGTTTCCTGCTGCATCGCTGGCTTCGTAGGTGGTGTAAATGATGTTGTCGTCACCTGCTATTGCTTCGAGGTCTTCTACTTTTCCATAACGACGGCGTATGCGTTCTACTTCATCGTCGAGCATTTTGTCGCTAACGCTCACTTTGTATTTAGTAAGTGTAGTACCGTTGGTAAGAGAAGGCACATCGAAATCTGGCTTCACACCAATCTCGAAACTGAAATCAACTTCGACAGGATTATTCATATCGAAGTTCATATTAGCTCCCGGCATTATCATGGGTTGTGCAAATATGGCGAGCTTTTCTTCCTTCAGATATTCTTCTAACTGACGACCTGCTGTGCGAAATACTTCATCGCCAAAGATGGAAGGACCGTACATTTTGCGCACCATTGCAGCGGGCACCATTCCCTTGCGGAAGCCTGGCACATTTGCTTGTTTTGCGTATTGTTTCAGCGATTTTTCAAAGGAAGGCCAGTAGTCTTCCTTTGTAAGTTTTACGGTGATTTTATCGTGCAGCGTACCAATATTTTCGCGCGTTACCGTAGCCATAGTTTTAAATGATTTTTTGATGTTACAAAACAGTCCCGCAATTTTTATTACGGGACTGATTAATTTATTTCCTTCTTGTTGGTGCGGGCGGAGGGACTCGAACCCCCAAGCCGCGAAGCACTAGATCCTAAGTCTAGCGTGTCTACCAATTTCACCACGCCCGCATAAGGAGCGGCAAAGGTAGAAAAATTTCTCAATCGCACAAGTTTCACTTTCGTTTAGTAGAAAAGTTTATGAGCTGGTGTGGAATTGTCATGAAAATGATAGAATATGCAGGGTTCGTCATAGCAGTTTCATAACTCTCTTATTGCTATTGACGAGCCTATGAATTGTCATTATTTTTATCTCAACAAAACTTACCTGTTATGATGCATCACAGAGAAACCAAAGCCTCGATACTTATAGTAGAAGATGAAGAAAGCTTGAGAGAAGCGCTAAAGTTAAATCTGGAAATGGAAGGCTATGAAATAACCACAGTTGACAATGGACCATCGGTGCTGAAAATGGTGAAAAATGAGTATTTCGATCTTATCATTCTCGATATAATGTTGCCCGACATGGACGGCATAACCGTATGCGAAACCATCAGAATGCAACACAATGATGTGCCTATACTTTTTCTGTCTGCCCGGAATAGCAGTTCCGACAGAGTGGAGGGTTTGAAAAAAGGCGGTGACGATTATCTAACCAAACCCTTCAACCTCGAAGAATTATTACTTAGAGTTGATAAACTGATCTTAAAAAACAAACGGATCAAAGCGCCGCATAGCGTACCCGATGCGTATGAGTTTCAAGGGTGTAAAATTGATTTCGCTGCTCATGAAGCAGTAGATAAACAAGGACAAACCCAAGAGCTAAGTAAAAAAGAAGCTGCACTGTTGAAATTGCTGATAGAACATGAAGGTCAGGTAGTGAGCCGTGAGCATATTTTGCAGGTGGTTTGGGGCTATAATGTTTACCCCACTACCCGAACCATTGATAATTTTATTCTCAACTTTAGAAAATATTTTGAGAAGGATAGCCGCAGTCCTAAACACTTTCATTCGGTAAGAGGGATTGGTTATAAATTCACTGCGAACTAAAATTTATTGGCCATAACTTGCTGCATGAAAGGATTTTTGTATTTTAACCGTTGAATTGACTGACAGAACATGCGTAAATTTTTACTCGGCGCGGTAACGCTTACTTTACTCGCTGTTTCATGCAAAAAGGATAAAGATTTCACGACAGCTACCGTGGTAGATAGTGGTGATGTAACTGCTGACGGATGTGGCTGGCTCTTGCGAATGGATGATGGTAAACTGGAGAAACCTGAGTACGTGCCATCGGCTTTTCAGCATCACAATATGAAAGTAAAGGTGAAATTCCACAGCAGCGGCGTTTTAGATACCTGCCGTTCGCTTCCTCCCTACGACTTTTATGAGCGCGTGATAATTGATGATATCAAAAAGAACATTGACTAAGAAAAAGCCCCGAAAAAAACCGGGGCTTCTTTATAGCTCTTCTTTAAATCGTGCATCCCTTACAAATTCCTCATCGTTAAGCGTATTCAGAAACGCTATCAAAGCAGACCGATCTTGCGGATTAAGTTGTATGCCATTTTGCAATGACGGGTCTAATGTGGGTGAATGATGTATGCCAGTCGCATAATATTCTAACACAGCCTCCAGATTTTTTATCCTTCCATCGTGCATGTAGGGTGCGGTGTATTTTAGATTTCGCAGAGACGGAACTTTGAATTTGTAAATGTCTTCCGGCGCACGGGTAATTCTTCCACGACCAGAATCATTTCTTGATGAAGGCATTAATCCATTATTGCGATAGCTGAAGTCCGAGAACATAGGCTCTGTGTGGCATGAAGCACAGTTTTCACGGAAAATATTTAAACCTTTTAATTCTACATTGGTCATTGAGCCACCGGTTTCTCCTCTTACATACTTATCATACTTTGAATTGCTGGACACAAGCATACCCATAAATTGAGCCATTGCTTTTAGCATTCTCTGCGAATTAATGGTTTCATCGCCAAAAGCACTTTTGAACATTGCTTTATAGGTGTCATCATTTTTCAGCTTCGAGATTACGTTATCCAGTTTCTCGTCCATCTCCACAGGATTTTGTATAGGGTTTATGGGTTGCAACTCGATATGGTTTATACCTCCGTCCCAAAAAAATCCTGTATGCCAGTTTAGGTTGAACAAACCTGGGGAGTTTCGTTCACCAAGCCGGTTATCAATGCCATGACTGAAATCGTGATCTGGCTGAGCGAATGCCGCAAACGGCTGATGACAACTACCACACGAGACACTATTGTCGCGACTTAAACGCCTATCAAAGAAAAGCTTCTTTCCAAGATCAAAACCGGCCTGGGTTACCTCATTATTTTCAAATTTATATTGAGGCTGTGGCCAGCCAGAGGGGACAGTGAATTCAATTTGCTTTGTTGGTTCTACAGCAGGATCAACAGCACAGCCCTGAACAAATAAAAAGCCTATAAAAAATAAAAGTGAAAAAAATTGTAGCGGCTTCATCAGTCAATGTGATCTATAGTGAACATATCAGCATAGTTGTCTGCCATGCTCATTGCTGCTTCACCCGCATTTCCTATAATAGCTGTCTCTGCAATTTTTACGACGTTAGGATTTTTGAACCACTCAAGCAGGTCAGACTTCAGGTGAATATTCTTTATTACTGTTCCCTTTATTTCAAGAGGCGCAGGAAAATTGAGTGTTACCTTTCTTATTGTTGATTCCCCCATTTTAAAGCCTACAATATGGTAGGATACCATTTGTGAAGAAACAAGTGCCTGTGGAGAAACGCCGTCAAGCTTTGCCATCATATACCCGCTATTCCAATCCCAAAACATGTTATTCTCAATATCAAGCGCACCGGTCTGTGCCCCTGAAGTATTTCTTTTCTCATCTACTCCTATTAAGAAACTGATCTTATCATAAGTACCATGCGGAATGCTGTCAATGATGAAAGTTTTTGAAGCGGGTTTATTATGATCCACCAGATAATAACTTTCCCACTCTTTAAATTCATTGCTGCCGGAATGAAGCACAAAATTGGTCACATAATATTTATACTCGTTGACTTTGAGAGAGTCACCATTCTCTGTCAGATACCATTTTGCAGTGTCTAAAGGCATTGAACCAGCCATATTCTCGAAAGTAAAACTGACCTTTCCAAGGGTATCTTTCCCATTAGGGTCAACAATAACTTTTGGATCTTCTTTCTTTCTGCAGGAACCCAAGCACACGAATAGGAAAAAAGAAAACAACAAAGCATTTCTCATTAAGCAGTCGGATTTCCACGAATTTAGGAAATTGCCTGTAAGTAAAATGCTGATAAGAACAACTTTACCATTTTAATTCCGGGTCGTCACTCGATGGTTTGGAGGTATTTTTTCTCGACCGCACTTTTTGTAGCTGACGATCATAAATTAATCTGGAAACTTTTTCTACCACATCACCATTTGTGGTTAGTGCATCTGTCAATTTCTGCTCAGGAATATCTAACCGATACATAATCTGAAAAAACGCTTCAGGATTTTGTTGCAATAAAGTGGAAACAATAAAAGACAGTTGCTGAAGAATTTCTTTTTCTGAAAGAATATCATCATTTGTGTCTAACACAAAATCTTTCCGAAGTTCAACTAATATTTCATCTTGTTCAGTCACTCTTTGCTTTCTGTTTTTTTGAAATTTTCTTCTTTGAAAGATTTATTGTAATAGCTTCCTCAAGGGTTTCTCTAAAAATATTTTCATCGAAATCAGCAACCGTTTCATACACGAGGCTTCTTACCATTTTTCGATTTCGTGCAACCAGTTTTTTATGCTTATCCGACAGTTGATGTCCATTGATAAAAGCAATTTCCAGCAGCGTATTCTGCTTCATAAGATCGAGGTAGCATAACCAGCTATTGCAATAAAAGAAGGGTGTGTTAAAACTGATTTTTTCTGTTATTTCCGGGTGAGCTGTAAGAATCAATTCACGAATGTGAGCAACAAACTTAAATTGCTTGTCAGGTAAACGATAAATGACTTTTTCGACAGTATCCATCTCTATAAAGATAAGGCTTTGGTTAGAGGGTTGGAAGAGTTGGAACTTGTTGGAAGGTTGGAAAATTGTTGGAGGGTTTATAATCATCGCTAAGAAGATAAAGTGCAAAGCGCATTTAATTATTGTGTCTTTGCACCTCACTATTTTACTATTTCAGCACTCCATTGATATACTCTGAAAACTCCGCGTTTAAAAAGTCTGCGACCTGCTCAGCACAAGTTGCTTCACTTCTGAAATTGGAATACGCTCCTGCGTCATGCTATCGCGGTGGCGAATTGTAACGGTGTTATCTTCTTTAGTTTGATGATCTATAGTTACGCAAAAAGGCGTTCCAAGTGCATCCATTCGGCGATAGCGTTTACCAATTGTATCCTTCTCTTCATAAAAGCATTTGAAATGTTGCTTGCAGTCGTTCATCAATTTACGAGCTATTTCAGGTAAACCATCTTTTTTAAGCAAAGGCAGTATTGCAAGTTTTATTGGAGCAAGGAAAGCAGGGAATTTCAAAACCACACGGCTATCTTTTTTCTCTTCTGTACTCAGGTCTTCTTCTTTATACGCTTCGCTTAATATCATCATCACGGTACGGTCTAAACCAATGGAAGTTTCGATAACGTAAGGAATGTAATTGCCGATAGGTTTGCCTGTTGCGGGATCAAGATCATTATCAAAATACTGGAGCTTTTTGCCACTGAATTGCTGATGATTTTTCAGATCAAAATCAGTGCGGCTATGAATCCCCTCCACTTCTTTGAAACCCATTGGAAAATCGTACTCAATATCGCACGCCGCATCCGCATAGTGTGCCAACTTTACGTGATCATGAAACTTGTATTTCTCTGGTGAAATGCCAAGCGAAAGATGCCATTTCATTCTTGTTTCTTTCCAGTATTCATACCATTCTTTTTGCGTGCCTGGCTTAATGAAAAACTGCATTTCCATTTGCTCAAACTCGCGCATACGGAAGATGAACTGACGCGCTACAATTTCATTTCTAAATGCTTTTCCTACCTGCGCAATGCCGAAGGGAATTTTCATTCTTCCTGTTTTTTGGACATTGAGAAAATTCACAAAAATTCCCTGTGCAGTTTCAGGACGCAGATAAACATTGTTGTCTTCTTCTTCACCAGATACAGCGCCAAATTCTGTGCTGAACATAAGATTGAACTGACGAACATCTGTCCAATTGCAAGTATTACTAACGGTGCATTTTATTTTATTCTCTTCGATCAAATTTTTCAATCCGGCAAAGTCATCTGAGGCAAGTAGGGCTTCCATTTTTTGCAAAAGCTCTTTTGCAGAAGGCTCATTCCCAACTGCCAATTGCTCTGCATGTGCCTCAATCAAATGATCTACCCGATACCTCTTCTTGCTGTCTTTATTATCAATCATCGGATCGCTGAAACTATCAACGTGGCCGCTTGCTTTCCACACAGTTGGGTGCATAAAAATTGCAGCATCAATACCCACGATATTTTCGTGCATTTGCGTCATGCTCTTCCACCAGTAGTCGCGAATATTTTTTTTCAATTCCGCACCGTATTGTCCATAATCGTAAACAGCGCTCAAGCCATCGTATATTTCACTGCTTTGAAAAATAAAGCCATATTCCTTGCAATGAGAAATAATATTCTGTAGCGTATTTTCATTTGCCATAACCGCGCAAAGATAGGCGGATAGGTAAGAAGTTAACACGTTGATCAGTTGGAAGAGTTGGACAATTTGGAAGGGTTGGGAGAGTTGGAAAGGTTGGAAGGGTTGGAACAGTTGGAAGAGTTGGAAGAGTTATTACGGTTTGATAAATTGAGGTCATGAAACAGATACTTGTTTTGATTTTGCTTTTACAATCATTTATAACATCTGCAAAGAGTAAGGATGAAGTTGCTATTAGAAAAATGCTTGCGGCGCAAGTCGTGGAATGGAACAAAGGAATGATTGCAGGGTACATGAAAGGTTATTGGGAAAACGATAGCCTCGTGTTCATTGGCAAGAATGGCCCCACTTATGGGTTTAGACAAACACTGGAAAGATACCAGAAATCGTACCCTGATCTCGCAAGTATGGGACAGTTGACTTCCACCATTCTTTCTATCAAAAAATTGTCGTCAGAATATTTTTTCGTTGTAGGAAAATGGGAATTAGAAAGAACAGCTGGAAATCTAAAAGGTTCTTACTCTTTATTGTTGCGGAAGATAAATGGTGAATGGGTAATTGTAAATGATCACAGCTCTTAAAATGCCTGAGACGGACGATAATTGATAGCCCCTGCATCTACGGTAATGATATTTTGCCGAAACTTGTTTCTGGGATCGGGATAGAAAACGATGGTTCGCCTATCTACGTAAACATAATCGAGCTTTTGAATATTGCTTAATGTGGACGGAAGTTGGATAGCACCGCAAAAAGAAACATCCAGTTCTTGCAGTAATTTACAGTTACCGATAGACTCTGGGATAAAACTAAGCCGATTGCGGTTGATGTAAAAAAATTTCAGGCTGGTAAGTTTGCCAAAATCATTGGGAAGAAATTCCAAATAATTATCAGAAAGGTCTAAAAATTCGAGGTCTTTTAGCCGCGTAAAACTTTGAGGAATTGACTCCAATTTATTGGATGTCAAAGCTAACTTTTGAAGTCTTTTCAGATTTCCGATTGTTGCGGGCAAAGCGGTGAGCAGGTTATTTCTTAATCCGAATTCTTCGAGATTTATAAGATTTCCTATTGAATCGGGAAGTGAGGTTATTCTATTGTAACTAAATGATAAATGCTGCAAGTACCTGAGTCTGCCAATGGCTTCAGGAATGGTAGTGAAGTTATTTTTCAGCAGTTTTATACTTCTTAGTTTCCTGCAAGTAAACAGCGATGGAGGTAAAGACTTTAAGTTGTTGTTGCTGAAATTTACTTCTTCAAGATTGGGAAACTGATCAAAAATATTTGGGAGACTATCCAGCGATTTGTAGGTTATTCTAATTGATCGAACCTGCTTTTTTTCATACAACGCATCTTCAAAATTTGTATAGACATGTTCTGCCCTACTCAAAATGGGCATCAGAATAAGAACTGCGAAAAATGAAAGCTTTCTAAGCACACCTCAATTTACGGCATATATTTTCTAAATACTTTTTCTTCGATGAAAATAATGTAAGCCCAAAGTAAAAATCCTCCGCAGTGAGCAGAGGATTTATTTAAGAAAGTTAATGGAAGATTATTGATGTGTGAACTTTCTGGTGGCTACAATTTGTCCCTGAGCGTTAATCAATCGTACAAAATAAATTCCTGAAGGAATTTCATTTATTTCCAGCTTCGCACTATTGCCACTTACTTTGAAAACTTTCACTGCTTTTCCAATAAGGTTGTAAATCGCAATATTCTTCACACCAAGCGATGCGTCGAAAACAACGTTTACATTGTTTTTAGCAGGATTAGGATACAACATGATATTGTCATCAGATTTCACAACAGTAGATACTCCGGTAGCATATTTTGTGGCAATAAAAGTAAATGTTCTGGACTGTAAATGAACGGTGTCTTGAGCTTGAACCGTTATCCACGCAGAAGACCCTAAAGGTGCATTGTCCCCATCAAATTGCGCATAGAAGTTTTCCCATTGACCGGCATTGTATGGATCTGAAACCTGACTACTGGTTCCGTTCAACATGGCAGCATCAGGCAGATAGCAAGTAACGTTATCACAAAAACCATATAAAGACCAATTATTTGGTAGGTTGTGAGAAGATATACGCCACTTAATGTAAACACTATCATTAGGGATATTGCTTTTCAGGTGGTTGTACACCGTTATAAAACCTGAAGAGTAATTAGCAGAAACAGTATCGCCATGTTGACTTACAAAAGACTGAGCGAAAACCGCCAAAGATGCAAAACCAAGTAAAGCCGAGAGTATAAATTTTTTCATGTTCACTACATTTCTAATGATGCAAGATATATCCTTTATAACGTTAATCCAAACACAACAATCACAAATTTGTTAAAAAAGTCATCGCCTAATTACGGCGAATGAAATTTCGTAACATTGCTTTCATTGAATTTAAACAAGAAATGTGCCATGACAATTAAGGGTTTCAAGCGGTTAAGAAAGTTCAAAGGTTTTACGATGGGTGTTGTTTTTATGGCCGTCATTAGTCTTTTCATTAACGCAAAAAATAGCGACTCCTATTTCGAGATATCCAAGAACCTCGACATTTTTGCTACGTTGTTTAAGCAACTCAACTCCTATTATGTAGATCCTATTGAGCCAGGAAAATTGGTAAAAACAGGCATTGATGCGATGCTTGAAGACCTGGATCCTTACACTAACTACATCACCGAATCCGACATTGAAGAGTATGAATTTCAAACTACAGGAAAATACGGCGGCATCGGCGCTACTATGCGAAAGAAAGGTGATGACATTTTTGTAGGAGATGTTTATGAAAATAGTCCGGCACAAAAAGCAGGATTGCACCCCGGCGACCAGGTAATCGCTATAGACAATCACACGATAACAGGAAAAAGCATAGACGATATCAGCGTTCTGTTGAAAGGCTCACCGGGCACTCAGGTAGGACTGAAAATAAAAGATGCATACACTAGCGAGGAATCGAATAAGATTGTAACTCGTGGAGAAATTGAAGTTTCATCAGTTCCTTATGCCGGACTTATGGGAGCCGAAAAGAACATTGCCTACGTTAAGCTTAGTCAGTTTACCCAAGGTTGTTCTCGCTTAGTAAGAAATTCTTTAGACAGCCTGAAAGGTGCAAATCCGAACTTGAAAGGGGTAGTACTTGACTTGAGAAATAATCCGGGTGGACTTCTTGACGAAGCCGTGAACATGTGTAATTTATTTCTTGAAAAGGGACAACTTGTAGTTAGCACAAAGGGTAAGGTTGCCGAAAAAAACAAAGAATACAAAACAAATGGAATGCCCTGGGATACAAAAATTCCTGTTACAGTTTTGATCAATCAATCTTCAGCTTCAGCTTCAGAAATTGTGGCTGGCACTCTTCAAGACCTTGACCGGGGTTTGGTAGTGGGTCAAAAATCTTACGGTAAAGGGTTGGTTCAGGAAACAGTTGCATTGGGTTATAACGCAAGATTGAAACTTACAATTGCCAAATATTACACACCGAGTGGCCGATGCATTCAGGCAATTGACTACACTCACCGCAACCTGGATGGAAGTGTTGGTAAAGTACCAGATTCATTAAAACAGACTTTTACCACCAAAGGTGGACGCAAAGTGTTGAGTGGCGGCGGAGTAGAAGCGGACGTTAACGTACCCGACGAAGTGATCAGCAAATTTGCAGTTGCTCTTTACACCAAAAACTTTCTGTTTGACTATGCAACACAATTCGCAAAGCAACGACCCAGCATTACAGCAGCAGGAAATTTTTCACTAACAGATGCAGAATTCAATGGCTTTGCAAAGTGGCTGGAAAGCAAGGACTATTCTTATAAATCTGAAACCGAAATCGTGCTCGATTCTCTGAAAAACACGGCAATTCGTGAAAAATATTTCGAAGCAACAAAAACCGAGTTCAACACTTTGCAAACGAAAATTGCACACGATAAACAGCAAGATCTTTTAAAGCACAAAGCAGAAGTAAAGCGCCTTCTCGAAAATGAAATCGTGTCAAGATATTATTTTCTACGAGGAAGAATTGAGCATGGTTTGCGGGCAGACAATGATGTAGCAAAAGCAATAAATCTTATCAATCAGCCTACACAATATCAAGCATTGCTACAGGTAAAGAAATAATTCAGAGGCTTTTTAGAATCTATTTCGTTTCAATCAAAGACGCTAAAGCATCAGCAATTTTTCGGTCATTACTTAATCTGGGTACTTTATTTTGTCCTCCTAATTTTCCTTGAGATTTCATGTATTCCTGAAACGCTTGTCGCTTCATAGCTCTGATTTTTAGCGGTTGAAGAATGCCCCCTGAAATAAGATCGTTGTAGTAAATGTTTTTTTGCTGTAGATATCTGTCCACTGTTTTTGAAAAGGTTTCGATATCGTTTAGACTTTCTTCAAACTCTACAAACCATTCGTGATAGGGAAGCTCACCAGATATTTGTATTCGTGGTGCAACTGTAAATTCAATAACGCGAATGTTATGATCTTTTGCGGCTTGTAAAATTGCATAATCTACCTCCTCCCCAATTACGTGTTCCCCAAAGGCGGAGATGTAATGTTTGATCCTTCCAGTTACCACAATACGATATGGATTTATGCTGACGAAACGTACAGTATCGCCAATATTATAACCCCAAAGTCCTGCGTTGCTATTTATAATCAGAGCATAATTTTCTCCAACCTTCACATCTTCTAAAGAAAGCCTTGTCGGATTGCCTGCGAAAATTTCTCCAGCGGGAATGAACTCGAAAAAAATACCTGAATTAGTATTTAGCAGAAGTCCTTCTTTATCTAAAGTATCCTGAAAAGCAAAAAAGCCTTCTGATGCTGGAAAAGTTTCTACAGTATCAACCGGTGTTCCTAAACTATCAAAAAGCTTTGCCCGATAAGGTTCAAAGTTTACGCCTCCGTGTATAATAACCTGTAGGTTTGGAAAGAGCTTTTTTATTTTTTCACCGCCACTTTTTTCGATCAACCAGTCAAAATACATCTGCATCCAGGGCGGTATCCCGCTAATCAAAGTCATATTCTGATTGATCGTTTCTTTTACAATCCTCTCAAGTTTCACTTCCCAATCTTCAATACAATTGGTTTCATAGGAAGGGAGCTGATTGCTGCGGAGATAGCGAGGAATAAAATGATTTACAATTCCGCTCAGTCTTCCGGTTGGGATGCCGCCTACCCTTTCTAATACCGGCGAACCTGAAAGAAAGATCATTTTTCCGTCGGCAAATGAAGTGTTGCCACTCTCCACCATGTAGCACAAAAGTGCGTTGCGAGCGGTATTAATATGGTTGGGAATAGAATCACTGGTGATAGGGATGTATTTTACACCACTTGTAGTACCGGAAGTTTTTGCAAAATATATGGGCTTTCCTTTCCACAATACGTTTTGCTCACCATTTTTAATTTGTTGAATGTAAGGCTCGAAGGATTCGTAATCGCGGACAGGAATTGCATGCTTAAACTCGGTATATAGTTTTACGTCCTTCAGATTATGTTCTTCCCCGAAGCGTGTTTTGTTCCCTGCTTTTAAAAGTTGCTGTAAAGTTGCCTGTTGATCTGCAAGAGCTGTTGCCATACCCTTGCGAATTTTACTGTGAATAATGGATGCATAAGGCTTGGCAAGAAAAGATTTGATCTTCATTCGTTCCGATCTAAGTGGACAAATCTATTGCTTATAGACTGCACATTGCTACACTTGGCAAGCAAGATTATTTGTCGCCTATTATCAAAGCGTAGTTACTAATATTTTATCCTTCAAAATCAAAAAACTTCCATTACCTTTGCGCCAAATTATTTTGGGTAGTCATGTTCGCAATTGTAAACATAGCAGGTCAACAATTTAAGGTTGCAAAAGACCAGGAATTGTTCGTTCACCGCCTTAGTGGCAATGTAGGTGATAAAGTAGAATTTTCGGAAGTTCTGATGTCTGGAAAGGATGATAATATTTCATTGACCAGTGCAGTAAAAGTACAGGCAGAAATTCTTCATCATTTAAAAGGTGACAAGGTGCTTATCTTTAAAAAGAAGCGCCGGAAAGGATATCAGAAATTAAATGGTCATCGTCAGTATTTGACCAGAATTAAGATCAATGATATTGCATAATTAAAATTCTTTTGTAAATTCGTAAACGAGTTCAATAACAATGGCACATAAAAAAGGTGAAGGCAGTGTAAAGAATGGCCGCGATTCGCAGAGTAAACGTTTGGGAGTAAAAATATTTGGTGGTCAGCCGGCTATCTCTGGAAATATAATAGTTCGCCAGCGTGGAACGGTATATCATCCGGGCAATAATGTGGGTTTAGGAAAAGACTTTACCATATTCGCAACTACTGATGGTATAGTTGAATTCCGAAAGACACGAACTAAGACACTAGTATCTGTAAAAGAAGTAACAGCTACAGCCGAGGCCTAACCCCCTCGGCTGTTTGCCATAAGAGTTTTTTTTTGTTTTACCCTTAAATTCACACAGTTATGGCAACAGCAAAAAAGGCAGCTCCTAAAAAAGCTGCAGCGAAGAAAGCAGCTCCTAAAAAGGCTGCGCCAAAAAAAGCAGCAGCTCCTGCAAAGAAGGCAGCTCCTGCAAAAAAAGCGGCTCCTGCAAAGAAAGCTGCTCCTAAAAAAGCAGCTGCAAAAAAGGCGGCTCCTAAAAAAGCGGCGGCTCCTAAAAAGGCTGCCCCTAAAAAGAACGCTGCCCCTAAAAAGACAGCCGCTAAAACAGCAAAGAAGAAATAGATTTGTGTTTAGCGAAATTGTAAAAGACCGTTTTCGAACGGTCTTTTTTCTTTTATATCCAGTATGAGATTCTACTGCATTACTGCTTTTCCACGTATGATCTCTACCTCCATTGGATTAACTGTATTCGTATAATGGTAGTAGATAGTGTTCTCACGTTTGGTAGCTATGAAATTTACAGGAAAATCAATACCAACCTGACAATAATTACTACTCGTTAAAACAATTGTGGTTTCATTTACTTGTGCGGTAACACTATCACAAATGAAGGCAGAGAAATTATTCAACAATACTGTATTCCCAGTCTGCTTAGCGATCAAACCAGTACTCACAGGATATGTCGTAATGGTATCAGTAGGACCCATTCTTACTACGGTATCAGTAAACTGATACAGACCTACATACTCATCTGCAATATCCCCCGCCTTATTCTTATTGCAGGAGATAAAGAAAAAAGAAAAAGCTATCAAAACAACTAAAGAAAAAATCTTCATGATATAGTTTATTAAATGAAAAGAGCTATCAATGCTGATAACTCTTTTCAAAAGGATAATGAAAGATAAATTTATTTCAAAATTTCAGTCACCTGACCGGCTCCTACTGTACGTCCGCCTTCACGAATTGCGAATTTCAAACCCTTTTCCATCGCTATCGGTGCGATTAGATTTACACGAAGGTTTACGTTATCACCAGGCATTACCATTTCTACACCTTCTGGGAGATGACACTCACCAGTTACATCTGTAGTACGGAAATAAAACTGAGGACGGTATTTCTGGAAGAACGGAGTGTGACGGCCACCTTCCTCTTTGCTAAGTACATATACTTCACCACGGAATTCTGTGTGTGGAGTGATGCTCTTAGGAGCACAGATTACCATACCGCGGCGAATATCTTTCTTCTCAATACCGCGGAGCAGAAGACCTGCATTATCACCAGCCTGCCCTTGGTCAAGAAGTTTTTTGAACATTTCTACGCCGGTACAAGTAGAAGAAAGTGGGCTTTCATTAAAACCTACGATTTCTACGTTTTCACCTACTTTAATGATACCACGCTCAATACGACCTGTAGCTACCGTACCACGACCTGTGATGGTAAATACATCTTCTACAGACATAAGGAATGCCTGATCTACCGGGCGAGGAGGAAGAGGAATGTACTCATCTACTGCAGCCATCAATTGTTCTACAGCAGCTACCCATTGTGGTTCGCCAGCAAGCGCACCTGTAGCAGAGCCTTGAATAATTGGAGTATTGTCTCCATCGTATTCATATTTGCTAAGCAACTCGCGGATTTCGAGTTCTACAAGCTCGAGGATTTCAGGATCATCAACAAGATCAACTTTGTTCATGAAAACTACAATACGAGGAACACCTACCTGACGCGCAAGAAGGATGTGCTCTTTTGTTTGTGGCATTGGACCATCTGTAGCAGCTACCACCAAGATAGCACCGTCCATTTGTGCAGCACCAGTGATCATGTTTTTCACATAATCCGCGTGACCTGGACAGTCAACGTGCGCATAGTGGCGATTAGTTGTTTGGTACTCTACGTGTGCAGTATTGATAGTGATACCACGCTCTTTTTCCTCAGGAGCGGCATCAATTTCATCATATCCTTTCTTTTCTGCCAAACCTTTGCTCGACAAAATAGTAGTGATAGCTGCAGTTAAAGTTGTTTTACCATGGTCAACGTGACCGATAGTACCAATGTTTACGTGGGGTTTCTCCCGCTTAAAGGTCTCTTTTGCCATTTTATTTCTTTTTAAAAGATGTTGTTTAAATGTTTGTTTATGTTACAGCCTTTCGGCCGTGATTACACTATTTTGCCGCGCTTACCACGCGTTGTCTTCAATTGTGCATTTTCATTTTTTTCAATATTCAAAAAAACAAAAACCGCATGAAACCCTTATTAGAGCTGTTGAGCAGGATTGAACTGCCGACCTCTTCCTTACCAAGGAAGTGCTCT
>ENA-UOUJ01000470-UOUJ01000470.1-activated-sludge-metagenome-genome-assembly--contig:-NODE-470-length-27386-cov-50.153306_pt1 | contig 27386 bp, 33 predicted proteins | sample MGYA00249839_ERZ747224 | MGnify/ENA primary metagenome ERZ747224 (study PRJEB28782, sample SAMN03220277) | activated sludge metagenome | biome: wastewater; feature: sewage sludge; material... | reverse complement strand
CCGATGCGGAAAAGACCCTGCGCGCCCTGGGCGAGCGCGGCGACATCATCCGCACCCTGCAGCGGGCCATGCGCGGCGAGCCGCGCGAGCTGGCGGTGTTCGAGCCAGGGCAGGACGCGGATGGAAGTGGCCGCAGCATCCTCGGGCGCGTGGCCGCGAAAGGACTGGCCGACGAACTGCGTGATCGGGGCTATCTGGTCATCGACGGCGTGGACGGCAAGGCGCACTACGTCGCGCTCAACGCCCACGACGAGCTGGCGAATTACCCGACCGGCGCCGTGGTGGAGGTGAAGGGATCGGCCGACGTGCGCGCGGCCGACAAGAACATCGCCGCGCTGGCGAGCGATGGCCTGTACCGCACCGACCATCACCTCGCCATCGCGCAGGGCCAGGCCGTGCCCGGCCGCGACCCGCAGGAGGTCGTGGCGGCCCACGTCCGCAGGCTGGAAGCCCTGCGCCGGGCGGGCATCGTGGAGCGGGTGGCCGAGGGGCTATGGAAGGTGCCGGGCGACCTGCCCGAGCAGGGCCGCCGCTACGACGCGCAACGCCTGGGCGGCGTAGCCGTGGAGCTGAAATCGCACCTGCCCATCGAGCGGCAGGCCCGCGTGATCGGGGCCACCTGGCTCGACCAGCAGTTGATCGGCGGCGGCTCCGGCCTGGGCGACCTGGGCTTTGGCGGTGAGGCCAAGCAGGCGATGCAGCAGCGCGCCGACTTCCTGGCCGAACAGGGGCTGGCCGAGCGGCGCGGGCAGCGCGTGATCCTGGCGCGCAACCTGCTGGGCACGCTGCGCAACCGGGAACTGGCGCAGTCCGCCAAGGACATTGCCGCCGACACCGGCCTGGAGCATCGACCCGTGGCCGACGGGCAGCGCGTGGCCGGCATCTACCGGCGCAGCGTCATGCTTGCCAGCGGGCGCTACGCGATGCTGGATGACGGCATGGGATTTAGCCTCGTGCCGTGGCGGCCGGTGATCGAGCAGCGCTTGGGGCAGCAAATCGCCGCAACGGTGCGCGGCGGGCAGGTGTCCTGGAGGTGGGGACGGCAACTCGGCCCAACAATTTAGCGGATCAACCGAATCGTTTTTCCAGTTCGGCGCCTCTTATAGGAAAAATGGGAGCAGTCGGTGCCTCCATCCAATCCGGGATCAACGATCCCCAACCTTGAGGAGCTTGTAACCATGTCTTGTTACGTTCGTTCGATGGTGGCTGGATTTGTCGCCACTGTAGCGCTGTCGCTGCTGATGCTGATGAAGGGCGCCATGGGCTTGATGCCCGAATTGAATCCAATCGCCATGCTCACGGAGATGGCGCACGCAAAAATGGGTATGCCGGCTTCGCCCATGGTCGGATGGGTGGCGCACTTCATGATTGGCACCGTCGTGTGGGGCATCCTGTTCCAACTGCTGTATGGCAGGCTGCCAGGGCGCAGTGCGCTGCTCAAGGGAATGTCGTTTTCCTTGCTAGCTTGGCTCATGATGATGATCGGTCCGATGCCAATGGCCGACGCAGGCCTGTTCGGGATGAACCTGGGGATGATGGCGCCGATGATGACCCTGATGATGCACCTCATTTGGGGCGCAGTGCTGGGCTACACCTATGGTCGGCTCAATGCCAATTCGTGCGCTGTTCGGACTGCAACTTCTTAATGAGCAGAAATTGCCATATTGAGGATACGAAAATGATGAAGGACACAGAGGCTACGGCGGAACGCGAGATTCCGCCGGATAACAGTACGCTCTACGTCGGGTTGGGCCTTGGACTGGGTAGCTATGTGACAGCCACCAGCGTTTTAGCAGGCTTTGTCTGCCCGGTTTGCGTTGTAGCAGCTCCCGCTTTGCTTGCGACAGGTGTTTATCAGAAAATTAGGAATCGTAGCCGAAGACCCGAGAATCGGAGCGAAATACAAATAAAGGCTCGCTGAATTAACCAATCATCGAGTCAGCACAGGAGATCAGCATGGGCACCCCTGTTGGCGACCGCAACAATTTAATCATGGCGGCACAGACTGGAGACGCGGCCGCCCTTTCCCGTCTGCTGGCAGTGTGCCAAGCCGATGCACGCCGCTATGCGTACAAGCACTGCCATGCGAGCGACGTTGATGATGCGGTTCAAGAATCACTACTCATCATTTCTCGCAAGGTCAGCGGGCTAAAAGCGGCTGCGGCCTTTTCATCGTGGCTGTTCACGGTCATCAAGCACGAATGCCGCAAGCTCGCGCGGATGATGTTCAAGCACGAGCCACTGCCTGATGAAGTAGCCGAGGAGCTGCTGCTTCATCGTCCCGACGATGAATTGAGAATCGATCTTGCCAATGCCCTGGAGTCGTTGCCTGCCCATTACCTCGAAGTGGTACTTCTGCGCGACTTCGAGGAATTGACCATTGCCGAGATCGCTGCTCAGTTGGGTGAGCAGCCCGGCGCGATCAAGAGTCGGCTCCATCGTGCCCGCGAGCTAGTGCGCGAATACATGCTCAGTTCAGAACCATCCTCGGGGCACGGACACCGCACACCGACGAAATAGCCAAGCTGAGTCCTCGTCCGGGCCGCCTCGCCAAGCGAGGCGGCAATTTCTTGCGCATTGTCATGGATAACCCTCAATTGCTAGGCCCAGGCCAGTGATTGAGGTTTTTTTGCTTTCTACCGAACCGTTTTGCACGGCGGTCGCCTCTTAGGAAATGAGGCTGGCGATTGCTGGCCGATTACCCGCAGCTCACTCGGCTGCTTCTTTCCTATCAGGAGATCACAATGTCAAACCGTATGTTGTCCGCCGCCGTCGCCACGGCGTTTGTCGCAGCCTTCGCCGCCCCCGCCTTTTCGCAGGGCATGAGCCAGGCCGACATGCAGAAGAAGATGCAGGAGAACCAAGCCAAGAGCATGGAGATGATGAAGACCGGCAAGTTCGACAAGTGCTATGGCGTTGCCCTGAAGGGGCAGAACGACTGCTTCGCCGGCGCCGGCACAAGTTGCGCGGGTACCAGCACCGCCGACTACCAGGGGAACGCCTGGAAGCTGGTCGCCAAGGGCACCTGCACCACGATCTCGACGCCCAACGGGCACGGCAGTCTCAGCGCCAAGTCCTGACGCGAGCATTCACCTTGGTGGGCGGTGGCCTGTCGCCCCGCCCGCCAGCTTGTGACAACGAGGATCAACATGGGCATTCACCAAACTGCGCACGCCGCCGGGCGGGGAATCCCTGCGCGAGCCGGCGTAGGCCTTAAGGCCGACCACTACCGAACCATCATCGAAACGCGGCCGGATATGGGCTTCTTTGAAGTTCATGCGGAAAACTACATGGGCGCTGGCGGCCCGCCCCATCGCTACCTGACGGCCATCCGAGAACACTATCCCCTGTCGTTGCACGGCGTGGGCCTGTCCATCGGTGCCGACAGGCCACTCGACCAAGCGCATTTGCTGCGTCTCAAGGCGCTGAACGAGCGGTACGAACCCGGCCTGCTTTCCGAACACCTGGCATGGTCTTCACATGGCACCAGCTACCTCGATGATCTGTTGCCGGTGCCGTACACCGACGACACGCTGAACCGCATCTGCGAGCACATCGACCAGGTGCAAACAGCTATGGCCCGGCAAATGCTGCTGGAGAACCCCGCGACCTACATCTGGTTCAAGGAGAGCACATGGCGCGAGACGGATTTCATCAGGGAGATCACCCGGAGAACCGGGTGCGGTCTGCTGCTGGACGTGAACAACGTCCACGTGGCGAGCACGAATCAGCAATGGGACGCGCGCGCCTACATCAACGATTTCCCCCTCGACCATGTGCAGCAAATCCACTTGGCCGGCCACTCCCTTCAGACGGACGAGAAGGGACGCCCTTTGCTGATCGACTCACACGACCAAAGAGTGGATGAGCGGGTGTGGAACCTCTTTAGGCAGGTCATCCAATGCATCGGGCCAGTCCCTACGCTGATCGAGTGGGATTCCAACATTCCCGCATGGCCCGAGCTGCAAACAGAGGCCGTGATGGCCGATGTGCTGATGGGCATGTCCAACGTACAGGAGCGACGCCATGGCACGCTTGGCTGAACGCCTGGAGGAATTCGCCTCGGCGCTGCTCGACCCGGAACGCGCGGTGCCCGAGGGGCTGGTCGGCCCCGACGGCGAGCCGAGCGCACGGCGCTTTGCCGTCTATCGGAACAATGTGTTCGTTGGCCTGACGGACGCGCTGCGCGCGGGCTTTCCCTGCGTCGTCAAGCTGGTGGGCGACGAATTCTTCGCGGCGATGGCCCGCGTCTTCGCGGCCGCCACGCCGCCCAGCTCGCCGGTGCTGCTGCACTACGGCGCCGAGTTCCCGGACTTCATCGCGTCCTTTCCACCCGCGGAACCCTTACCCTATCTCGCCGACGTGGCCCGCATCGAGCGCGCCGCGACCGAGGCGTACCACGCGCACGAGGCAGAACCCTTGGCGCCCAGCGTGCTTGCAGGAGTACCGCCTGACCAAGCTTCCATGCTGCGGTTTCGGCTCCACCCTTCCGTGCGCCTGGTGCGTTCGCCATTCCCAGCCTTCACCATCTGGAGGATGAACACCTCGGATGGCACGCCAGCACCCGTTGACCTCTCCGAAGCGCAGGACACGATGGTGCTACGCCCCGACGCCGAGGTGGACGTGCGCAAGATACTTCCCGCGAGCCATGACTTCGTAGCCGCGCTCGGCCAGGGCCTGACGCTATCGCAGGCCATGGAAACGGCCCTCGCCACCGACGGCGATTTTGACCTGTCGGAGAACTTGCGGGAATTGATCCAGATGGGCGCCTTTGTCGGCTTCGCGTTGGAAGCCGGGGAGAACGATCATGAGTAACTTCCAAGTGCCGAAAGGTTGGCCCGGAATACTTGGCGCGGCGAACTGTGCATTGCACTGGCTGGCAAAGATCGCCGGCATGGCCGCGCCGCTGTTCCTTCGGGTGGCGCTGGCCTTGCCCTTCTTCAAGTCGGGCCTCACCAAATGGGACGGTCTCCTGTCGCTGTCGCCAGCGGCGAGTTTTCTGTTTGAAGATGAATTCAAGCTGCACATCCTGGGGAAGGTCTATGACCTGCCTGCGCCGGACGTACTCGCCTTCGCCAGTGGATCGGCCGAGATCATCTTTCCGATCCTGCTGATTCTCGGACTTGGCACGCGCATGAGTGCCCTGGGCTTGCTCGGCATGACGGCGGTGATCCAGCTCATCGTGCCGGACGGGTGGGCGAACTTTCATTTGCCCTGGGCGACGATGGCGATTGCCCTGATCGCTATCGGGCCGGGCCGGCTTTCACTCGACCATGGGATTCGCGGCTTCTTGGAGCATTGCGAGGCTTCGGCCTGACAAGGAGGTCAGCATGCTTGCATTGCGCGCCATATCCCTCGTGATGGCAGGTTTCTTTGCTTCGGGGGCCGGAGCTGCCGATGGGCTGATTGCGGTACAAAGCCCGTACAGTGTCAAGGAAACGATTGACCGTTTCGAGACGGCCGCCAAGTCTCGGGGCATCTATATCTTCCTGCGCCTCGATCACGCGCAGGGCGCGAAGAAGGTCGGCAAGGACTTGCGGTCGACCGAGCTTCTGGTGTTCGGCAATCCCCAGGGCGGCACCCCCTTGATGGAATGCGCGCAGACTGCCGGTATCGACCTTCCGCTCAAGGCCTTGGCCTGGCAGGACGCGACTGGGCAAGTGTGGCTTGGCTACAACGATCCGAAGTATCTCGCATCGCGCCATGGCGCCGACAACTGCGGCCCCGTCGTGGAAAACATCTCCAAGGCGCTGGGCGGCATGACGCAGGAGGCGATTCGGAAGTGAGCGCGCTCGTCCGTCTTGGCCTCACCGTCAGGGCAGTGAAGCGCCTGTTTTGCTCCGCCTGCGCCATACTGGGGGCAGCATGTTCAGAGACAAGGCGCCAATGTCCACAGAGCCTGCGAATCGGCAATCGAGGGCGGTACTGACGAACGCTGCGATCACGCCGTAGTGTCAGCAGCCGTCCATATGCCAGTTCAACCGCCATGCAGCGCGTCAATCAACGGGCAGGACACATGGCCCTCATGCGCACAGCATTCGTTCACCAATTTTGACAGCGCCTGTTCCATCCGCATAAGGTCGTTCAGGCGGGTGCGAACATCGGCCAGCCGCAGTGCGGCAAGGTCGGCTGCTTCACTGCAATGGGTGCCGTCCTCCAGCTTCAGCAACTCCCCGATTTCATCGAGGCTGAATCCCAGCCGCTGCGCCGCCTTCACGAACTTCACCCGCGCCACGTCGGCGCTGCAGTAGCGTCGAATGCTGCCGTAGGGCCGGTTCGGCGTCGGCAGCAGCCCTTTGTGCTGATAGAAGCGGATCGTCTCCACGTTGACCCCGGCTGCCTTGGCGAAGGCGCCGATGGTCAGGCTTTCCAAGGTGTTTTCCATTCCGCTTGACTCCGTAGTTGACTACGGAAGTAACGTTACTCCAACGAGCAAATCCTCGAAAGGAGAACCTGATGTCGGAATCGCAAGACGGGCGCGGCGCCCTCGCCGCCGGCGGGCTGGCCGCCATCCTCGCTTCGACCTGCTGCCTGGGGCCACTGGTTCTGGTCGCTCTGGGCTTCAGCGGTGCCTGGATCGGCAACTTGACCGCACTGGAACCGTATCGCCCGATCTTCATCGGCGCGGCGCTGGTGGCGTTGTTCTTCGCCTGGCGACACATCTACCGGCCGGCAACTGCCTGCAAGCCGGGCGAGGTGTGTGCGATCCCGCAGGTTCGCACCACCTACAAGCTGATTTTCTGGATCGTGGCAGCGCTCGTTCTGGTCGCGCTCGGATTTCCCTACGTGTTGCCTTTCTTCTATTGATCGGGAGTTCACCATGAAAAAACTGCTTGCCTCCCTTGCGCTCGTTGCCGTCACCGTTCCAGTGTGGGCCGCTACCCAGACCGTCACGCTGGCCGTGCCCGGCATGACCTGCGCCGCTTGCCCGATCACCGTCAAGAAGGCGCTCTCCAAGGTCGAGGGCGTCAGCCAAGTCGATGTGACCTTCGAGAAGCGCGAAGCGGTCGTCACCTTTGATGATGCCAAGGCCAGCGTCCAGAAGCTGACCAAAGCCACCGAAGACGCGGGCTATCCGTCCAGCGTCAAGCGCTAAACCGGGAGCGATGCCATGAAACCGATTGCGCGTATCGCCGACAAAGCCGGGGCATTGGGCACCCTCGTCTCCGCGATGGGCTGCGCAATGTGCTTTCCCGCACTCGCCAGCCTAGGCGCGGCCATCGGGCTGGGTTTTCTCCAGCAATACGAAGGCTTGTTCATTTCCAGGCTGTTGCCATTGTTTGCTGCATTGGCGCTTGCGGCCAACGCGCTCGGTTGGCTACGCCACCGGCAATGGCACCGGAGTCTGCTGGGTATGGTCGGTCCCGCCATCGTTATCGTGGGCGCGGTCTGGCTGCTTGGCACCGCTTGGATGCGGCCCCTGGTCTATACGGGGATCGCCTTGATGGCCGTCGTTTCGGTCTGGGATTTGGTATCTCAGGCCAACCGCCGCTGCGGTCCTGACGGCTGCGAACTGCCCGCGAAACACGGCTGACTGGCTTGCGCCACAACGAATTGAAAGGAATGACTTCATGACACAGTTGAAGATCACCGGCATGACCTGCGACTCCTGCGCGGTCCACGTCAAGGAAGCACTGGAAAACGTGCCTGGCGTGCAATCGGCCGAAGTGTCCTACACCAAGGGCAGCGCCCAGCTCGCCATCGCGGCCGGCACTTCACCCGATGCCCTGATCGCGGCTGTCGCCGGACTCGGCTACCGCGCGGCGCTGGCCGATGCGTCGAACGCGCTTCCCAAAGGCGGACTGCTCGACCGCATGCGCGATTGGGTCGACGGCGGCGACAAGGCCAGCCACGACGGCGGCCTGCATATTGTCGTCATCGGCAGCGGTGGGGCCGCGATGGCGGCGGCGCTGAAGGCCGTCGAACGCGGCGCACGGGTGACGCTAATCGAGCGCGGCACCATCGGCGGCACCTGCGTCAATGTCGGCTGCGTGCCCTCGAAGATCATGATCCGCGCCGCCCACATCGCCCACCTGCGCCGCGAAAGCCCGTTCGATGGCGGCATCCAGGCGAACCCGCCGCTGATCCTGCGCGAACGGCTGCTGGCCCAGCAGCAGGCGCGCGTCGATGAGTTGCGCCATGCCAAGTACGAAAGCATCCTGGACGGCAACCCAGCCATCATGCGGCTAGCGGGCGAAGCCCGTTTCAAGGACGGCCGCAACCTCACCGTGCGGCTGAACGAGGGCGGCGAGCGCGTGGTTTCGTTCGACCGCTGCCTGATCGCCACCGGCGCGAGCGCGGCGGTGCCGCCGATCCCAGGCCTCAAGGACACGCCCTACTGGACTTCAACCGAGGCGCTGGTGAGCGACACGATTCCCGCACGCCTAGCCGTGATCGGCTCATCGGTAGTGGCTGTTGAGCTGGCGCAAGCCTTCGCCCGGCTTGGGGCCAAGGTCACGATCCTGGCGCGCAGCACGCTGTTCTTTCGCGAAGACCCGGCCATCGGCGAAGCCGTGACGGTGGCGTTTCGCTTGGAGGGCATCGAGGTGCTGGAACATACGCAAGCCAGCCAGGTCGCGCACGTGGACGGCGAGTTTGTGTTGACCACCAACCATGGCGAACTGTGTGCCGACCGGCTGCTGGTGGCGACGGGCCGCACACCTAATACGCGCAGCCTCAACCTCGAAGCCGCCCGGGTGGCGGTGAACAAGCAAGGGGCCATCGAGATCGACCTCAGCATGCGCACCAGCGCCCCGGACATCTACGCCGGCGGCGACTGCACCGACCAGCCGCAGTTCGTCTACGTCGCGGCGGCGGCTGGTACCCGCGCCGCGATCAACATGACCGGCGGCGACGCGTCGCTGGACCTGACCGCCATGCCAGCGGTGGTGTTCACCGACCCACAGGTCTCTACCGTGGGCTTGAGCGAGCAGGAGGCGCACCACGCCGGCATCGAGACCGACAGCCGCACGCTCACCCTCGACAACGTGCCGCGCGCGCTCGCCAACTTCGATACGCGCGGCTTCATCAAGCTGGTGATCGAGGAAGGCAGCCACCGTTTGATCGGCGTGCAGGCGGTGGCCCCAGAAGCGGGCGAGTTGATCCAGGCAGCGGCGCTGGCGATCCGCGCGCGCATGACGGTGCAGGAACTGGCCGACCAGTTGTTCCCGTATCTGACGATGGTCGAGGGCCTGAAGCTCGCCGCGCAGACCTTCAGCAAGGACGTGAAGCAGCTATCGTGCTGCGCTGGATAGCAAAAGCTAAGAAGGTTGCGCCCCCTCAGGACGGTGAAAGGCGCATCCTTCTCAGCCTGCCCCATACGAGGAACAGCATGGTCAGAGTTAAGGTGCCAATGCCCACGGAGGCCGCGAATCGGTAATCGACGGCTGGGATGATAAACGGCAGCAGGCCCACGGCGAGCGCCGGCGGCACGTGCAGATCGAATAATCGCAAGATTAGGATGCCGCATGCCGCGCTGGAGATCACCGCCAGCGGGGCGCCCCCGAACGTCGTGACCAGTGCAACCCCGATCAATGCGCTCAGGGTACACGCGACCGGCAGCAGCAGCGGCTTCTTGACCCAAGGGCAAACGTCCGCATGGGCAAACATTTCAAAGCCGATCACGATAAGCGGCGGGAACAGGATCAACCGCCAACCCGTGGCTTCGGCCAGAATCGCCGTGCCTACCAGAAACACCAGAAAGAACGGGAGCCACGAGTAGGTGCTTGGAGTTTCCTCGGTAACGTCATCGGCCACATCGGAGGCGGTTCGCACCGGCGGTAGCGGGACGAAGCGAGGCCAGACAAGGGAGATCGCGGCGAGCAATATCAGGCCGACCAGCAACGATGCCGGGTAGTACCAGCTTGTGATGTTGAGTGAGATTGGCAGCACGCCCGCCGAAATGGCCGGGGCAATCGATGACTTCAATATGCGGATGATGAGCATCGCGGCTGCGGTCGCCAGCAGGATCGGCACGATCCCGCTGCCCATGCTTCGGGCGAAGATCGTGCCTACCAGCCCGGTAAGAAGCGGTGTGAGAACCAGCATCCCCGGCGCTTTGGCCCAGGTGCCGTGCGGTCGCTTGATGATGTCATGGGCCAGGGCGCCTAGTTCGGGAAAAAGAATGTAGTGAACATGCGTGGCCGCCGCGATCCACGCGATGACACCCATGTAGAGCGCCGTCAGCAACTCCCCAAAGAATCCCCACGGCAGCGACGATCGCCGTATACCAAACAATCTCATGCCTTCCATCCACGACATCCATTTTCTTGAAGGCCCACCTCGGGCAAGTGATGGTTGACTCCAAGGTGGGGCGCCGTACTTATTTCGTCCCTATCGGCAGAGCGTAGGACGCAAAGGCCGCGTCCACGGGTGTGTCGAACAGGTGATTGGTGTAGTTCGAGATCGTCTTGACGGCGATGGCGAGCACCACCTGTAGAGCCTGCTGCTCGCTGTAGCCCGCGTCGGTGAAGGTCTGCAAACTCGCCTGCGACGGATTGCCCCGCGTCTGCACCATGTCCTTGACGAAGGCGGTAAGGGCGTGCAGCTTCGGGTCATCCATCGGCGTGCCCTCACGGATTGCCTGGAGCGCCTGCGGCGGCACCTTCGATACCTTCTCGGCGATCATGCTGTGAGCGGCCACGCAGTAGTGGCAGCCGTTTTCCCGACTGATGACCAGCAGCACGACTTCCTGCTCGGCCGGCGTGAAGCCGGATTCCTTGCGGAACCAGTCATACCCATGGAGGTAGGTCGAGAGCGCGCCAGGGGCGTGGGCCATTTCTCCATACATGTTGGGAACAAATCCCTGCTTCCTGCGCGTGTTACTCAGGAACTCGCGGCTCCTTTCAGGGGCGGTGTCTTCGGTAAGAAGAGGCAGTGTCAGCTTGGCGTTCATGGAGTGCTCCTAAGTGGAAATATTCCGGCTTCCAGATTGGGTTTGATGATGGCGAAGTTGGGCGAGACGTCGAAGTCGCGCGGGGCGAACAGGCTGTGGTGCCGCACATGAAGAATCTCGGCCACACAGCCGGGGCACATCGGGTCCTGCGACGGCACGGTCTCGATCAGCGGCAGGATCGGATAGCGAATCGACTGGAAAGCTTGGGCGATCAGCGTCGAGCAGATGGCGCGGGTGGGGTCGCCGCTGCCCAGGCCGAGCATGCGACGGCGCCAACGCACCGGCACCGGCGGCGTGGGCAACAGATATCGGGCCAGGTCGATCACGTTCTTCAAGTCGTACTGATGGCCCAGCCGAGCCACCGCCGTGCCGACCAGGGTGTCAATCTCGGCAGCGGTCAGGCCCACGGGCCGGCACACTCGGGTATGCAGATCGGCGAACTCGGCCACGCTGACCAGACGCACGCCTTCGCGTAGATCGGCTTCAAGAAAGCAACGGGGCCGCCCTTCGGCATCGGTCGGCCTGCCGGCCGTGCCGACAAACAGTGCCGCGTGCGACCAGGTGGATTGGGTCAGGTACTTGATGGCCACGCTGACCCGGCTCTGACCTTCGACCAGCAGCACGTCGCCGGGCTGCAGGCACGCCATGAGAAGGTCTGGATCGGTCGGCGGGGCCACGCTATGCACATGGTGGGGCCGACTGAGGTAGCGGCTCAGTCCTTCTCCACAGCGGCGCGCGATGCTGTCCAAGATGTTTCCCACGGCGTCACCCTGTCGAAACGAAGGTGAAATTCGGGCGCGGCATGGCTCAGAACCTCGTCGTCAGTTGTGTGAGCCAGGCCGGTGAATGTTCCACAAGCCATGCTTCCATCGGCTTGTCGGCGCCTGTCAGGATCAGGGCGGCCAGGGCAAGCATGATCGCGCCCAACAGGACTTTCCCGGCCTTGCCGGCGTGCAGGAGCTTGGATCGCGTGCGGCCGATCGCGCTGCGCGACACATAGGCCAGTGCAACCAGGGGCAATGCCGCGCCGATACCGAACACCGCCATCATCGAGCCTGCTTGCGCCAGGTTCGTACCCTGGCTGGCCAGAACGATGGCCGCGCCAAGCGTCGGCCCCACGCAGGGACTCCAGACCAGCCCCAGCACTAGGCCCACCACGAACTGCCCCGTCAGCCCGTCCAGTTGGACACGCGCAAGCAGGTCGTTCCCGGCATTGCCGATGCCGGCCGTCAGCGACGCAAACAGCTGCTGGAGGGCGCTGGACATGAGCACCACGCCTAACAGTCCCAGGACGGCCGCGCCCACGCCCCGGAAGATCGTTGTGTCGATGCCGAGCGAGGCGCCTGCCCAGGCCAGCGCCGTGCCGACAATGGCATAGGACAGAGCGAGGCCGCCCGCCAGGGCCAACGGCGCGTGCCGATGGGCGTTGACCGCCGAGCCAATCAGGATCGGTACGATGGGCAGGACGCAAGGCGACAGCGTGGAAAGCACCCCCGCGAGCAGTCCGAGGCCGTAGGAACCGAGGCCGAGCGTCATCAGCGCGTGGTCTTCTGAATCAGGCCCTCGATGCCGGCCTCGGTGGTGTCGCCCACGGAGCGGGCCACTTCCTGGGTGCCTTTGAAGCCTACCAGCGTACTTTGCATGCTGACCTTGAAGGCCCGGACGGTGCTCTTTTCGCTGTCGAAGTCCACGGTCAGCAAGGTCACGTCCTTGTAGGCGGGCTGCTTCATTAGGGTTTCCAAGATCGGCTTCTGCGCCTTGCAGGTCGGGCACCACGTCGCGCTGACGTCCACTACCACGGGCTGGCCAGCCTGCGTCAGACGGTCGAACTCGGCTTGGCTGAACGGTTTGATCTCCCCGGCGCTGGCGATGCTGGCGAACGTGGCAAGAGCGAGAAAGGCGGCGGTCATACGTAGTTTCATGGGCGTAATCCTGAATAAGGGGAGAACCGCCCAAGGCGATGACTCGCGCGGGCGAACACGGTCGCCAAGAGTGACGGCCTCTTCCTAAGAGGCGGGGAGTCGTCAAGATGGTTCGCATCCGAGCGAAAAAAATCTGCGAGGCCGCACTGCGGAATCTGTCCCCGCTTTTGGCAGGGCCAGCTTTTTTGCACATGCGGCGAACCGTTTTGGCGGTTGCGCCCCTCTTATTGGCAGGAGGGAGTAGTGCGGCCGCCCAAGGGGGGCGTCCTCAGCATCTCTCAGTTCTTCCCGTCGCACCGTTCCCAGGTGATAGGAGCGCATCATGTATTGCAGCACTTCTGTTAAAGCGCAATTGGTTCGTGGCGCATTGGCCGTGACATCCATTGCGGGCGCCATCGTTTTAACCCCTAACTTTTGGCCTGCGGCAGGGCTATTTGGTTTGGCCATCTATCTTATGCGCGGGTGTCCCGCCTGCTGGCTCGCGGGACTAATGGAAGCCATTCGGGTTCGCAACGAGCGCAAGTCGCTGCTGTAGCTCGATCCACGAACATGGAGCTACGTCATCTACGATGCTTTCTTGCGGTTGCGGAGGAACTCCACTTCGCTCGTGCCGCCGAACGACTGCACATTGACCAGTCGCCGCTATCCCGTACCATCAAGGAACTAGAGGAAGAACTTAGCGCACGCCTTTTCGTTCGCACCACCCGCAGCACGCAATTGACCCGCGCTGGCCGACTACTCTTGGAGCACGTGCCGCGCATCTTCGCTGCATTGGAGCAAGCGCGCGATAGCGTCAAATCCGCTGCCAACGGCTTTCACGGTCAGTTGCGCATCGCCTTGTCCGATGGTGTGACGCCTTCGCGCTTGCCGGCCTTGCTGGCACGATGCCGTGAAGAAGATCCCGAAGTAGAGATACGGCTGTTTGAAGTGCCACTAGCCCAGCAGATCAAGGGTCTTCACGATGACCTATACGATGCTGGATTTTCGATGGCAGATGACGTGGGTGATGGCATCTTGGTTGCTCCCGCCTGGGAAGATGAATTGATGCTGGCGGTGCCGGCACGCCATCCGGTGCTGGCCTATAAGCGCGTTCCGTTGGAGGAAGTATTGCGCCATCCGCTGGTTCTGGGCGATCCAGCCGTATGCGAGGGCCATGCACGGCAGGTCGAACGTATCCTGCGCAAACATGAACAAGAGCCGTTGATCGTCCAGCACGTCGCCAGCTTCGATCTGATGATGACACTCGTTTCTGCTGGAATTGCATTGGGGTTGGCCGGCACGGCGCACATCACAGGCAGCCGCGAGCCTGGCGTCATAGGTCGGCCGTTAGCGGGACAACCACCGATGTTGACAACCTATCTACTTCGCCGCGACATGGAGCCATGCGAGATGTTGACTCGCTTCATTGAACGAGTTGCTTGCCTCGATTCAACAGATGACATTGGCACTGCCTAAGATTTCCAGAACTGCGATGAAAGGACTGGAGCCATGAACAAATTGCTACCGCTGCTGATGATCGCCGCCGCATTGGCGGCATGCGGTCAATCCCAACCTTCGGAAACTGTGGACTACCTTGTGGCCCATCCTGAGCGCATCAAGGAACTCCAGCGCCAATGCAAGGAGGATCGCGCGAAGGTCGGCGACGAACTCTGCGTGCGCGCGGCCGAAGCCGCCAATCGGCGCTTCTTCGGTGATCGACCCGAGCAGAAATCCAAGTAGCGCCCCTCGCAGTCGCTACGCCGCGACAGAATTCGCGCCGTTACCTCATCACGCCGCAACGCGCTCGCGTTCGCGGCGTTTTTATTGTCTTCGCCCTTGCAAGAAATCTGGCCTTTTCAGCCTGAATTGCCGCCAGAACGGCCTTTGACCGACCTGCGCACGCGCCTTGATCCTCAGTGCTGCGGCACCTCCGTGTGCCGTGATTGGAGACAAGGTCATGCAAGGGACGAACGTGCTGTTCGGTCAGATTGCCGTCGTATTCGGCATCGTGATCGCCGGCGTGTGGGCAGCCACACAATGGACGGCAGCAGCCCTTGGCTATCAAGTACGCCTTGGCTCGCCCTGGTTCGACTTCCTGGGCACGCCGGTCTATCACCCGTGGCGGCTGTTCGAGTGGTGGTTCTTCTTCGACGCCTACGCACCGCGTGTCTTCGACATTGGCGGCGCGATTGCCGGCGGCAGCGGCCTTGTCGCCGTGCTGGTTGCCATCGGCATGTCGATCTGGCGCTCGCGCCAATCACGCCTCGTCACCACCTACGGCTCGGCCCGCTGGGCGAACGCGGAGGACATTCGCAAGGCGGGTCTAACGCAGCCAGCCGGCGTGTTCCTCGGCCAGCATAACCGGCAGTACCTGCGCCATGAAGGCCCAGAACACGTCTTGACCTTTGCGCCCACGCGCAGCGGCAAAGGCGTTGGCCTGGTGGTGCCGACACTGCTTTCCTGGCCCGCGTCCGCCGTCATCCACGACATCAAGGGCGAGAACTGGCAGATCACCGCCGGCTGGCGCTCGCGCTTCTCGCATTGCCTGTTGTTCAACCCCACGGATGCGAAGTCGGCGGCCTACAACCCGCTGCTGGAGGTGCGACGCGGCGCGCATGAAGTGCGCGACGTGCAGAACATCGCGGACATTCTGGTCGATCCCGAAGGCGCGCTGGAGAAGCGCAACCATTGGGAAAAAACCTCGCACGCGCTGCTGGTCGGCGCCATTTTGCATGTGCTCTACGCGGGCGAGGACAAGACGCTGCGCGGCGTCGCCAACTTCCTCTCCGATCCGGCCAGCCCATTCGAGCTGACCTTGCACCGGATGATGACCACGCCCCATCTGGGCGATGGCCCGCATCCGGTGGTTGCCTCTGCGGCGCGCGAAGTGCTCAACAAGTCGGACAACGAGCGCTCGGGCGTCTTGTCCACGGCCATGTCGTTCCTCGGCCTGTACCGCGACCCGACGGTGGCCGAAGTCACCTCGCGCTGCGACTGGCGCATCGCCGATCTCATTTCCGTCGAGCACCCCGTATCGCTGTACCTCGTGGTGCCGCCTTCGGACATTTCGCGCACCAAACCGCTCATCCGCCTGATCCTCAACCAGATCGGCCGGCGGCTCACCGAATCACTCGACGGCAGCGATGGCATCGAGCGCCGCCACAAGTTGCTGCTGATGCTCGACGAATTCCCGGCCTTGGGCCGGCTCGACTTCTTCGAGACGGCACTGGCCTTCATGGCGGGCTACGGCATCCGCAGTTTTCTCATCGCGCAGTCGCTCAACCAGATCGACAAGGCGTATGGGCAGAACCATTCGATTCTGGACAACTGCCATGTGCGCGTGACGTTCGCCACCAACGACGAACGCACCGCCAAGCGCATTTCCGAAACGCTTGGCACCGCTACCGAGCTACGCGCGCAGCGCAACTACGCTGGTCATCGGCTCGCGCCGTGGCTGGGCCACCTGATGGTGTCGCGGCAGGAGACGGCCCGCCCGCTGCTGACGCCGGGCGAAGTCATGCAGCTTCCGCCCGACGAGGCCGTGGTGATGGTCTCCAGCGTCGCGCCGATCAAGGCCAAGAAGCTGCGCTACTACGCAGACAGCAATTTCAAGCGGCGCGTGCTGTCACCGCCTGTGCTCGCTGCCGGGCGCTATGCCGATGTTCCTCCGGTACGCCCCGACGACTGGAGCGGACTGGCGATTCCGCCGACGCCTGCCGCACCGGCTACGTCATCCGCCGATGGCCTGGAACACCTGGGCACGGCCGACGACGGCTGCCCGCGCCGCCAGCCAGAGCTAACTGAGGCCGTCGCCTACGACCCCGAGAGCGCCGCGCCCGCGGCCGACCTCGGCCTGCTCGATGACGACGACGACCTGCCGCTTCCCCTTCCGCGCCAGCTTGATCCGGCCATGCAGCGCACGGCCCGGCTGGCTTCCCTCGACCCCAACGACGGAATCGAGCTATGAGCCACTACCGCCTGAACCTCTTTATCCAGCCCGAGCACGCCCAGCGGCTCGATGAACTGGCCGCCAAGAAAGGCGTGTCCAAGTCCAGCATCGTCGCTGCCGCCTTAGCGTCTTGGCTGTCGCCGGACGCGGCCGACCAGCGCGAAGCGGCCATCGCCAAGCGGCTGGATCGGCTGTCGCGCCAAGCCGAGCGCATGGAGCGTGACCAGAACATCGCCATCGAGACGCTGGCGCTGTTCATCCGCTACTACCTCACGGTCAGCACGCCGGTTCCCGAGGCCCACCAAGACGCGGCCCGCGCCCAGGGCAAGGCGCGCTTCGAGCAGTTCGTCGAACAGCTCGGCCGCCACCTGCTGCGCGGGCGCAGCCTCGTGCGTGACGTGGTGGAGGAACTGCATCCCGACCCGATGCGAATGGGGGGCACGGCGGCAGCCGCCCAGGCCCAGGAGCGTGCGTCATGAGCACCACTCCCCAATCCATGACCACTGCGGCGCTTGACCGACGTATCCAGATGCTGCGCACGGCAATGGGGCCGCTGATCGCCGCCGCGCTCGAAGACCCGGACGTGGTGGAAATCATGCTCAACCCGGATCGCACCCTCTGGGTGGATCGCCTGTCCTCGGGTCGCGCCCCGATGGGCGTGGAGATGCCCGAAGCCGATGGCGAGCGAATCATCCGCCTCGTCGCGGCCCATGTCGGTGCGGAAGTGCATCGCGGCCAGCCGCTGCTATCGGCCGAGTTGCCCGAAACCGGCGAACGCTTCGAGGGCATCTTGCCGCCCGCTGCACCGGGGCCGGCCTTCGCGCTGCGCAAGCGCGCCATCGGCGTCATTCCGCTGGAGCGGTACGTCGTGGAGGGAATGATGACGGCCGCACAGGCGGGCTTTCTGGTTCGCGCTGTGCGCGAGCGCAAGAACATCCTGATCGCCGGGGCCACCAGCAGCGGCAAGACGACCCTTGCCAATGCTCTGCTCGCCGAGATAGCCGCCACGGGCGACCGCGTGCTGGTGCTCGAAGACACGGTGGAACTGCAATGCGCGGCCCGCGACCACGTACCGCTGCGCACCCGCGCTGGCGTGGTGTCCATGACCGAGCTGGTGCGCTCATCCATGCGCCTGCGCCCGGATCGCGTGGTCGTTGGCGAGGTGCGCGGCGCCGAGGCGCTGGATCTCATCAAGGTATGGGGCACGGGCCACCCCGGCGGCATCGCCACGATCCACGCCGGCTCCGCACTGGGCGCGCTGCTGCGCCTGGAGCAACTGATTCTCGAAGTGGCGGTGAACCCGCCGCGTGCGCTGATCGCCGAGGCGGTCAACGTGGTGATCCACATCGCCGGGCGCGGGCGCAAGCGCCGCATCGAGAGCATCGCCCGCGTCGTCGGCTTCGACGGCGTGGGCTACCAACTGGCGGACGCACTGGAGACGCCGTTCCCCGAGCTGCTGCCACTTCCCGATGCCGCACCCGCTGCGGCGATTTCCCCGTCCCCTGACCAACCTGGAGAACTGCCATGACGCAGATGATCGTTCCTGCTTTCCGTTTTTCTGCAAATCCGGCTTTGCGCCTGCCCACACGGTCGCGGCTGCACAGCCTGGGTCGCCCTGCGGCGCAAGGGCTGCTGCTGTCCGCGCTGCTGCTGTTTCTGGCCGGCACCGCGCAGGCCGCCGGCTCCTCGATGCCCTGGGAAGGCCCGTTGCAGTCGATTTTGGAGTCGATTCAAGGGCCGGTGGCGCGCATCGTCGCGGTCATCATCATCATCGCGACGGGCCTGGCGCTCGCCTTTGGCGACACGTCGGGCGGTTTTCGCAAGCTGATCCAGATCGTGTTCGGCTTGAGCATCGCCTTCGCGGCTTCGAGCTTCTTCCTGTCCTTCTTCAGCTTCTCCGGCGGAGCTGTCGTATGAGCGGGTCTGACACCTTCGCGGCCGGGTTCGAGGTGCCGCTGCATCGCTCGCTGACCGAGCCGATCTTGATGGGCGGTGCACCGCGCACCGTGGCGATTGCCAACGGCACGCTGGCCGCCGCCGTCGGGCTGGGCCTGCAACTGTGGATTCCGGGCGTGGTGCTCTGGATCGTCGGCCACGCGCTGGCGGTCTGGGGTGCGCGTGTCGATCCGCAGTTCATGGCCGTGTTTGCCCGGCACATCAAGCACCGCCCGCTGCTGGACGTGTGAGGGGACGCCGCCATGCTGAACCTTGCCGAATACCGCCAGCGGCCCGCGCTGCTGGCCGACTGGCTGCCCTGGGCCGGGCTGATCGCGCCGGGCGTCGTCTTGAACAAGGACGGCAGTTTCCAGCGCACGGCGCGGTTTCGCGGGCCTGACCTCGACAGCGCCACGCAAGGCGAGCTGATCGCCACGTCGGCCCGCTTGAACAACGCGCTGCGCCGGATGGGCTCGGGCTGGGCGCTGTTCATCGAGGCCGAGCGCCGCGCTGCGGCCGACTACCCACATTCCGACTTTCCCGAACCGTTGTCTTGGCTAGTGGACGAGGAACGCCGGGCAGCGTTCGAGGAATCGGGCAACCATTTCGAGAGCGGCTACCACCTGACGCTGGTGTACCTGCCGCCCGAGGAATCCCGCGCCCGCGCGGCGGGCATGTTGTACGAGAACCGTCCCACCGAAGGCGTGGACTGGCGCGAGCGACTGACCGCCTTCATCGCGGAAACAGATCGCGTCTTTGACCTGCTTGATGGCGTGATGCCGGAGATTGCCTGGCTGGACGACAGCCAGACGCTGACCTACCTGCACGCGGCTATCTCGACGCGGCGCTACCGTGTGGGCGTACCTGAAGTGCCGTTTCACCTCGATGCGCTGCTGGCCGATGCCCCGCTGGTCGGCGGCCTCGCGCCGATGCTGGGCGACCAGCACCTGCGTATTGCGACAGTGCGGGGCTTCCCGACCTCGACCTGGCCGGGGATTCTGGACGACCTCAACCGCCTGGGGTTTGCGTACCGCTGGAGCACGCGCTTTCTCTGCCTCGACAAATCCGAGGCGGAAAAAGAACTCGCCCGCCTGCGCCGCCAGTGGTTCGCCAAGCGCAAGAACGTCATCGCGCTGCTGCGCGAAACGATCTTCCAGCAGGAAAGCCCGCTGGTGGACACGGATGCCAGCAACAAGGCCGCCGACGCGAACGCCGCCTTGCAGGAGCTGGGCAGCGATCAAGTGGCCTTCGGCTACCTCACCGCCACGGTAACGGTGCTCGATGCCGATCCCGCCGTGGCAGATGAAAAGCTGCGCATGGTGGAGCGCGTCATCCAGGGGCGCGGCTTCGTCACCATCCCCGAAACGCTCAACGCCGTGGATGCGTGGCTGTCCTCGATTCCGGGGCATGCCTACGCGAACGTGCGCCAGCCCATCGTCTCGACGCTGAATTTGGCGCACCTGATGCCGGTGTCCGCCGTGTGGGCCGGGCCGGAGAAGAACGAACACCTCGACGGCCCGCCGTTGATCGTCACGCGCACCGAAGGCGCGACACCGTTCCGGCTGGTGACGCACATCGGCGACGTGGGCCACACGCTGGTGGCCGGCCCGACCGGCATGGGCAAGTCGGTCTTGCTCGCCACCCTGGCGATGCAGTTCCGCCGCTATCGCGGCTCGCGCATCTTCGCGTTCGACATGGGGCGCTCGATGCGCGCCACGATCCTGGGCCTCGGCGGCGAGCACTACGACCTCGGGCTGGATGGCGAGATCGCTTTCCAGCCCTTGGCGCGCATCGACCGCGATGGCTACCGAACCTGGGCCGCCGAATGGATCGAGGGCCGCTTGCTGCACGAAGGTGTCGCCGTCGGCCCCGAAGAAAAGGCGGCGGTCTGGTCGGCACTTGGCAGCCTTGCCGGTGCGCCGGTGGAACAGCGCACCATGACCGGCCTGTCGGTGCTGCTGCAATCGAACGCGCTGCGCCAGGCGCTCGCGCCCTATGTGCTGGGCGGTGCCCACGGCAAGCTGCTGGACGCCGACCGCGACCGACTGGGCATGGCCGACGTGCAAGGCTTCGAGATGGAAGAGCTAATGCACAGCAAGGCTGCGGTGCAGGCGGTGCTGCGCTATCTGTTCGCCCGCTTCGATGAGCGCTTCGACGGGGCGCCGACGCTGCTGATCCTCGATGAGGCGTGGCTGTTCCTCGACGAGCCCGCGTTTGCCGCGCGCATTCGCCAGTGGCTCAAGACGCTGCGCAAGAAGAACGTCAGCGTCATCTTCTCCACGCAGTCGCTCGCGGACATCAAGGATTCGAGCATCGCGCCGGCCATCATTGAGAGCTGCGCCAGCCGCATCTTCCTGGCCAATCCGCAGGCGACAGAACCGCAGATTCGCACGATCTACGAAGGCTTCGGCCTCAACAGCCGGCAGATCGAGATCGTCGCCACCGCGCAGCCCAAGCGCGACTACTACTACCAATCCCGTCTCGGCAATCGCCTGTTCGACCTTGACCTGGGGCCGGCGGTGCTGGCCTTCGCGGGCGCTTCCACGCCGCAAGACCAGCGCGACATCGACGCGGTGCTCACCGTGGCTTCCACCGCTTCTTCCACGTTCGCAGCCGCATGGCTGCGCCACCGCAGCCTCGATTGGGCGGCCGAGCTGCTGCGTGACTTCCCCGGCACGCCGCCGGGCGCCGCCTTTGTTCCCACCCATCCGCAGGAGAACCACCCATGAAAACCCATGCTCCCAAGCTCGCCGCGTTGACCGCCGCCTGCGTGCTCGCCTTCGGCATCGCGCAGCCCGCGCACGCGCTGTTCGGCGTCGGCGACATCGTGCTCGACCCGACCAATCTGGTGCAGAACACGCTCACCGCCGTTCGCACGCTGGAGCAGATCAACAACCAGATCCGCCAGCTCCAGAACGAAGCGCAGATGCTCATCAACCAGGCGCGCAACTTGGCCAGCCTGCCGTCCAGCGTGGTGGGCCAGTTGCGCGCGAACCTGGCGACCACCCAGCGCCTCATCGCGCAGGCCAAAGGCCTGGCCTACGACGTGACGAACATCGACCGCGAGTTTTCGCGCCTGTACCCCGAGAAGTACGCCGCCACGGTGAGCGGCAATCAGATGTACCTCGATGCGCAGGAGCGTTGGAAGAACACGCTCAACGGCCTGCAGACCACCATGCAGATGCAGGCCCAGGCGTCGCAGAACCTGAGCGACGACGAAAGCGTGCTGGCCGACCTCGTGGGCAAGAGCCAGTCGGCGGAGGGCGCGTTGCAGGCGATGCAGGCCATGAACCAGTTGCTCGCCCTGCAGGCCAAGCAGTCGATCCAGACGCAGCGGCTCCAGATCACGCAAGACCGGGCCGCCTCGCTGGAGCTGGCGAGGCAGGCCGCGGCCACGGAGCGCGGGCGCGAGGTGACGCGCCGCTTCCTGGGCGAAGGCACGCCGTACACGCCGCAGCCCGTCCATTTCTACAACCGCTGACGGGGACGGCCATGAAGAACGCGCCCGTCCTGTTCGCTCTCACGTCCCTGTTGGCCGGCTGCGACCGGCCGCCCGCGGTGGATGCACTGGCCGCTGACCCGTCCCGGCTGCACACGCTGCGCGCGCAATGCCGTGCGGGCGAGCACGGCGGCGCGTTCTGCGCGCAGGTGGCGCAAGCCGACCTGCGCCGCTTTCTCTCCGGCAAGGCCGGCCCCGGCGAGTACCAGACGCCCGCCGACCTGCCGCCGATTCCGCCCAGCTTCGATGAGCCCGCCGATGGCAACGGGCCAGGGCAGGAGGACTCGCCATGAACGACGTGACCATCATCGACCGTTTTCTCGATACGTTCTCGCGCTACATCGACTCGGGCTTTGGCCTGCTGCATGGCGAGGTGGCCTTTCTCACTGCCACGCTGATCGTCATCGACATGACCATCGCCGGGCTCTTCTGGGCGATGGGACATGCCACCGGCCAGGGCGAGGACGTGATCGCCAAGCTGATCCGCAAGGTGCTGTACGTCGGTGCCTTCGCCTACATCATCGGCAACTTCAACTGGCTGGCCGGCATCGTGTTCCGCTCGTTCGCGGGCCTGGGCCTGACGGCCAGCGGCTCGACCCTGAGCATGGAGAACTTCCTGCAACCGGGCAGGCTGGCCAAGGTCGGCATCGACGCCGGGGCGCCGATCCTCAAGCAGATCGGCGACATGGCGGGATTTCCTGAGGTGTTCGTGAACATCACGCCCATCGTCGTGATGTTCCTCGCCTGGCTGATCGTCCTGCTGTGCTTCTTCGTGCTGGCGATCCAGCTTTTCATCACGCTGATCGAGTTCAAGCTGACCACGCTCGCGGGCTTCGTGCTGGTGCCGTTCGCGCTGTGGAACAAGACCGCGTTCCTGGCAGAAAAGGTGCTGGGCAACGTGGTGTCCTCGGGCATCAAGGTGCTGGTGCTGGCCGTCATCGTGGGCATTGGCTCGGGCCTGTTCGCCGAGTTCCAGGTGCAGCCGGCCGAGCCATCCATCGACCATTCGGTCGTTGTCATGCTGGCCTCGCTGACCCTGCTGGCGCTGGGCATCTTCGGGCCAGGCATTGCGGCCGGGCTGGTGTCGGGTGGCCCGCAGCTCGGCGCGGGCGCGATGGCCGGTGCCGCGCTGGGCGCGGCCGGCGCTGCGGTTGCCGTGGGTGCAGCGGCCACGGGCGTCGGCGGTGCTGTCGCAGCCGGCGCGCGCATGGCTCCGGCTGCGGCCAAGCTGGCCGGCAGCGGTGCACGTGCCGCCGTCGGGGCCGCCAGCAGCGCGAAGTCGGCGTTTCAGGCCGGCTCCGCGTCCGCTGGCGGTGGCTTCAAAGGCGCAGCCGCCGGCGTGGGCAATGTCGCCAAGACCGGCGCGCAGGCCGCCGGGCAGAAGGTGGCCGATGGCGCGCGCTCGATGAAGGAGCGTGTCGCCGCTGCCTTCCGGCCGGATGACGCCCCTGCATCCAGTGGCCCGCAGAGCGCAGCCGATTCGGCAGCGCCTACCGCTGCCGAACAGCCCGCCTGGGCCAAGCGCCTGCATCGCAGGCAGCAACTGACCCATGCCGCGACGACTGCCGCCCACACGCTGCGCGGTGGCGATGGCGGCAGCTCCAGCCAAGGCCCCAGCCTGCGCGATTCCGACTCATAAGGAGATAGACCATGCGATTCAAAAGACCCCAGGTGCGCTACGCCGACACGTCGCAGCCCGCCACGCCGTACCAAGCCGCAGGCCAGGTCTGGGACGAGCGCATCGGCTCGCCGCGCGTGCAGGCGAAGAACTGGCGCCTGATGGCCTTCGGCTGCCTCGCTCTCGCATTGCTGATGGCCGGTGGCCTGGTCTGGCGCTCGGCGCAGTCCATCGTGACGCCCTATGTGATCGAGGTCGATCAGGCTGGGCAGGTGCGTACCGTGGGCGAAGCCGCCACGCCGTACCGGCCCAGCGATGCGCAGATCGCCTACCACCTGGGCCGCTTCATCGGCCTGGTGCGCTCGCTGTCCATCGACCCCATCGTGGTGCGGCAGAACTGGCTCGATGCCTACAACTACACCACCGACAAGGGCGCCGTGGTGCTCAACGAGTACGCCCGCGTGAACGATCCGTTCGCGCGCATCGGCAAGGAGTCGGTGACGGTGCAGATCAGCAGCGTGACCCGTGCCAGCGACACCTCGTTCAACGTGCGCTGGACGGAGACGCGCTTTGTGAACGGTGCGCTGGATCGCACCGAACGTTGGAATGCCGTGGTTTCCATCGTGCAGCAGACGCCGCGCACCGAGCAGCGCCTGCGCAAGAACCCCCTGGGCATCTACGTCAATGGGCTGTCATGGAGCCGCGAACTGGAAGGAAACGAAGGAGCAAAACCATGAATGATCTTTTCCGTAAATCCGCCTTGCCGGTGATGCTTCTGGCTTCGACCGTGTTGTTTTCTGGCTGCGCCACGCAGGGCAAGCCGCCGCCGTCCATTTCGCTCGATGAGCCGGTGCAGGCCCAGCCGCTGCCGGAGCCGCCTGCGCCTGTCGAAGTGGTGGCCGTGCCGCAGGTGCTGCCGATGCCGGCGCAGATGAAACCTGTGCCGGATGCCAAGCCCACGCCGGAACCCGCCGATGAAACCGTGCGCGTGTCCCGCGCCAACGCCGAAGCGCGCATTGCGCCGACGCGCGAGGGCTACGTCAACGCGATTCAGGTGTGGCCCTTCACGGACGGCGCGCTGTATCAGGTCTATGCGGCCGTGGGCCGCGTGACCGTGATCGCGCTCCAGCCCGGTGAAGAACTGGTGACGGTGGCCGCTGGCGATACCGTGCGCTGGATCGTCGGCGACACGTCCAGCGGCAGCGGCGATGCGCTGCGCGTCAATGTGATGGTCAAGCCGATTCGCTCGGGGTTGAAGACGAATCTGGTCATCACCACCAGCCGGCGCACCTACCTGCTGGAACTGACATCGACAGAGAAGACGTGGATGGCGTCGGTGTCCTGGGAGTATCCGAAGGACAAGATGCTGGCCTTGCAGCGCCAGGCGCAGGCGGCCAGCGCCGCCGCGCCGGTCGATGCCGGCCTGTCGCTGGAGAAGATCCGTTTCCGCTACGCGGTCAGCGGCAGCAATCCACCCTGGAAGCCGCTGCGCGCCTTCGACGACGGCGAGAAGGTCTACATCCAGTTTCCGCCGGGCATCGCCCAGGGCGAGCTGCCGCCGCTGTTCGTGATCGGTGTGCAGGGCGACGGGCAACTGGTGAACTACCGCTTCCGTGCGCCGTACTACATCGTCGATCGCCTGTTCGGCGCCGCCGAGTTGCGTCTGGGCGGGGACAAGGGCGACGTGGTGCGGATCGAGCGCACGGATGGCACGCGGAGGAACTGACCATGAGCCAGGACGACATTCCCGACCATGCCGCGCCGCAGACCGGCAAGGTGGCGCCCGAGGCAATGGCGCTGCGCGCGCAGCCGCGTCCGGTGACTCGGTTGAATCGGCGCACGCTAGCCATCCTCACCGGCGGCCTGTCGGTCGCCGTGCTTGGGGCCACGATCTGGTCGTTGCAGCCGCATCGGCGCGGCGCGGGCGAGCAAACCGAGCTGTACAACGTGGATCGCGTCTCGAAGTCCGAAGGGCTGGACGGCCTGCCTTCCGACTATTCCAAGCTGCCGGCGAAGGTGCCGGAGCTGGGGCCACCGCTGCCGGGCGACCTCGGCCCGGCCATCGTGAAGTCACAGCAGCCGGTGACACCGGCCTATGCGCCGCCAGGCCACGACCCGGAGGATGCTCGGCGCAAGGAAGCCGATGCCGCTGCGGCCTCGACGGTGTTCTTCCGCTCGGGCAATCCAGGCAAGACCGCTGCACCGGCGACTGCGCAAGCCGCTGCGGCGGGCCCGGCATCGGCCTTGGCGGGCTTTGATCCGCTCGCCGCCGGGCCGGCCTCGACGGCGGCACAAACTCAACAATCCGCGTCCGACCCGACCGCCGTGCAGAACCGACAAGACCAGAAAGAGGCTTTCCTGAAAGGCGCTTCTACGGAAACCCGCAATTCCGGCCAACTGACCCTGCCGGCTTCGCCGTACCAGGTCATGGCCGGAACGGTGATCGCTGGCGCGCTGGTGACGGGTATCAAGTCCGACCTGCCGGGCGACGTGATCGGCACGGTGACGGAGCCTGTCTACGACTCGGCCACGGGTAAGTTCCTGCTGATCCCGCAGGGTTCGCGCCTCATGGGCAAGTACAACAGCCAGGTGAGCTACGGGCAGAGCCGCGTGCAGGTGGTGTGGAACCGCATCATCCTGCCGGACACGTCTTCGCTGACGCTCGACAACCTGGCGGGTACCGACCCGGCCGGCTATGCCGGCCTGGAGGATGGGGTCGATTGGCATTGGGATCGCGTTTTTGCCGGCGCGGCTCTGACCACGCTGCTGGGCGTGGGCGCCGAGCTGGCCGCGCCGCAGAACCGGCAGGACGGCAACCGCGTCATCATCGCCGGACAGGGCAGTTTGCAGGACAGCGTGAACCAGGTAGGCCAGGAGATGACCCGGCGCAACATGAACATCCAGCCGACGTTGACCGAGCGGCCGGGCCTGCCGGTTCGCATCATCGTGAACCGCGATCTCGTGCTTCGGCCGTACCAACCGTTGTTCTTCAACCGGGGAGCGATGCGATGAGCACGACCAAGAAGCTGCGGCTGGGGCCGCTGCCGAAGACCGAGAGTGTCAAGCTGACCTTCGCATGTCCCGCTGGCTTGAAGACAGACCTTGACCGCTATGCCGCGCTACATGCGCAGACCTACGGCGAAACGGTCGATGCGGCGACGCTGATCCCGCACATGCTGGAGGCATTCATGGCGGGGGATCGTGGATTCAGGAAAGGAACGACCGCCAAGGTCGTTCCGCAGAAACAGACCTGACGACCTTGCCGCCACTTCAACGACAAAGCGCAGCCTGAGGCTGCGCTTTGTCGTTCCGGGGGCAGTTGGGCTACTATAGAGAAAGGAGAAAGGCAAGTCGGCCTGCTGTTGGGAAACGTCCCCCGATGCAACGCGCTCCGGCTTTCTTCCTCATCGCTCTTATGTGGCACCTAGCCCACAACGCAGCAGTCAATCCAAACTGCCCGAAACAGAGCTAACCTCGCGTCCCATATAGAGTTTCAAGCCCTGGGCGATTTGCGCTCAGGGCTTGACACGAGCAGTTTTTTAGCCGCTAAAATTTTGGACTTCATGGTCGTACTCCGTCGATGAAAAGAA
>ENA-UOUJ01000469-UOUJ01000469.1-activated-sludge-metagenome-genome-assembly--contig:-NODE-469-length-27403-cov-9.544501_pt1 | contig 27403 bp, 20 predicted proteins | sample MGYA00249839_ERZ747224 | MGnify/ENA primary metagenome ERZ747224 (study PRJEB28782, sample SAMN03220277) | activated sludge metagenome | biome: wastewater; feature: sewage sludge; material... | reverse complement strand
AGCTCCTCGATGATGAAGGCGCCCTGGTTGGGGTTCTCGTTCTTGGCCAGGCCCCACTCGCGGTTGATGATGAGCTGGATCGCCATCGCGCGCCGTACGGACTCTTCGGTCGGCGTGGTGATCGCCTCGTCGTAGGCGTTGGTGTGCAGGCTGTTGCAGTTGTCGTAGATCGCGATCAGCGCCTGCAGCGTGGTGCGGATGTCGTTGAAGTCCATCTCCTGCGCGTGCAGCGAGCGGCCCGAGGTCTGCACGTGGTACTTGAGCTTCTGGCTGCGCTCGTTGGCGCCGTACTTGTTCTTCATCGCCACCGCCCAGATGCGGCGGGCGACGCGGCCGATCACCGAGTATTCCGGGTCCATGCCGTTGCTGAAGAAGAAGGAGAGGTTGGGCGCGAAATCGTCGATGTGCATGCCGCGTGCGAGGTACGACTCCACGTAGGTGAAGCCGTTCGACAGCGTGAAGGCGAGCTGGCTGATCGGGTTGGCGCCGGCTTCGGCGATGTGATAGCCGGAGATCGACACCGAATAGAAGTTCTTGACGTCGTGATGGACGAAGTACTCCTGGATGTCGCCCATCATCTTCAGCGCGAATTCGGTGCTGAAGATGCAGGTGTTCTGGCCCTGGTCTTCCTTGAGGATGTCGGCCTGCACGGTGCCGCGCACGGTCGACAGGGTCCATTCCTTGATCTTCTGCAGCTCGTCCTCGGTCGGCTCGCGGCCGTTGTCGGCCTTGAACTTGACGACCTGCTGGTCGAGCGCGGTGTTGAAGAAGAAGGCGAGGATGATCGGCGCCGGGCCGTTGATGGTCATCGACACCGAGGTGGTCGGGCAGCACAGGTCGAAGCCGTCGTACAGGACCTTCATGTCGTCGAGCGTGGCGATCGACACGCCGGAGTTGCCGATCTTGCCGTAGATGTCCGGACGCAGGTCGGGGTCGCAGCCGTACAGGGTGACCGAGTCGAAGGCGGTGGACAGGCGGTGCGCCGGCATGCCCTCGGACACCTTCTTGAAGCGACGGTTGGTACGGAAGGCGTCGCCCTCGCCCGCGAACATGCGGGTGGGGTCCTCGCCCTCGCGCTTGAACGCGAACACGCCGGCGGTGTAGGGGAAGGAGCCGGGGACGTTCTCCTTCATCAGGAACTTCAGCGTCTCGCCCGCGTCCTCGAAGTTGGGCAGGGCCACCTTGCGGATCTTGCTACCCGACAGCGAGGTGCTGGTGAGCTGGGTGCGGATCTCCTTGTCGCGGATCTTCACCACGTACTCGTCGGCAGCGTAGAGCTCGCGGGTCTTCGGCCACATGTCGAGCAGCTTCCTGGCGGCCGGGGTGAGCTCGCCGTCCTTCCAGTCGATCATCTCGGCGAAGTTGGCACTCAACTGCGCGTCGCCCTTGCCGCACTGCTCGAACAGGCCCTTGGCGATCTTCAGCGACTGGCGCTCGCGCGCGACGCGGGCCTGCTGCTCGATGTGCTTGTGGTAGCCGCGGACGGTGTCGGCGATCTCGGCGAGGTAGCGCGTGCGGTCGGCGGGGACGATGGCGCGGCCTTCGGACGAGGAACGCACCTTGACCACCGGCAGCTTGCTCTTGGCGACCTTGAGGCCCTTGCCGACGAGCGCGGGCAGCACGGCCTGGTAGAGCGCGGTGACGCCGTCGTCGTTGAAGCGCGCGGCCATGGTGCCGAACACCGGCATTTCTTCGGGGCGCTGGCCGAACAGCTCGCGGTTGCGCTGGTACTGCTTGGCGACGTCGCGCAGCGCGTCGAGCGCACCCTTGCGGTCGAACTTGTTGATCGCGACGAAGTCTGCGAAGTCGAGCATGTCGATCTTCTCGAGCTGGCTCGCGGCGCCGAACTCGGGGGTCATCACGTACAGCGACAGGTCGACGAAGGGCACGATCGCGGCGTTGCCCTGGCCGATGCCAGAGGTCTCGACGATGACGAGGTCGAAGCCCGCGAGCTTGCACGCGGCGATGACTTCGGGCAGCGCGGCGGACACTTCCGAGCCGGTGTCGCGGGTGGCGAGCGAGCGCATGTAGATGTTGGCGTGCTCGATCGCGTTCATGCGGATGCGGTCGCCGAGCAGCGCGCCTCCGGTGCGCTTGCGCGAGGGGTCGATGGAGACGATGGCGAGCTTGAGCTTGTCGTCCTGGTCGAGGCGGAAGCGGCGCACCAGCTCGTCGGTCAGCGAGGACTTGCCCGCGCCGCCGGTGCCGGTGATGCCGAGCGTCGGCACCTTGGTCTTGGCCGCGGCATCGATGAGGGCCTTCTTGACCTCGTCGCCGTAGCCGCCGTTCTCGAGCGCGGTGATGATCTGCGCCAGCGCGCGGCGGTCGCCGGCGGCGAGCGCCTTGAGCACCGCGTCGGCCTTCTGCGGCGCAGCCTTGGTGACGTCGACGTCGCAGCGCTCGACGACGCTGTTGATCATGCCCTGCAGGCCCATCTTGGCGCCGTCCTCGGGCGAGAAGATGTGGGTGACGCCGTACTCGTGGAGTTCCTTGATCTCGGCCGGCACGATCACGCCGCCGCCGCCGCCGAAAACCTTGATGTTCTCGCCGCCGTTGGCACGCAGCAGGTCGATCATGTACTTGAAGAACTCGACGTGGCCGCCCTGGTAGGAGGTGATCGCGATGCCCTGCACGTCTTCCTGCAGCGCCGCATTGACGATCTCGCCGACCGAGCGGTTGTGACCGAGGTGGATGACCTCGGAGCCGGTCGACTGCAGGATGCGGCGCATGATGTTGATGGAGGCGTCATGGCCGTCGAACAGCGCGGCGGCGGTGACGAAACGCACCTTGTTCTTGGGCTTGTAGGGCGACAGCTTGTGCGCAACGCTCAGATCGGTCATGTCGTTCGTCTCCAGGTGGGTGTGAACATCCCTGCAATCTTAGAAGGGTCTTCACGCCTTTGCCATTGCGCTTGCCGACGCGGATCGTGCAAAATCCGCCAAACCAGCGCTGTATTCGCGCCTTGCGGCGCTCCTACAGGAAACGTCACCGATCCGTGATCCGATGACTCGACCGACTACGATGCCGAATCCTGCCGCTCCCCGTCTCCGTCGTGGCCGCGCCACGGTTGCCCCCGGCTTCGTCACCGGCATGCTGGCCGGACTGCGGGGACGCGGACTCGAGCCGTCTCCGCTGCTCGCGCGGGCCGGGATCGACCTTGCAGAAACCGACACCCGCATCCCGGTCGAGCGCTACGCCCTGCTCTACAACCTGTGCGTGGAGACGCTCGACGACGAGGCCTTCGGCCTGCTGCCCGAGCCGATGCGCCCGGGGAGCTTCGAATTTCTCTGCCGCGCACTGCTCGGGGCACCCACGCTGGGCGAGGCGCTGCGGCGCGCGATCCGCTTCCTGCGCATCGTGCTGCCCGCGTTCCGCATCGAGCTGCAGGTAACGGGCGCGCGCGCCGAACTGCTGATCGACGACGATGGCAGCCTCGGCCCCCCAAGTGACGCCCCCGCGCGCGTGTTCGCCTACGAATGGCTGCTGCGCCTGCTGCACGGCGTGGCGAGCTGGTTCGTGGCGCGCGGCCTTGCGCTCGACGCGGTCGCATTTCCATACGCGCGTCCGGCACATGCGGACGATTACGCGCTGGTCTACACCGAGCATTCGAGCTTCGACGCCCCCCGGCTCACCGCCCGCCTGCAGGCCAACCTGCTCGAGCTGCCGCTGCGTCGCGACGAGGCGGCACTGGTGGGCTTCCTCGACGGCGCCCCGGGCAAGATCACCACGCTCTACCGCCGCGACCGCGAGATGGTCTTCCGCGTGCGCGACATCCTGCGCGATGCGCTGCCGCAGAACCTGTCGCTCGAAGAGGTCGCCGAACGCCTGCACGTGTCGCCGCGCACCCTGCACCGGCGGCTCGAGGAGGAAGGCTCGGGCTTCCGCAACATCAAGGAGGCCACCCGCCGCGACATCGCCTACGCGCGCCTGGCCAAGACCCGTCAGCCCATCGCCCGTATCGCCGCCGAGCTCGGCTACGCGGACCCCTCCACCTTCTACCGCGCCTTCGTCGCCTGGTCCGGCGTCTCCCCAGAGCGTTTCCGCGACCAGGCCACCGGCCGAAAACCACCGCCGCAGGCACCCTCGTTCCCGTAGGAGCGCCCCAAGGCGCGAAGGCAGCGGTGCCATCGCGCGACCACACCGGCCGCGGGCGCGGCAACACAGCCGTCGCGGCCGGCACCGCCCCTGCGACGGCGCGAGACCGCGACTTGCATTCCGCCGCCAAACCCTCCACGCCCCCCCGGCTGCGAAATTTGTGCAACCATCCGCCAATCCCCATGCGGAGGTGAATCGATTGGTCGGCACGGCGAAGAACGACGACGGCAACATCCCGTATTCGGCGCTGTCGCCCGAGCAGCGGCGGCGCTACGACCTGTTGCTCGCGGGTCTTGACCTGCTCGATCAGGCGATCGCGGTGTTCGACGCGACCCCGAAGCTGGTCACCTGGAACAAGGCCATGCTGCGCCTGCTCGACTTTCCCGAGTCGATGGTGCGCGTCGGCACCCCCTTCGAGGAGTTCGCCCGTTTCAACGCCGAACGCGGCGAGTACGGCCCCGGTGACGTCGACACCCTGGTGCGCGCGCGCGTGGCCGCAGCGCGCAGCTTCCAGCCGCATTACGTCGAGCGCGCCCGTCCCAACGGCCGCATCCTCGCAGTGCGCGGCGTTCCCATCCCCAACCTCGGCTTCGTCTCGCTGTGGACCGACATCACCGAGCAGCGCGAGGCCGCGCAGCTGATCGAGGAGCAGAACGCGCAGCTCGAGAACCGAGTGCGCGAGCGCACCGCCGAGCTCGAGGCCGCCAACGCACGGCTGGCCCAGGCCAACCTCGAGATCGACGACATCGCTGGCGCGCTGCGCCGGAGCGAGAACCGCCTGCAGCTGATCATCGACTCGATCCCGGCGCTGATCGCCTACGTCGGCAGCGACGACATCTACCGCTTCGCCAACAAGGGCTACGCGGAGTGGTTCGGCTTCGCCAAGGACGCCATCGTCGGACGCAGCATCGGCGAGGTCTTCGGCGCAGAGGCCTTCGCGCAGATCCAGCCCCACCTCGAGCGTGCGCGCGTCGGCGAGCGCGTGAGCTACGAGTATTCGCGCACGCTGGGCGACGGACGCATGGTGCATGCGCGCAGTGTGGTGGTGCCGGAGATCGACAGCGACGGCCGCACGGTGGGCTTCTTCGTGATGTCGATCGACATCACCGAGCAGAAGGCGAGCCAGGCCGCCCTGGTGCAGGCACAGAAGATGGAGGCGGTGGGCCAGCTCACGGGCGGACTGGCCCACGACTTCAACAACCTGCTCACCATCATCATCGGCAACCTCTCCGCGCTGCAACAGCGCATCGGCGCCGGGCCGGGCGCGGAGTTCGTCGATCCCTCGCTGCAGGCCGCACGCCGCGGCGCCGAGCTGATCCGCCGCCTGCTGACCTTCTCGCGCCGGCAGTCGCTCGCGCCCACTGCGGTCGAGGTGGGCGTGCTGGTGCACAACATGACCCACCTGCTCGCGCGCACCCTGGGCGAGACGATCCGTATCCACCTGCGCCTGCCTGGCGAGCCGGTGCACGCACTGGTGGACCCGCACCAGCTCGAGAACGCCATCCTGAACCTCGCGATCAACGCCCGCGACGCCATGCCCGAAGGCGGCGAGCTGACCATCGGGGTGAGCCGCCGCCAGCTCGACGACGCGCTCGCTGCGGTGGTCGAGGTGCCGTCCGGCGAGTATGTCCAGATCGACGTCGGCGATACCGGCAAGGGCATCGAGGCGGCCGTGCTGCAGCGCGTGTTCGAGCCCTTCTTCACCACCAAGGACTTCGGCAGCGGCAGCGGACTGGGTCTCTCGATGGTGTATGGCTTCGTGCGCCAGTCTGGCGGCAACATCCGTATCCGCAGCACGCCGGGGCGCGGCACGCACGTGCGCTTCGTGCTGCCCACGGCAGCTGGGAGCGTGGTCGCACCGGAACGCACCGCGCCCGCGACGGCCGGCGCGCGTGCGCTCGACGGCCCGGTGCTGCTGGTGGAGGACGAGCCCGAGGTGCGCAAGGTGGTGCGCATGCAGCTGACCGGCCTGGGCCACGCCGTGATCGAGGCCGCCGACGGCGTCGAGGCGCTCGGCCTGCTGCAGCATGTCGACGACATCGCGCTGCTGGTGAGCGACACGGTGATGCCGGGCGGCATCGGCGGCCGCGAGCTCGCACGGCGCGCGCGCGCGCTGCGCCCGCAGCTGCCGATCCTGCTGGTGACCGGCTACGCCAGCGAGGCGACGCCGACCGACGAGCTCCCCGCCGATGTGCCGACGCTGCGCAAGCCTTTCGACCAGACCGCGCTGGCGGCCACGCTGGCGGCGCTGCTCGGGCCCGAACCAGGTGCGACGGGCGGGGTCGAAGCGTCGCCGGCGGCCACTGCCGAGAACGGAGCCGCACAATCCCGCATTACGAACACCATCACGGAGCCTCGCCCGCAATGACCCAGAGCCCGATCGACCCCTCCCAGGCCCGGATCTTCGTGCTCGAGGACGACCCCGAGGTCGCCCGCCTGATCTGCATGAGCCTGGGCGAGTACGGCTTCCGCTGCGAACAGATGCGCGCCGGCCGCCAGCTGCTCGAGCGCGCCCGCCAGGTATCGCCCGACCTGTGCATCGTGGACCTCGGCCTGCCGGACATGGACGGCATGCAGGTGGTCCGCGAGCTGCAGGACGGCAGCCCGTGCGCGGTGCTGATCCTGACCGGCCGCAACGACGTGACCGACCGCGTGCTCGGCCTCGAGCTCGGCGCAGACGACTACATCGTCAAGCCCTTCGAGCCACGCGAGCTGGTCGCCCGCGTGCGCTCGATCCTGCGCCGCTACCAGCGCGCGGCCAGCATGGACACGACCGGCGAACGCAATACCGCGCGCTTCGCCGGCTGGACCTTCGACGCCAACCGCCACGCCCTGACCGCCCCCGACGACCGCGAGGTGTCGCTCTCCGCCGCCGAAGCCGGCCTCCTCGCCACCCTGCTCCGCCGCCCCAACAAGATCCTTTCGCGCGAGCAGCTCCTCGGCGAACGCGACGTCGACCCCTTCGACCGCAGCATCGACGTGCGCATCTCGCGCCTGCGCCGCAAGCTCGACGACGATCCGCAGAACCCACGCCTGATCAAGACGGTGTACGGCGCGGGCTATCTGTTTTCGGTGCAGGTGGAGTGGGTTTGACGGTTTGACGCCCAGGGCCGTTCCCAGCCCCTGCCGGAGCCCGGGCCCCGCGATGCTTCATGCAGGAGCGCCGCAAGGCGCGAACGACGCGTCCGCGAATCCGAAACGCCGCCTTCGCGGCTCGCGCCGCTCCTGCAGGAACCGGCACGGGCGATGGTTCATGTAGGAGCGCCGCAAGGCGCGAATGGAGCGTCGGCGAATCCGAAACGCCGTGTTCGCGCCTTGCGGCGCTCCTGCAGGAATACGGCATCATCGCACGGCGAATGCGGCAACACGGGTCACGCGCTGCGCTGGCGGCGGGCCTCGAAGAGGCAGATGCCGCTCGCGACCGAGACGTTGAGGCTCTCTACGCTGCCGTGCATGGGGATGCGCGCGAGTTCGTCGCAGGTCTCGCGGGTAAGACGGCGCAGGCCGTCGCCTTCCGCGCCGAGCACCCAGGCCACGGGGACCTTCTGGTCGACCTCGTAGAGCGTCTTCTCGGCCTCGCCGGCGGCGCCGACGACCCACACGCCGGCTTCCTGCAGCTCGCGCAGCGCGCGCGCGAGGTTGGTGACGGTGATGTAGGGCACGGTGTCGGCGGCGCCGCTGGCGACCTTGACGGCGGTGGCGTTGAGGCCGACCGCGCGGTCCTTGGGCGCGACCACGGCGTGGGCGCCGGCGGCGTCGGCGACGCGCAGGCAGGCGCCGAGGTTGTGCGGGTCCTGCACGCCGTCGAGCACGAGGATGAGCGCGTTCTCGTCGAGGCTGTCGAGGACGTCGGCGAGCTTGATCTCGCGCCGGGTGGCGTCGACCTTGGCGACCACGCCTTGGTGGCGGCGGGTGCCGACGAGAGCGTCGAGCTTGTCGCCCTCGCTCTGGGTGATGCGCACGCCGGCGGTCTCGGCCTGGGCGAGGAACTTGCGCACGCGCGCGTCCTTGCGGTCCGCGGTGAGGAAGATCTCGAGCACCGCGTCGGGCGCGTGGCGCAGCTTGGCGGACACGGCGTGGAAGCCGTAGATCAGCCGGGTAGGCGTGTTTTCAGGTGCTTTAGCCACGGTCGGAGCCCTTTGTGGTGGTCTTGCGGCCGGCACGTCGAGCCGGGGCCGGGGGCGCGGATTCTAGCGCTTCGGCGGCGGGCGCGGCGGGGGTTTCGACCGCAGGGCTTCCGGCGGCCTTCTTCGCGCGCCTGGAGCGCGATTTGGGCGCGGCGGGCTCCGCGGCGGCAGGCGCGGCCTCGACCACCGGCGCCGCGGCGTGCTCGACGACGGCTTCGGCGGCGACCTTCTTCGCGCGCCTCGAGCGCGACTTGGGCGCGGCGGGCTCCGCGGCGGCGCTCGGCGACGCCACGGCAACGACCTCGATCACCTGCGCAGGCGCGGCCTCGACCACCTCCTCCGCCCCCTTCCGGCCGCGCGGCTTGCGCGCCTTCCTGCCTTCCGCGGGCGCGACCTCCACGACCTCCACTTCGACAGCCTTCTGCGGGGACTTGGCCTCCACCGGCAGCGGGCCTTCGATGAGGCGGAAGTCGATCTTGTTGGTCGCCATGTCGACCCGCACGAGTTGCACCTTCACGCGGTCGGAGAGGCGGAACTGCTTGCCCGTGCGCTCGCCCATGAGCGCGTGGCGCGTCTCGTCGTAATGGAAGTAGTCGCTGCCGAGGTCCGAGATGTGCAGCAGGCCCTCGATGAAGATGTCGTCGAGCGCGACGAAGAGCCCGAAGGGAACGACCGCCGAGACGCTGCCGGTGAACTCCTCGCCGACGCGGTCCTGCATGAAGTAGCACTTGAGGAAGGCGACCACGTCACGGGTGGCGTCGTCGGCGCGGCGCTCGGTCATCGAGCAGTGCAGGCCGATCTGCTCCCAGTCGCCGGGGCGGTACTGGTCGCCGCCGAGCGCGGCCTTGATGCCGCGGTGGATCAGCAGGTCGGGGTAGCGCCGGATCGGCGAGGTGAAGTGGGTGTAGGACTCGTAGGCGAGGCCGAAATGGCCGACGTTGTCCGGGCTGTACATCGCTTGCTTGAGCGAGCGCAGCATCACGGTCTGCAGCAGCTGGGCGTCGGGGCGATCCTTGACTTGCTCGAGCAGTTTCGCGAAATCACTCGCGCGCGGCTCGTCGCCGCCGCCCAGCCCGAGGCCGAACTCCTTGAGGAACTCGCGCAGCTTGGCGAGCTTGTCCTCGGAGGGCGAGTCATGGACGCGATACAGCGCCGGGTGCTCGCGGGTGGCGAGGAAGTCGGACGCGCACACGTTGGCGGCGAGCATGCACTCCTCGATGAGGCGGTGGGCGTCGTTGCGCACCTCGGGCACGATCTGCGCGATCTTGCCGTTGTCGTCGAAGATCATGCGGGTCTCGGTGGTCTCGAAGTCGATCGCGCCGCGCTTCGCACGCGCCTTCAGGAGCACGCGGAAGAGCTTGTCGAGGTTCTCGAGGTGGGGCAGCAACGCGGAGAGTTCGGCGCGCACCGCCGGGTCCTGCTCGTACAGCGCCGCCGCGACCTTGGTGTAGGTCAGGCGCGCGTGCGACCAGATCACCGCGGGGTAGAAGCGGTAGTTCCGGATCTCGCCAGCGGCCGAGATGGCCATGTCGGCGACCATGGCGAGGCGCTCGACCTGCGGGTTGAGCGAGCACAAGCCGTTGGAGAGCTTCTCGGGCAGCATCGGGATGACGCGGCGCGGGAAGTACACCGAGTTGCCGCGGTCGAAGGCGTCCTTGTCGAGCGCGCTGGCGGCGTCCACATAGTGCGAGACGTCGGCGATCGCGACGATCAGCCGATAGCCCTTGCCCTGGCGCTCGCAGTACACCGCGTCGTCGAAGTCCTTGGCGGTCTCGCCGTCGATGGTGACCAGCGGCAGCTTGGTGAGGTCCTCGCGGCCGGCCCAGTCCTTCTTGCGCACCACGTCGGGCAGCTTGCGCGTCTGCGCCTTGGCTTCGGACGAGAACTCATAGGGCAGGTCGTGCTTGCGCAGCGCGATCTCGATCTCCATGCCGGGGTCGGCGTAGTTGCCGAGCACCTCGACGATGCGGCCGATCGGCTGGGCGAACTTGGTCGGCTGCTCGACCAGTTCGACGGTGACGATCTGGCCTGGCTCGGGCTTCTTGCGCCCTCCCGGGGCAACCAGGATGTCCTGTGCCAGGCGACGGTTCTCGGGCACGACGATCATCACGCCATGCTCGTTGATGACGCGACCGACCACCCGGGTGTTGGCGCGCTCGAGCACCTCGACCAGCTTGCCTTCGGGGCGGCCGCGGCGGTCCGTGCCCGAGATGCGCACCATCACGCGGTCGCCGTGCAGCACCTCGCGCATCTCCTTGGGGCCGAGGAAGACATCGGGCTCGCCGTCGTCGCGACGCAGGAAGCCGAAGCCGTCGGGGTGGCCCTCGACGCGGCCCTTGATGAGATCGGCCTTGGCCGGCAGCAGGTACGCCTCGCGGCGGTTGCGCACGACCTGGCCATCGCGCTCCATCGCGCGCAGGCGACGGTCGAAGAAGTCGAGCTCGTGCGGGGCGATGTCGAGCGCGCCGGCGAGCTCCGCGAAGGGCATGGGCACGCCGCGCTCGGCGAGGATCTGCAGCACGTACTCGCGGCTGGGCAGCGGGTTGTCGTATTGCTGCGTCTCGCGCTCGTAGAACGGGTCCGCGAGCCGAACGGCGCTGGCCTGCAAGGCCTTGGACTTGTGCGCGGCGCGGCTGCGACCGGGGCCGCGTACCGGGGCGGCGGCGTTCTGCGCGCCCTTGCGCGCGTCGGACTCGGACACCGCGGCGGGGCTGCGGGCGTCGGACGCGCCATGTCCGGCAGGCGCGCTGCGCTTGACGTTGCGGCCGGACGGGGTGGCGCGCGAGACGTTCTCGTGCGGCGCGGCCGGGGTCTTGCGGGAGGATGCGCCAGGGCGCTGCTTATCGGTTTTTTTCGTTTTGCGAGTCATTGACAATCTTCTTTTGGTGCTTATAATGCGCGTCTTCTTGCCCAGATGGCGGAATTGGTAGACGCACTAGTTTCAGGTACTAGCGCCGCGAGGCGTGGAGGTTCGAGTCCTCTTCTGGGCACCAGTTTCACAGGAAAGCCGCTCTTCGGAGCGGCTTTTTTGTTTTTTGGCCGCCGTGGCGCGCGTGCGGTTCGCAGGGGCTGCCGCCCGTACAGGAAAACCGGCTGTACGCGCAGACCGCTCCCGTGCGGGCGTGCGGCGGCGCGCGAGTTGGCGCCGAAGCGGGCCGACGAGCGCAGTCCGCGCCACGCGAAGCAAAAAAACCTTTGCGGAAGTGAAAGCCTTTGCTATTATGCGCGTCCCTGCCCAGATGGCGGAATTGGTAGACGCACTAGTTTCAGGTACTAGCGCTGCGAGGCGTGGAGGTTCGAGTCCTCTTCTGGGCACCAGTTGAAGGGAAAAGCCGGCTAAAAGCCGGCTTTTTTCGTTCACCCTCGCGTCCGCGACGAGTTTGTCGAAAACACCATGGGGGCGGGCCTGCCCGCGAATGCCGGCCGTGCCGGCGACATCCGCGGGCAGGCCCGCCCCCACAGCCTCCACGAAACCTGCAGCGATCGGTTCTGCCGACAAGACCCGATCAGGCGCCAAACGGATGCCGGCGGAGAATCGTCTCGTCACGCTCGGGCCCGGTCGAAATGACATCGATCGGGATCTCGCAGATCTCCTCGATGCGGTGCAGGTAGGCGCGCGCCTCCTGCGGCAGGGCGTCCCAGCTCTGCGCACCGAAAGTGGTGCCGCTCCAACCTTTCATCGTCTCGTAGATGGGCTCGCAGCGCGTGACCTCTTCCGAGCCCATGGGCAGGAGGTCGATGCGCTTGCCGTCGAGCATGTAGCCAGTACACAGCTTGAGCTCTTCCAGACCGTCGAGCACGTCGAGCTTGGTGATGCAAAGGCCCGTGACGCCATTGATGATGATCGAGCGCTTGAGCGCGGCGAGGTCCAGCCAGCCGCAGCGGCGCTTGCGACCGGTGACGGTGCCGAACTCGCGGCCCTTGGTCGACATCTGTTCGCCTGGCACGCCCTTGGTCTCGATATCGAGCTCGGTCGGGAAGGGACCGCCACCGACGCGGGTGCAGTAGGCCTTGGTGATGCCGAGGACGTAGTGCAGGCGACCGGGACCGACGCCCGAGCCGGCCGCGGCCTGGCCGGCGACGCAGTTGCTCGAGGTGACGAAGGGATAGGTGCCGTGGTCGATGTCGAGCAGGGTGCCCTGCGCGCCTTCGAACAGCAGCGAGCCGCCCGACTTGTTGATCGCGTAAAGCTCGGCGGAGACGTCGGCCACCATCGGCAGCAGCTCGTCGGCGTCGGCCATGGCCTGGTCGAACACGGCCTGGAAGTCGACCGGCTCGGCGCCGAGGTGCCGGGTGAGCACGAAGTTGTGGTACTCGAGGTTGGCCTGCAGCTTGGCAGCGAAGCGCTCGCGGTCGAAGAGGTCGTACACGCGCAGCGCGCGGCGGGCGACCTTGTCCTCGTAGGTGGGACCGATGCCCTTGCCGGTGGTGCCGATCTTGTCGCCGGCGGCCTTTGCAGCCTCGCGCGCGCGGTCGAGCGCGGCGTGATAGCCGAGGATCAGCGGGCAGCCCGGGCTCACGCGCAGGCGGTCGCGCACCTTGATGCCGCCGGCTTCGAGGGTGCGGATCTCGGACAGCAGGTGGTGCGCGTCGAGCACCACGCCATTGCCGATGAAACAGGCCACGCCCTCGCGGACGATGCCCGAGGGCACCAGGTTCAGCTTGTACTCGGTCTTGCCGATGACCAGCGTGTGACCCGCATTGTGGCCGCCCTGGAACCTCACCACGCCCTTGGCGTGGTCGGTCAGCCAATCGACGATCTTGCCCTTGCCTTCGTCACCCCACTGGGTGCCGACGACGACAACGTTCTTTGCCATTTTCTTACTCTCCCTGTAACGGCACGATCGCCCAGCGATCGCCCCGCTTCACCAGTTGCCGGTCGCAGCCGGCTTCGTTCCAAGTTCCTTCATGCCCGGGCAGCGCGACCAGCACGACCTCGCCGTGTGCTCGTAACCGCGACACCTCGGCGGCGAGCGCCGCGTCGCCGTCCAGCGGCGCGAGTACCGCTCCGGCAGGCGCGACCGGCGCAGGCAGGTGCCAGGCGAGCTCGCGAAGATCGAGACTGAAGCCGGTGGCCGGGCGCGCACGCCCGAAGGCCTTGCCGACGCGATCGTAGCGACCGCCGAGCGCGAGCGCGGCTGGCGACTCGGCGCCGTAGGCGGCGAACACGACACCGCTGTGATAGTGGTAGCCGCGGAGGTCAGCGAGATCGAAGCTCACCGGCAGGTCGGCCAGCGCATCGGCCAGCCGGCTCAGCTCGGCGAGCGGGCCGGCGATCTCGGCATCCTGCGGCAGGCGGGCGGCGGCTTCGGCGAGCACCTCTGGACCGCCGTAGAGCTCGGGCAGCGCGAGCAGCGCGCTGCGTGCCGGCTCGGCCACGTCGGCGAGCACCCGGCGCAGCTCGGGCACGTCCTTCGCCTGCATCAACCCGAAGAGTTCCTCCTCGCGGCCCGGCACCAAACCCGCGCGCGCGGCGAGCGCATGGAAGAGGCCGACATGGCCGATGTCGATGCGCGACGCGGGCACCTCGGCAAGGCGCAGCACCTCGGCCAGCAGACGCAGGATCTCCACGTCGGCCTCGATACCGGCGTGGCCGTAGAGCTCGGCGCCGAGCTGCAGCGGCTCGCGGGTGCCGGTGAGCGTGGATGGCAGGGTGTGGAGCACGCTGCCGCAATAGCACAGGCGCGAGACGCCTCGGCGGTTGAGCAGGTGGGCGTCGATGCGCGTGACCTGGGGCGTCATGTCGGCGCGCACGCCCATGCTGCGGCCGGAGAGCTGGTCGACCAGCTTGAAGGTGCGCAGCTCGAGGTCCTTGCCGGCACCGGTGGTGAGCGAGTCGAGATACTCGAGCAACGGCGGCATCACGAGCTGGTAGCCGCGCAGCCGGAAGGCGTCGAGCAGGCGGCGGCGCAGGCTCTCCAGCCGGTAGGCGTCGGACGGCAGTGCATCCTGGATGTGGTCGGGCAGTACCCAGCGCATGGCGATGTCAGAGAACGATGAAAAGCATTGCAAGCCCCGCCAGCATGGAGCTCAGACCGATGAAGCGGATCTGGCCGTCCGCCATGCTGGCGAGGCGAAGAAAGGTATCGCGCCATGCAGCAGGCGCGATGAAGGGCAGCAGGCCTTCGATGATCAGCATCAGTGCGAAGGCCGTGAGTAGAGAACTTGCCATGAAGACGTCAGTTGCGCGGCGCGCCCCCGGCATCCTTCATGAAGCGGAAGAAGTCCGAGCTCGGATCGACCACCAGGACGTCGTCCTTGCCCGCGAAGCTCGAGCGGTAGGCCTCGAGGCTGCGGTAGAACGAGTAGAACTCGCGGTCCTTGCCGAAGGCCTCGGCGTAGATGGCGGTCGCCTTGGCATCGCCCTCACCCATCGCCTGCTGTCCAGAGCGGTACGCCTCAGCGATGATCACCTCGCGCTGGCGGTCGGCGTCTGCGCGGATGCGCTCGGCCTCGGCGGCACCCAGCGAGCGCAGCTCGTTTGCGACCCGCTTGCGTTCGGCTTCCATGCGGCGATAGACCGACTCCGAAACCTCGTTGGGCAGATCGACCCGCTTCAGGCGGACGTCGACGATCTGCACGCCGATGGTGCGCGCATCGCGGTCGGCGCGCTCGCGCATCTGCTCCATGATGTTGTCGCGCTCGCCGGAGACGACATCATGAACGGTCCGGCGACCGAACTCCTCGCGCAGGCCGGCGTTGACGGTCTGGGTCAGGCGGGTGCGCGCGCGCGCCTCGTCGCCAGCGACCGACTCGTAATAGAGGCGCGGGTCGATGATCCGCCACTTCACGAAATGGTCCACCAGGACATTCTTCTTCTCGGAAGTGATGAAACGCTCGGGCTCGGGCGTGTCCATCGTCAGGATGCGCTTGTCGAAGTAGCGCACGTTCTGGATGAAGGGCAGCTTGGCGTTGAGGCCTGGCTCGGAGATGACCTCCTTGACCTCGCCGAGCTGGAATACGATCGCGTACTGGCGCTGGTCGACAGTGAACAGCGACATCGAGGCGATCACGACGATCAGCAGCAGCGTGCCGCCGATCAGGGACATCTTGTCACGCATCAACGCACTCCCCGCTCACGACTGAACATTCCATCCCGGTTGCGCGGATCGAAGACCGGCACCGGTGCGTTGGCCGCCAGGCCTGCGGCCGACTGCGAGTCGGGCTGCGGCGCCGCGGCGGCGGGCTTGGCGCCCGTCTGCTGCATCAGCTTGTCGAGCGGAAGCATCAGCAGGTTGCCGTTACCCTTCGCATCGATCATCACCTTCGGTGTGCTGGACATCACCTGCTGCATGGTGTCGATGTACAGGCGTTCGCGGGTGACCTCGGGCGCGCGGCTGTACTCCGCGAACACCTGGCTGAAGCGGCTCGCCTCGCCCTCGGCGTTGGCGACCACGCGCTCGCGGTAGGCATTGGCCTCCTCGATCAGGCGCGAAGCCGTACCACGGGCGCGCGGCACGACGTCGTTGGCATAGGCCTCGCCCTCGTTCTTCTGGCGCTCGCGGTCCTGGCCGGCCTTGACCGCGTCGTCGAACGCGGCCTGCACCTGCTCGGGCGGCTGGGCGTTCTGCATGGTGACGCGGCTGACCTGAATGCCGGTTTCGTAGCGATCGAGGATGCGCTGGGTGAGCTCGTGCGCGGTGGTCGCGATCTCCTCGCGGCCCTCGTAGAGCACGAAGTCCATACGGCTCTTGCCGACGATCTCGCGCATCGCGGTCTCGGCGGCCTGGGCCACCGCCTCGTCGGGGAAGCGGTTGTTGAAGACGTAGTTCTCCGGGCTGTTCAGCACCCACTGCACGGCGAACTGGATGTTGATGATGTTCTCGTCGTCGGTGAGCATCAGCGACTCGCGCAGCACTTTGTTGCGCTCGGAGCCGCGATAGCCCACTTCGACCGTGCGCACGCCGGTGAGATCGACGATCTCGTGGGTCTCGAGGGGCGCCGGCAAGCGCCAGCGCAGGCCGGGCTCGGTGGTGGCCACGTATTCGCCGAGGCGCAGCACCACACCGCGCTGGTTCGCGTCGACGGTGTATAGGCCGCTCGCCAGCCAGACGAGCAGAACCAGCACCGCCAGCACGCCGAAGCCGCCGCGGAACTGCTTGAACGACAAGCCGGGCAGTTCGGGACGATTGCCACCGCCCCCGCCGCCACCGAAACCATTGCCACGTCCGGAGCGCTTGCCGCCGAACATGCCGGAAAGCCGTTGATTGAAGTCGCGCCAGACCTCCTCGAGGTCGGGCGGGCCCTGGTTGCCACCGCGATTGCGATCGCCGCGCAAGTCGTCGTTGCGGTTGTCGTCGCCGCGATTGCCGTCTTCGCGGTCGCCGCCGCCCTGGCCACCCCAGCGTGGGTCGTTCAGTGACATGAGAATGCCTGTTATCACGTTTCTTGTCGTCGCTCGTCATCCGAACCGGCGGGCCGGTCGGCGTTGTCACCAAAGGTCTGCCGAGCTACTTCGGCAAGTGCATCGCGAAGCAGATCGAGGCCTTCCCCGGTTCGGGCGCTCAAAAAAATGCGCCTGATGGTACCACAGTCCCCCCTCTCGACCGCCGCGACGGCCCGGGTGAGATCAATCTTGTTCCACACCAGGATCTGCGCCACTTCTGCCGCACCGATCTCGGCAAGAACCTGGTTCACCGCCTCGATCTGCGCGTCGCGGTCCTCGCTCGCCGAGTCGACGACATGCAACAACAGATCGGCCTGCGCCGTTTCCTCGAGGGTCGCCTGGAAGGCGGCCACGAGGGCGTGCGGCAAGTCGCGGATGAAGCCGACGGTGTCCGAAAGCACCACGCTCGCTCCCGCCCCCTCGCCTCCGACGTACAACCTGCGGGAGGTGGTGTCGAGGGTGGCGAAGAGCTGGTCGGCCGCGTAGGCGCCCGCCTTGGTCAGCGCGTTGAACAGCGTCGACTTGCCCGCATTGGTGTAACCGACGAGAGAGACAGACAGAACGTCGCGGCGTTCCCGAGCGCGTCGACGAACCTTGCGCTGCTTCTCGATCTGGGCGAGCCGGGACTTGAGCATCTTGACCCGGTTGCCGAGCAGGCGGCGGTCGGTCTCGAGCTGCTTCTCTCCCGGGCCGCGCAGGCCGATGCCGCCCTTCTGGCGCTCGAGGTGGGTCCAGCCGCGCACCAGGCGGGTGGCCAGATGCTCTAGCTGGGCGAGCTCCACCTGCAGCTTGCCTTCGTGGCTGCGCGCACGCTGCGCGAAGATGTCGAGGATGAGCGCGGTGCGGTCGATGACCATGCACTGCAGCTCGCGCTCGAGGTTGCGCTGCTGCCCGGGCGACAGCGCGTGGTTGAAGATGACGATGTCTGCTCCGTACGCACGAAGCGCCTCGCCAATCTCCTGGACCTTGCCGCTGCCGGCGAAAAGCTTGGGGTCGGGCGCGGCACGGCGCCCCTGGACGACCGCCTCGACGGTGGCGCCGGCGCTGAGGACGAGCAGCTTTAGCTCGGACAGACGCTCGTCGATGGCGCCCTGGCCGAGATCGAGCTGGACGAGGACCGCACGTTCGCCGGAGGCGGGACGCTCAAACACGATGCGCGTCTCCCGCGGCCGACAGGTGCCGGCCGCGCCGGCGGGATCGCGGCCTCAGTTGGCGCCCTCTTCCTGCTGGATGACGACCGGGCGGGCGGGCACGACCGTGGAGATCGCATGCTTGTAGACCATCTGGGTGACGGTGTTCTTGAGCAGCACGACATACTGGTCGAAGGATTCGATCTGCCCCTGCAGCTTGATGCCGTTGACCAGATAAATCGACACAGGAATGTGTTCGCGACGAAGGGTGTTCAGGAAGGGGTCCTGGAGGAGTTGCCCTTTGTTGCTCATTGTGGAACCTCTTTATATTGTGTTTATAAGAATGTTATGGACGCGTTGTGCACTGCCACATGGCAGTATGCAACGAAATCCAGGCGTGGAAATAGGTTCTCGACCGAAAAATGCTCAATTCCGCGTCGCGTAGGGATTGTGCGTGGTGCGGAACTGGATGCGCAAGGGCGTGCCCTTGAGGTCGAAGGCATCCATGAAACAACGCTCCAGGTAGCGCACATACGATTGCGGGATGTCGTCGAGCGCATTGCCGTGGATGACGATCACCGGCGGATTCATGCCGCCCTGGTGGGCGTAGCGCATCTTCGGCCGCGCCAGGCCGTGGCGTGGCGGCGCCTGGCGCGCGATCGCCTGCTGCAGCGCACGAGTCAACCGCGGCGTGGGCAGGTTGGCGGTGGCTGCGGCGTACGCGGCATCGACCGACTTCAGCAGCCCGGCGATACCCTCGGCCTTGAGCGCCGAGATCTGGTGGAAGCGCGCGAACGAGAGGAAGGCGAGCTTGCGCGCGATGTCGGCCTTGAGGCGGTCGCGACGGTAGTCGTCCACCGCGTCCCACTTGTTGATCGCCACCACCAGCGCTCGCCCGGCCTCGAGCGCAAAGCCGGCGATGTGGGCGTCCTGGTCGGAGATGTCCTGCGCGGCGTCGAGTACGAGCACGACCACGTTGCACTCCTGCACCGCCTGCAGGGTCTTGATCACCGAAAACTTTTCCACCGCCTCGAAGACCTTGCCGCGCCGGCGCAGGCCGGCGGTGTCGATGAGGGTGTAGCGCTTGCCGCCGCGCTCGAAGGGGATGGAGATGGCGTCGCGGGTGGTGCCGGGCATGTCGAAGGCGATCACGCGCTCCTCGCCGAGCAGGGTATTCACCAGGGTGGACTTGCCGACGTTCGGGCGGCCGACGATCGCGACCTTGGGGCCCTCGTCGTCCGAGTGTTCCTTCTCGTCGTCGGTCGGGAAGGGCGCGAGCACGAGCTCGACCAGTTGCTTGACGCCGTCGCCGTGCGCCGCCGAGACCGGCAGCGGATCGCCGAGGCCGAGCGCGTGGAAGTCGGCAGCGACCATCGCGCGGTCGATGCCCTCGGCCTTGTTGACCACCAGGTGCACCGGACGCCCGGCGCGGCGCAGGCGCGCGGCGATGTTCTCGTCGTGCGGTGTGCGCCCGGCGCGACCGTCGACCAGGAACAGCAGCACGTCGGCTTCGGCGATGGCCTGCTCGGCCTGGCGCGCCATCTCGTGCATGATGCCGTCCTTGGCCACCGGGTCGAAGCCGGCGGTGTCTACGACCAGATAATCGCGGTCGCCGACGCGACCGATACCGTAGTGGCGGTCGCGGGTGAGGCCAGGCTGATCGGCTACAAGCGCGTCGCGGGTGCGCGTCAGGCGGTTGAACAGGGTCGACTTGCCCACATTGGGCCGACCGACCAGAACGATGGTGGGTTTCACTTGCTACCGTACCTCAGCGTATTTCGTACGCGGTGATGTCGCCGCCGGCGCCCTGCACCACGAAACCGCGGCGCAACGGGACCGGATCGGCCACGATCGGATCGCTGCCGGCGCGCTCGCGCGCCGCGAAGGCGCCCGTCTCGCGCGAAAGCGCATGGACATAGCCTTCGAGGTCCCCGACGATCACATGGTCGCCGACGATCAGGGGCTTGGAAACCTGGCGACGCGCGAGCGCGTCCTGCTTCCACACGCTGGCGCCGGTGCTGGCGTCGAGCGCGTGCACCGCGTCGCGGTCGTCGGTGACGAGCGCGAAGCGCGCGTCACGGTCCATGCCGACGCTGCTGGAGAAGTCGCGCGACCAGATCGCGTTGCCGTTCGAGGTGTCGAAGCAGGCGGCGCGACCCTGGTAGGCGACCGCGCAGACCTCGCGGCGACCGACCACCGGCATGCCGGCCACGTCGGCGACGCGCTCGAGCTCGGTGGCCCCGCGCGGCACCGCGACGTTGAGCTCGGTGATCGCGCCACCGTTGGCGGCATTGATCACGGCGAGCTTGCCGCCGGGGAAGCCGGCGAGCACGACCGGACCTTCGAGCACCACGCCGGCGAAGCTGCGCAGCGCCAGCGGCGGGTTGTTGCGCTGGTACACCCAGCGCCGACTGCCGTCGCGCGCGTTGAGCGCGATCAGGCGGTTGTCGGAGGCGCGCACGACCACCAGCTCGAGGCTGACCGCGGGCGGCGCCAGCACCTCGGCGCCGATCGGCGCACGCCAGCGCTCGCTGCCGTTGGCGGCATCGAGCGCGATCACCGAGCCGTCGGCGGCGACCACCACCGCGAGGCGGCCGTCGGTGCCGACGCCGGCGGAGAGCTCGCTGCCGGTGTCGATGCGCCAAAGCGCGCGGCCGTCCTCGAAGCGCGCCACCTCACCTTCGTTGCCTGCGGCATAGACGCTGTCACTCCACACCGCGGGCTGGAAGCGGTAGTGCTCGGCCTCGCCGATGCTGGCCCGCCAGGTAGCCACGAGCTGGGCGGCGGGCTTGAAGTCGACCAGTTCCGCAGGCTTGGGGCCGGAGCTTGCGAAGGGGTTGAGCGAGGAGCAGCCGGCGGCGAGCAGCGCGGCGACGAGCAGCGGGACGAGACGCGGCGAGGGGGTTTTCATCGCTCAGGCTCCGAGGGATTCGAGTTTGACGCGGACGACCTCGCGCAGCGTGACCGCATCGTCACCCGCGGCAGTCAGCGCGTCGATCGCGGCCTGGTAGGCGGCGCGCGCCTCCGCGACCTTGCCCTGGGCGGCGAGCACGTCGCCGCGCAGGTCGTCGAAGCGCGCCTTGTAGGCGGCCGAAGGCGCGGCCTGCAGGCGCGCGAGCGCGGCGTCGAGCTCACCCTGCTGCAGCAGCACCGCAGCCAGACGCAGGCGGGCGAGCTCGCGCAGCGCAGGATCGGAGCCCTTGTCGGCGGCCCATTCGAGCTGCGCGCGCGCGTTGGCGAGATCGCCGGCCTCGAACTGCATCGCCGCCGACAGCAGCGCGCCGAGCTGGGCGCCAACGCTGCCGCCATGCTCGCCGATCAGGCGACCGGCGGCCTCGCGCGCCTTCTGTGGCTCGTTCTTCTCCACAGCCTGCTGCACCGCGTAATACAACGCACCGGCCTCGCCAGCGTTGCGACTCTGGTACCAGTTCCAGCCTTGCCAACCCACCGAGGCGAGCGCCGCCGCCACCGCGAGGGTGACGACGAAGTTGCCGTACTGCGCCCACCAGGCCTTGAGTTCGGATATCTGTTCCTGCTCTTCGAGATCGTAGACCGCCATCATCAAACCTCTTCGTCTTCTTCGGGGAACATCAGGGCCGCCATCGCCTCGACGAGGTCGTCGATGGCCACCCGCTGCTGGGCGCCGCTGCCGCGCAGCGGCTTGAGGCCGACCTCGCCGGCTGCGGCCTCGTCCTCGCCGATCACGATCGCCACCGGCGCCTCGCTCGCGTCGGCCTTCTTCATCTGCGACTTGAAGCTGCCGCCACCGCAGTGCATGAGCACCGCGAAGCCGTGCTCGCGCAGGGTCTCCGCGGCACGGAAACCGAGGCGCTGGGCGGCCTCGCCCACGCTCACCACGTACACGTCGGGTACCGGGCGCTCGGCCTCGCCACCGCAGGCCTGCCACAGCAGCAGCAGGCGCTCGATGCCGATCGCGAAGCCCGCGGCCGGCTGCAGCTTGCCGCCGAGTTGCTCGAACAAGCCGTCGTAGCGGCCGCCCGCGCAGATCGTGCCCTGCGCGCCCAGACGCGTGGTGACCCACTCGAACACGGTGCGGTTGTAGTAGTCCAGGCCGCGCACCAGGCGGTGGTTGATGCGATAGGGGATGCCGGCGTCCTTGAGGAAGACCTGCACCGCCTCAAAGTGCGCCTTCGATTCGTCGCCGAGGTAGTCGGCGAGCCTGGGCGCGGCTTCGACGATCGCCTGCAGCTCGGGGTTCTTGGTGTCGAGGATGCGCAGCGGGTTGGTGTGCAGCCGGCGCTTGCCGTCCTCGTCGAGCTTGTCCTGGTGCTGCTCGAGGTAGGCGATCAGCGCGGCGCGGTGCTGCGCGCGTTCGTCCGAAGATCCGAGCGAGTTGATCTCGAGCGCCACGTCCTCGAGCCCGAGGTCGTCCCACAGGCGCGCGCACATCAGGATGAGTTCGGCGTCGGCGTCGGGGCCGGCGAAGCCCAGGGCCTCCACGCCGATCTGGTGGAACTGGCGGTAGCGGCCCTTCTGCGGGCGCTCGTGGCGGAACATCGGGCCGTAGTAGTACAGGCGCTGCGGGCCGCCCGAGGGGATCAGGTTGTGCTGGATCGCGGCGCGCACGCAGGAGGCCGTGCCCTCGGGGCGCAGCGTGAGGTGCTCGCCGTTGAGCGCGTCCTCGAAGGAGTACATCTCCTTCTCGACGATGTCGGTGACCTCGCCGATGGCACGCTTGAACAGCGGCGTCGGCTCGACCAGCGGCATGCGGATCGGGCGATAGCCGTAGCTCTGCAGCCAGTCACGCACGATGTCTTCGAAGTACTCCCAGGTTTCGGCGTCGGTTGGCAGGATGTCGTTCATCCCGCGCACGGCCTGCAAGGTCTGGCTCATGAGGTTCTTTTCGTTTGTGCCGCGCTCGGGCGCGGCAATCGTTGTTCGTTGCGGCGCTCAGGCGCCCTTCTTCACGTATCGGGTGGCGACGTAGTTGTCGACGAGCGCCTTGAACTCGGCGGCGATGTTGTCGCCGCGCAGCGTCACGACCTTCTCGCCGTCCACGAACACCGGCGCCGCGGGGGTCTCGCCGGTACCCGGCAGCGAGATGCCGATGTTGGCGTGCTTGCTCTCGCCGGGGCCATTGACCACGCAGCCCATCACCGCCAGCGTCATGTTCTCGACGCCGTCGTACTGCTCGCGCCACACCGGCATCTGCGCGCGCACGTAGTCCTGGATGCCCGAGGCGAGCTCCTGGAAGAAGGTGCTTGTGGTGCGGCCGCAGCCCGGGCAGGCGGTGACCATGGGGGTGAAGGCGCGCAGGCCCATGGTCTGCAGGATCTCCTGCGCGACCACGACCTCCTGCGTGCGGCTGCCGCCCGGCTCGGGGGTGAGCGAGATGCGGATGGTGTCGCCGATGCCCTCCTGCAGCAGCACGGCGAGCGCGGCAGTGGAGCCGACGATGCCCTTGCTGCCCATGCCGGCCTCGGTGAGCCCCAGGTGCAGCGCGTAGTCGCTGCGGCGCGCGAGGTCGCGGTACACCGCGATCAGGTCCTGCACGCTGGAGACCTTGGCCGACAGGATGATGCGGTCGCGGCAGAGGCCGTATTCCTCGGCCTTGGCGGCGGATTCGAGCGCGGACACGACCAGCGCCTCGCGCATCACCGCGCCGGCATCGCGCGGCTCGGCACGCTTGGCATTGGCATCCATGATGCGGGCGAGCACCGACTGGTCGAGGCTGCCCCAGTTGACGCCGATGCGCACCGGTTTGTCGTAGCGGCAGGCGAGTTCGACGATGGCGGCGAACTGCGGGTCGCGCTTGCGGCCGGCGCCCACGTTGCCCGGGTTGATGCGCAGCTTGGCAAGCGCCTCTGCGCAGGCCGGGAAGTCGGTCAGCAGCTTGTGGCCGTTGTAGTGGAAGTCGCCGACCAGCGGCACGTCCAGGTTGAGCGCGAACAGGCGGTCACGGATCTTCGGCACCGCCGCGGCAGCCGCCTCGTTGTTGACCGTGATGCGGACGATCTCGGAGCCGGCGCGGGCGAGTTCGGCAACCTGCATCGCGGTGGCAAGCACGTCGGCCGTGTCGGTATTGGTCATCGACTGCACGACGACCGGGGCTTCGCCGCCTATCCGGACCTTGCCGACGCGCACCTGGTGGGTGCGATGGCGGACGAGCGGACTGGCGTCGATCGGCTGGAGTTCGTGTTGGCTGTTCATGGCGTTCGGGTCAGGGAAGCGTCAGGCGGGCGACGGAACCGCGGGTATGTACTGCGAGATCGACCGTCTTTCCGTCCTGCTCGAGCACGACGTTGGCGGCATTACCCACCACCAGACGGAAGGGCGGCGTGCCCTGCACCACACGGCTGCTGCCGGCGCGATTTGTACCGGAATGCAGGAGGGTACCGCTCGCATCGCGCACCTCGATCCACGAATCACCGCCGAAACGGAAGCTAAGGCGATTCCCGCCGGCACGCTCGTCGGCGGGGGACGCAACGGCGTCGGCCGGCGGCTGCACCGCGGCGGACACACCCGCCTGCGCCGTGGTATTGCTCGGGGCCGCGCTTGTCGCATCGGGAACGCTCGCGCCGACCGGAGCTGCCGGCGAGGCCGGGACTGCCACCGTCGTCACGGCCGGAGTCTCGGCCGGAGGTGGTGCAGCGGCCTCCATGACCGGTGCGAGCGGCACAAGTGCTGGCGCGACCACCGGCTCGCCGCTGGCCCCGGGCGCGCTTCCACTCTCGGTCGGCGCGGGCGCGAAGCCGGGCGCCGGCTCGGGTTGGAGTTCGAGCGTTGCTGGCGGCTCGGTGCGGAACCAGTCGAAATACCAGCCTACGCCGAGCAGGACCAGGAGCACGGCCACGACCGCGCCGGCAGGGAAGCTGCCACGCCGCCCGGCCCCGCCGGCAGGCAGATCACCATCGGCGTTGCGGATCGGAGACAGATCGGGCTGGTCGGCGCCCCCCATGCGCTCGATGCCGTCGAGCAGCGGAGCCGCGTCGAGCCCGAGGTAGCGTGCGTAGTTGCGCGCGAAGCCGCGCACGAAGGCCATTCCGGGCAAGGCGGCAAAATCGTCCTTCTCCAGGGCCTCGACCTGACGAGGGCTCAGCTTGATGGCGAAGGCCACCTCGTGCACCGACTCGCCGCGCGCCTCGCGCGCAACGCGCAGGCGGGCTCCGGGCGAGGCCGCTGAATTGGTCGCCGCGGCGAGATTGTCGGACTGCATGCTGCTCACTCGAACTTCCCTTGAGTCATCGATTTGAACTCCTCCGATTCGGCGAAGCGGCTGCGCAACTGTGCGGCGTAGCTCGCCTCGGCGTCGGCATTGCCGAGCCTGCGCTCTGTGCGCAGGCCCAGCCAGGCGGACGCCGCGCTCGGGCCGTGCGCCTGGTGCAGCTGGATCAGCTGGCTGCGCGCCTGCTCGTAGCGGCCGCCGCGATAGGCGATGTCGGCCAGCAGGTAGAGCGCCTGGGCGTTTGCCGGGTCAGCCTGCGCCGCACGCAGGAACTGCGCCTCGGCAGCGGTCTCCTCACCGAGGCGCAGGTGGCACAGGCCCGCGTTGGTGAGCGGACGCGTCTGGTGACGGTAGTACGGGTTGCGCGCCGAGACCGCCAGGCGCTCGAGGCCTTCCCGTTCCTGTCCCTGCGAGCACAGGAACCAGCCGTAGCTGTTGTTGAAATCGGGGTCGCCCGGCGCCTCGCGCAGCGCACGCTCGAAGTTTTCGCGCGCGGCGCCGTGCTCCTCGACGTACATGAACGCGAGACCGAGCAGGTGGTAGGCCGGCGCGTAGGACGGGCTGTCGGTCAGCGCGACTTTCGCCTCGTCGATCGCGACATCGTAGCGCCCCACCTCGAAGTAGGCCATGCCGAGCTCGACGTGCACCCGAGCGCGCGCATCGGCCGGCGTGGCCGGGGTGGTGTCGGACATCGGCCGGCTGATCGTCGCCGCACCGGAGGGCACGCCGGGTGCACCCGCGCAGCCGCCGAGCGCGAGCGCAACCGCCAGCACGACGGGTGCCAGTGTCGATTTCATCGCATGTTCTCCCTTGCCTGGTGCAGGCGCACGGTGCGCCGCGTCCTGTCCTGGACCTGGCCGGCGAGCTGGCCGCACGCCGCGTCGACATCGTCGCCACGCGTCTTGCGCGTGGTGGTCACGATGCCGGCATCGATCAGGATACCGGCAAAACGCCGGATGCGCTCCGCGGGCGAGCGCTGAAAGCCGGAGTCCGGGAAGGGATTGAACGGGATCAGGTTGAACTTGCACGGCGTGTCGCGCACCAGCGCGACCAGCTCGCGCGCGTGGGCGTCGCTGTCGTTCACGCCGTCGAGCATCACGTACTCGAAAGTGACGAAGTCGCGCGGCGCGCGCTCGAGGTAGCGTTGGCAGGCAGCCATCAGCTCGCGCAGCGGGTATTTCTGGTTGATCGGCACGAGGCGGTCGCGCAGGGTGTCGTTGGAGGCGTGCAGCGATACCGCCAGCGCCACCGGGCATTCGTCGCGCAGGCGGTCCATCGCCGGCACGATGCCCGAGGTCGACACCGTGACGCGACGGCGCGACAGGCCGTAGGCGTGGTCGTCGAGCATCAGGCGCAGCGCGGTGACGACGTTGTCGAAGTTGGCCAGCGGCTCGCCCATGCCCATCATCACCACGTTGCTGATGATGCGGCCGTTGTCCTTCTCTCCGGCCTCGAGCTCCGGCACGTCCGCGCCGGCGTCTGCCCGGGCAGCGCCGAGCAGCTTGTTGGCCAGCCAGAGCTGGCCGATGATCTCCGCAGCCGACAGGTTGCGGTTGAAGCCCTGCTTGCCGGTGGAGCAGAACGCGCAGTCGAGCGCGCAGCCCGCCTGCGAGGACACGCACAGCGTGCCGCGGCTGGTCTCGGGGATGAACACGGTCTCGACCGCGTTGGCGTTGCCCACGTCGAGCAGCCACTTGCGCGTGCCGTCGGCCGAGATCGAGTCGCGCACCGGCACCGGCGGGCGGATCACGGCGACGTCCTTCAGCTTGGCGCGCAGGGACTTGGCGACGTCGGTCATCGCATCGAAGTCGTCGCAGCCCTCGCGATGCATCCAGCGCATCACCTGGCGGGCGCGGAACGGCTTCTCGCCCAGCCCGGCGAACCAGGCGACGAGACCGTCGACGTCGAAATCGAGCAGATTGACCGGATTGGGAGTGCTCATGCCTGAAACTTCACCTGTCGGGAGCGGAGGCCCGCGATGACGGGCCGACCGTAATGCAAACGGCCCGCTCACGCCGCGCGCGGTGCGGGAGGCACCGCGAAGCGTGCGCGACGGGCCGTCGGTACGGACCGCTCAGCGCGAGTAAACGTTCATGCCCGGGAAGAAGAAAGCCACTTCCACGGCAGCGGTCTCGGGGGCATCGGAGCCGTGCACGGCGTTGGCGTCGATCGACTCGGCGAAGTCGGCACGGATGGTGCCCTTGTCGGCCTTCTTCGGGTCGGTGGCGCCCATCAGCTCGCGGTTCTTGGCGATGGCGTTCTCGCCTTCCAGGCACTGGATCATCACCGGGCCGGAGGTCATGAACGAGACCAGGTCCTTGAAGAAGGGACGCTCCTTGTGCACGGCATAGAATTCGCCGGCTTCACGCTCGGACAGGTGCGCCATCTTGGCCGCGATGACCTTGAGGCCGGCGCCTTCGAAGCGGGCGTAGATCTGGCCGATCACGTTCTTGGCGACGGCGTCGGGCTTGATGATGGA